>ERZ824978.2901-NODE-2901-length-13899-cov-2.692791_pt1 | contig 13899 bp, 17 predicted proteins | sample MGYA00519860_ERZ824978 | MGnify/ENA primary metagenome ERZ824978 (study PRJEB31778, sample SAMEA3449184) | human gut metagenome | biome: human gut; feature: human-associated habitat; material: faeces | place: United Kingdom | collected 2010/2012 ... | reverse complement strand
CAGTTCAATCCCGATGCGAGCGCATATCTGCTGGCGGAATTCAGATTTCAGCGAATGCTTTCGGATATCTTCAAGATTCTCGGTTCCGTTGCCGGAATCGATCTGGATATGCTAACGCAGGGCTGAAAGCAGGGAGGGTTTCATGAGTCCGAATAAGAGACGCATAAAGAAAAAACCGGTAAGAAAGGCGTATACCACACAGCGCTACGACACTCAGACGCTGCACGAGGAGCGCGAATACGGTCTGTTCTGGTACGCGTGGCTGTGGAAGCTGCTCAGACCGGTGCTGATCTTTCTATGCAGCGCGCTGATCGTGATTGGCATCGTGACCAAGGGCTACAACATGGTTTACGATCGCTTTCTCGCGCCGGTGAACAAGCTGGACGCAAATCTTGTGGACTTCGTGATTGAAAACGGCAGCACGGTTTCCGGCATCGGCGACGATCTGGAAAAGCAGAATCTGCTGCGCAATAAGACGGTATTCAAATATCTGGTTCAGTTCAAGGGACTTACGAATTCACTGAGCTATGGAACGTACAGACTTTCGCCCAGTATGACGGTGGATGAAATTATTACCGAGCTTACGAGCGGCAGCCAGACCAACGAGCGCGTGATTACGATCATCCCCGGCTGGACTTGCGAGGATATTGCGGATTATCTGCTCGGCATCGGCGCAATCAGCGATCGAAGCGAGTTCCTGACGCTGTGCAACGACGTCGATCATTTCATTGGCTCGTCCTATGCGCTGCGCGCCGCGCACGACGCGGAGGGTCTTGCAAATCGCAAATACGCGCTGGAAGGCTATCTCGCGCCGGATACGTATCGCATTTTCCTGTCCGCAACGTCGGAAAGCATCATCAATACGCTGCTTTCGCAGGACAATTCGGTTGTGGACGAGGTGTTCTATTCCGATCATCGCGAATACTATACCGATTCCGAGGGCACGGTGCAGGAGGTCGAGAAGTATCAGACGATGCTGAACATGGATCAGTCGATCATTCTCGCTTCCATCATCGAAAAGGAAGCGTCTACGCCGGAGGATATGGCGCGCGTATCGGCGGTGTTCCATAACCGCCTGAAGCTCGGCATGAAGCTTGAAAGCGACCCGACGGCGACGTATTTGACGGGCGTGAAGAAGCTCGCGCTTTCCGAAAGCGAAATCAGCGCGGCGAACGCGTACAACACGTATTACGTCAGTGGTCTGCCCGCGGGCCCGATCTGCAATCCGTCGAAGACGGCGCTGAATGCCGCACTGAATCCGGATATGACGTATATTCAGGAGGGCTATCTCTACTTCTGCGCGACGGAGCCGGGCTCCGGAACGCTCGTGTTCGCCAAGACCAAGGAAGAGCACGACGCGAACGTGGCGAAGTATCGCCCGCTGTGGGAAGCGTACGACCGCCAGCAGGCGAACAATCCTTAAAAAACCGCATAGGATATAGGGCGAACCTTGCGCTTGAAGGAGGGTTGCCCTATGTTCTTATCCGGAATGCTCCTGTGGCTGATCGAACACGGATGGGTAATGCTGCTCAGTCTCGTGCCGCAGTCCGCGTTTCCAAAGCCGCTGTCGCCGGAGGAAGAGGCGCGGCTGATTCGCGAAATGCGGGACGGCGGCGAATCCGCGCGCGTGAAGCTGATTGAACACAACCTGCGGCTCGTTGCGCATATTGCGAAGAAATACGCGCAATCCGGCGTGGATCAGGAGGATCTGGTGTCGATCGGTTCAATTGGACTGATGAAGGCGATTGCCACTTTTCAGCCGGAGGCAGGGAGGCTGACTACCTACGCCGCGCGTTGCATCGAGAATGAAATGCTGATGGCACTGCGCGCAAATAAGAAGCACAAATCAACCGCGCTGCTCAGCGAAAGCGCCGCGACCGATGCGGACGGCAACGAGCTGCCCATCGAAGAGCTGATTGGCACCGAGCCGGATATGATCGAAGCACAGGTGGAAACTGCGATCGAAGCCGAACGCGCGATGCGCCTGATGGAGAGCGTGCTCGATTCACGAGAACTGAGCGTGATTCAAATGCGATATGGTCTGACCGACGGGCAAATGCACCCTCAAAAAGAGGTCGGCGCGGCGCTCGGCATTTCCAGAAGCTATGTTTCGCGCATCGAAACGCAGGCGCTGAAAAAACTTCGCCGCGCGATGGATCCGGCGCGTGACAAACGGTAAAAACTGTGCTAGAATAGAAAATGAAGACAAAAGGAGGTCGCGCAATGCCCTTTAATTCAGACGGTTATGCGGCAACGCTTTTGACGATCGCGCTTTCGCCGAATCGCGAGGAGTATGCGCGGCCGCTCGGCAATCAGGAATACTATCAGCTCGAAGAGCGCGTGCGCGAATCGAACGCGTATCGAACGATCGGGGATCTGTTCAGCGAGGATATCAGTGGTCTGATGCTCCGGCTCGACATTTCGGAAGAGGAAGCATATCGGATTTATACGCTTCTGAATCGCGGCGTACATTTCTCTTATGCAATCGAAAATCTTGCCGCGAATCAGACGGAGATCGTTTCGAAATTCGATTCCGCGTATCCGCGGCGGCTCACGTCCAGAATGCGCGGCGCGGCGCCGGTGTTCTTTTATCGAACCGGAAACGCAGAGCTGATCGGTAAGCCTGCGCTTGCGATTCTCGGCATCAGCGGTGTGAAAACGACCAGTGAAGCGCGCGAAGGCGTTGAATCGCTCGTTCGAGAGGCAACGAAGCTCGGCTGTGCGGTTCTGACCGGTGGCGAACTTGGCGTATCGCGCGTGGCGGCAAACGCCGTGCTGGAATGCGGCGGAACGTTGATCGACGTGCTCGGCGGCGGATTGTACGAGCATATGCAGAATGAAGTGATCATGCGATTGTTGAAAGAGAATCGCTGTGCGCTGATTTCTCTCGAGCATCCAGAAGCGATGTTTACCATCAGCCATGCGATTGCGCGCAACAAGGTGATATTCGCGCTCGCGGATGCGGCGATAATCCTGAATACTGATAACAAGCGCGGCGAAATCGACGCGATTCAGAATCATTACTGCGATTGGATTTATGCATGGACGGGCGCAAGTTCGAATAATCAGCTGATTTCGCGCGGCGCAACGCCGGTTGCCAATCTCCGCGAGATGAATCTAAGCGAGCTGAGCCGCCATTGGAAAGCGTCCGAATCCGAACAGCTCAGTATGTTCGACAATCTGTAAAACAAAAATCCCGACGATGCCGTCGGGATTTTTTATGCTTTTTCAGCCCTTCGTGCGCTGGAATACAACCGCGGTGCGGCAGGGAATGTACGCGCTGAAGCCAACCCCCTTATCCATGACCGCTTCCGTGTGATAAACGTACTCATGATCGACGCGATCCTGCCCGCCGTAGCAGGAATCGTCGGTCGAAAACAGCGCGCGATACGTGCCTTCGCCGGTCGCGTGCGCAGGAACGAAGAAATCCGTGGGCGAATAGCGGGCGCTGAAGTTGAATACGTAAATCATTTCGCCCTTCGCGTAAGCGATGATCTTCTTTTCCTGATCGATCCATAGATTCATCGCCGTGGTCTTGCTAAGCACGCGATAGCGGCGCACGAATTTCAGCATATCGCGATCGAACTGATTCAGCCACGAGTATTTCAGAAACGGACTGTCCGCCAGCGACCACTGCCGGCGCGCATACTGATAGCTCCAGCCGTTGCCTTCGCGCGGAAAATCAATCCACTCGGGATGACCGAATTCATTGCCCATGAAATTCAGATACGCGTCGCTGCCGAGCGTGAGCGTGATAAAGCGAATCATCTTGTGCAGCGCAATCGCGCGATCGATCGCGATGGAATGGTATTCCTTTGCCATGCCGCGGTACATTTCGGAATCCGCCATTCGGAACATCAACGTCTTGTCGCCGACGAGCGCCTGATCATGCGATTCAGTGTAGCCGACGTTCTTTTCCTGCGGTCTGCGCGTGGTCAGCTCATACCAGAGCCGATACAGATCCCAATCCTCGTCCGGCGTATCCTTGATCAGGCGAATCCAGTAATCCGGAATACCCATCGAAAGCCGGTAATCAAAGCCAATACCGCCGCAGCGAATCGGAATGCACATTCCGGGCATACCGCTCATGTCCTCCGCAATCGTAATCGCAAAGGGATTGACCGCGTGCACCAGCTCATTTGCCAGCTGAAGGTACGTGATCGCCTCAACATTCGTGTTCAGGCTGAAATACTGCCGGTAGCTGGTGAAATTCTCGCCCAGACCATGATTGTGGTACAGCATCGAGGTCACGCCGTCGAAACGGAAGCCGTCGAAATGGTATTCCTCAATCCAGTACTTCAAATTGGAAAGCAGAAAATGAATGACCTCGTGCTTTCCATAATTGAACAGGCGCGATCCCCAGGCGGGGTGATCGTCCGGCATGAAATACTGATCGGGCGTTCCGTCGAACAGATTCAGACCTTCTCCAACATTTTTGCACGCGTGCGAATGAACGACGTCGAGCAACACATAAATGCCCATTTCATGTGCGCGGTTGATCAGATATTTCAGATCGTCGGGTGCGCCGTACCAGCTGCTTGCGGCGAAGAAATTACTGACCTGATAGCCGAACGACGCATAATACGGGTGCTCCATGATCGCCATCAGCTGAATCGTATTGTAGCCGAGCGCCTGAATGCGCGGGAGAATCTTATCAGCGAATTCGCGATAGGTGCCGATGCGCGCTTCCTCCTGCGCCATGCCGATGTGCGCTTCGTAAATCAGCATCGGCGAGGGCTTGTGCTTTTTATAGCCGCCGTCCGTCCAGGGAAACGGCGTTTCCGGCTCCCAGACTATGCCCTCGAATCGGAGGGTCTCCGGATTCTGGCGCGCACAATGAATGTAAGATGGAATGCGGTCGAACTTTTCGTCGCCGCGCGTGATCTCGAGCAGTACGCGCGAATTGTGGGCAATCGCGTCCGTGCCGGGAATTACAATCTCCCAAACGCCGCCCTCCAGACGGGTCAGCGGGTGCGAGGTTCGATTCCAGCCGTTGAATTCGCCAATCAGGTGAATTGCGTCCGCACCGGGCGCCCATTCGCGGAAGACCCAGCCGTCCTCCGTTCGATGAAAGCCGTAATAAAGATATCCGTTTGCAAACGAAACGAGATCCGCCTTGTCGCCGAGCAGACGCTGGCGCGTGTCCGCGTGCCGCTTCATGCGCAGCTCGATATCACTCTCGTAGGGCTTGAGAAAGGGATCGATGGACAAAATCTTGTAAGAAGCCTTTTTTGTGGTTTTCTTCATAGAATGTCACCTCCCGACGCGTCTATTATACCTGAAAATGCCGATCGAATCAAATTAAATTTTATCCGGCATATTCATTTCGCGCCGCCCATAGGATTTTGCATGAACGGAGGAAAATGTAATGCCGGACTTGGAATGGACGCGATTTTTCCCGGAGACGGTCGCCGACGCAATTCAAAAACGCGCCGAAAGGCTGACGGAAGTGCGTTTGCGCGCCGGGCAGGAAATACAGCTGAAAACACCGGAAGACGAAACATGGGTTCCGCCGGTTCTCACGCCCGAGGAGATTCGCCGAATCGCGGTCGACATGATGGAAAACAGCTATTACGCGTGCGAAAATCAGCTCGCGAGCGGGTATTTTACAATGCGGTGCGGCTGCCGCGTCGGCGTAGCGGGCGCGTTTTCGGAAAACGGCGACCAGTATGCGCTGAATGCAATCGGATCCATGTGTATTCGAATTGCGAGAGAGAGAAAGGGCTGCGCGCAAGAATTATTCGAACACATCGGACGTGAAAACGGGATTTCGAACGCGCTGATTATATCGCCGCCCGGTTTGGGCAAAACGACGCTGCTGCGCGATCTGGCACGGCTGATTTCGGAAAGCGGACGCATCGTCGGCATCGCGGATGAACGCGGTGAAATCGCTGCTGCCAGATTCGGCGTTCCAAAGATGGACGTCGGCGCGCGGACGGACGTGATCGACGGTTGCAGGAAGCATATCGCGATGCTGAATCTGATTCGCAGTATGTCGCCCGAGGTTATTTTGACCGACGAAATCGGCGATGCACGTGACAGAATTGCCGTTCGGGAAGCGGCACGAAGGGGCATAAACGTGATTGCAACCGCGCACGCGCGCGATATGGACGACCTGTCGCGCGGATCATTGCGAGAATTGCTGCAGGATGGATTGTTCGAATACGTGTTCGTACTGTCTGAGCGCCCAGGCAATATCGGCGCAATCTGGAAAAGAAATGCGCAGGAAGGGTATCGGCAGATTTGAAAAGTGCCGACGTTTAGAAGGTGGACAAGCGGAGTTTTTCGGAGGTAAGCAAAAATGCAATCGCGATTGGTTTGCGCAGGAATTCTCGTGACATGTACGGCGTGCGGCGGCTGGCGTCTTGCGCGGCGCGCGACGCTTCGGGCGCGGCAACTGCGGGAGATGATCGATGCGCTTGAACTCATATCCGTGCAGCTGAATCAGGGCGACGTGCGGCTTGGCGACGCGTTTGGGGAAAGCGCTTGCGCGCCGTTTCAGGATGTGGGTAAAGAAATGCGCAGCGGATTGCGTCCGGCAGACGCATGGGCGCGCGTCATGCAGCAGCGAAATGACGTGCTGATGACGCCGGAAAAGAATGCCCTTTCAACGTTGTTTTCCGACTTGGGCGAACGAAGCCGCAGTGAAACGACGGCGAAGCTGAACGCAGTTCTTGCAGAGCTCGTCCAAATCGAGCGGACGGCGTGCGAACGCGCAGCACGCGCGGAAAAACTCTATCCGCCGATGGGAATGCTTGCAGGATTGGCGATTGCGGTGTTAATGGTGTGACGAGTACTTAAAAGTGACGGTAAATAAATATAAAGAGGTGGCGCGCATGAACGCTGATATTCTTTTCCGAATCGCGGCGATTGGGGTACTGGTTACGGTAATCGCGCAGGTGCTTACGCGCGCGGGGCGCGAGGATATTGCGACGCTTGCGACGCTTTCGGGACTCGTGGTGGTTCTGATTATGGTCGTGGATATGATTTCTGATCTGTTTGAAACCATACGCCGCCTGTTTTCCATTTGAAACATGGAGGCGGATATGACGGTCGTTCGCATCGTGCTGATTTGCCTTGCGGCGGCGCTGATGTGCGCGATGCTCCGGTTTGCGCGGCCGGAGATGGCGATGGCAATTTCGCTTTCGGTAAGCTTGATTGCGCTATTGATGACTGCTGACGCGATTCAGGCGGTGTTCGGCGAAATGGAGCTGCTGATCGGCATGGCGCGCATGGACGCGGGCAATACGCGGCTCGTCGCGCGCGCGGTGGGAATTTCAATCATTGCCGAATTGGGGGTGCAGATATGTCAGGACGCGGAGCAATCGGCGCTCGCAGGACGCATTCGGCTTGCCGCGCGACTGACCATGCTCGCGATGGCGCTTCCTCTCGCGCGCGAAATTGCCGAATCGCTGTCGCTGCTCTGGCAATGATGCTGCTTTTCGTGCGGCCGGCGATTGCGGAAGCGGCACAGCGGATTCTGGATGCGATCGATTTAACCGACGCGCAGTCGCTGGCGGAGAAAAGCAATCTGGATATGGAGCGCGTAATCGGCGCGTTTTTGTCCGGCGATTTTGAAAGTGCGTTCAGCACGTTCGAGTGGCGAAGCGTGGCGGACAGGCTGTTTGCGGATGGAGCGGGCAAGCTGATCCGCGCACTGATTCCGCCGATCGGACTGTCGCTGCTGATGCGGCTGCTGCTGAAAAAGGGCGCGGCTATGCAGCGCGCGGCGCGATTTGTTTGCCGCGCGGCGTGCGTGATACTGCTGGCAGGCAATTTTTCAAATGTCGCCGCATCTGCGCGCCAGGTATTTGCGATTTCGGAAAAGTGTATTTCCGCAATAACGCCGGCAATGGTGACCGCTGCGGCATTTACCGGTGCGGACGGTACATCCGCCGTAATTTCACCCGCAGCGGCGCTTGCGGGAGGTGCGATTCGCGATTGCCTTTCGAGCGGCGGCATGACGCTTGCGATCAGCGCGGCGACGATTGCCGCGGCGGGCAATATGGCGGAGGGAATTTCGCTGGAGCGGCTGTTTCGCCTGATTCGCCAGACGGCGCAGACGCTTTCCGGCGTGCTGGTTGCCGCATTTATGGGCATGACCGCGCTCGGCGTTCGTATGGGCGCGGCGCGGGACGGCGCAATGGTTCGAACGGCGCATTTCGCAATCGAGAGCGTTGTTCCGGTCGTGGGCGGCAGTGTTTCGGAATCGCTCGACGCGCTGCTTGCGACGGCGGCGACGGTCAAAAACGCAATTGGCGCGACAGGGCTGTTCCTGATCGCTGCGGCGTGCTTTTCGCCGATTGCGCGTATCGGAATTAATACGCTGATTTTGAAGTGCATCTCGGCGGTTTCCGAACCGGTGCAGGACGATATGCTGACTGCGATGACCGATCAGTTTGCGGGTGCGGGCGAAATTCTGCTGGTGATCAGCATCAGCGCCGCGCTTCTTGCGGCGACTTTGATGGGCGGCTGCATCGCGATCGGCGGGGGAAGGGTATGAATGTAATTCGCGATTCGATTCAGTGTTTAAGCGCCGTATGCCTCCTGATCGGACTGCTCGAATGTGCGCTCGACGAGGCGGAACCAGACGAAAATATCAAGCTCCTGATGGGGCTCGCCGTCTCGGTTACGGTTGTTCGCGCGCTGGTCGGCGCAATCAGGATGCTGCTTTGATGGGGGAAATGCGGTTTGAGGAAGCTCAGAGACGCGCTGAAGGGCGTTCGCAAACTGGAATGGCTTCTCGTGATTGCGGCGATTGCAGCGCTGATCGTGCTGTCGGGCGGCAATTTCCTGCCGGGCGCGCATCAGACGTCGCTGGAAAAGCGCATTCAGGTGTCGCTTGCGCAGATCGACGGCGTTGGGCGCGTATACGTCACGATCACGGAAAACGCCCGCGGCGAACCGTCGGGCGCGCTGATCATTGCCGAGGGCGCGGCGAACGTGCGCACACAGCTGAAAATCCAGTATGCGGTGCAGACGCTGTTATCACTGGACGCGCAGAAAATTGAAATTATGCAGTACGGGGGCGGTAAATCATGAAAAGAGTGCTTCGAAACGGCGCGTGTATCGTGCTGATGATCTGTTTGAGCTTCGCGGCGGGAAGATTTACACGCGTTCCGGAAAGAAAGGCGGCGAATGTGAAAACCGTAGCGGCGCAGGCGGAAGTGGATCCGATCGACGCGTTTCGAACGGAGCGCGAGCAGCTTCGTCAGATGCAGGCGGCGCAGATCGACGAGCTGATTCATTCCGAAAACGCCGATTCCGAGGTGATTCGAATGGCACAGGCGCGCCTGCTCGAGCGGCTCGACGATCAGGAAAAGGAAACAACAATCGAGGGCGTGCTTCGTGCGCGCGGATTTAAGGACGCGATTGCGACCGTACACAGAGATTCGTTGAATATTCTCGTGCGCGCGGAATCGCTCTCCAGGCAGGAAACGGCGGTCATTCTCGAGCTCGTCATGCGCGAGACGGGGATTTCCGGTGGAAATGTCAAAATCATTCCAATAAATTGACGCAAAGTATTTGCGCTGAACGCGATTATCTGGTATAATGGTTGGTAAGTAAAGGAGGTATGCACTATGGTTGAAAACAATCCTTCCGATGTGAAGCTCGATGAAAATCCGGACGGTACCGTTTCTTTCGCTACGGACGTCGTGGCGACGATCGCCGGTCTTGCGGCGACGGAAGTCGAAGGCGTTGCGAGTATGTCCTCGCCGTCCTCCGCGCTTGCCGATATGTTTTCCAGAAAGAATACCCGCAATTTTACCAAGGGCGTGCGCATTGATCTGGATGGAAACTGCGTGACCGTGGATGTGACGATCGTGGTCGAGTACGGATCTCCCGTGCCGGACGTTGCGCGCAGCATTCAGGAAAACGTAAAAAAGGCGATTGAGACGATGAGCGGATTGACCGTTCATTCCGTCGACGTGCACGTTTCCGGCATCAGTTTCGAGCGCGATCAGCGCGCGGCGAAGGAGCTGGACGAGCAGCAGAAGAAGATGCTCGAACGCGCCGAGGCTGAAACGGCGGAAACCGCTGCGGCTGAGAAAGCGCCGGTTGCCGAAGAAACGCAGGATGCGGACGGAGAGTTGGACGACGAAATCGATATCAGTGAAGACGTCGACGAAATCGAGGAAGATCCGGAAGAAAACCCTGACGAGGAACCTGAAGAACCCGAAGCGGATTCCGACGAGAAATAACCGCGCGCTCCGGAGAGGAGAATGAGAATGAAATTCGGAAAGAGAGTACTTCTGTTTCTGCACTGGCTGATGTCCGTAATCGGCATGGCGTCGATCGTGTTCCAGAAGCAGACGCAGGTGATTACGCAGTCGATTCAATATGAAATCGGCGAAAAATACGCGCATATCCTGTTCATCGCGCTGATGGCGGTTTACGCGTTTTTGAGCATCGTCTGTGTTGTGCTGATCGTAAAGCGCGACGCAAAGCGTGGCGAGCGCGGATTCATCACGATGGATTCGTCCGAAAACGGAAAGGTTCGCATCGCGGTCAGCGCGGTGGAGCAGATGGTGCGCAGGGCGATCGAAACTGTCGACGGCGTTGCCGAAACGAAGATTGCCATCAGCAATCAGGACGACGCGCTGAACGTAACCGTAAAGGCGGTGCTCGCGGGCGGCGCGCACGTGCCGACGGTCACTCTGAACATCCAGCGCGCGATTCGGCAGTATGTTGAAATGAATTGCGGTGTGGCGGTTTGCGCAGTGAGCGTAAATGTTCAGTCGATCTCCAATACCGTGGAAATGCCGAAAATGCCGCAAACGCCCGTTCAGCCCGCGCCGGTAACTGAAACGCCGAAAGCCGAAGCGCATGAGCCGGAACATTCGGAGACGTTGGAGCCCGCGGCAATGCCGAACGAGCCGGAGGAGACCTACTGGCAGCCGGAAGAACCAGCTGAAGAAGAGACGGAAGAAAAGTAACGAACTTGCGAGAGATGAGGGAAGAATTGCTATGGAACGCAGAACCGCGCGCGCACACGCGATGAAGCTGATTTATGAATGGGAAATGGGCGGTTCGGGCGGCGAGGATACGCGCCTGAATCTGCTGGGCGTTCAGCTGGACGAGCCTGAAGCGGATTATATGAACAAGCTGTTCGACGGCGTGGTCGAAAACGTCGAAGCAATCGACGCTCGCATTCAGGAATTCGCGCGCGGCTGGTCGCTGGATCGCATTACGCGCGTGGATCTCGCGATACTGCGCTTGGGCGTGTACGAAATGATGTACGGATCGATTGCGCCTGCGGTTGCAATCAACGAAGCCGTTGAACTGGCGAACGCATACTCGACCGATAAGGCAGGTTCGTTTGTCAACGGCGTGCTCGGCAATATCTCCCGCAGCCTCGAAAAGTGACTGAACCGTTGAATCCAAACGCGGGCTTCGGCTTGGAAGCTCGCGTTTTCGAATGCCCGCGCATGAAGCGGGCTGAGGACGAATCATGCTGAATGAAACCAACCGCGCGCTGAGCGTTTCAGAGCTCAACGAATATGCGCGCCGTCTGCTCGCCGGCGATCCGCTGCTTAGGAATTGCGAAGTCACCGGCGAAATATCCGGATTTAAGCGGCATTGGAGCGGACATTTATATTTTTCATTGAAAGATGCAAATGCGCGCGTCCAGTGCGTGATGTTCCGTCAGAACGCGATGAGCCTCGATTTCATGCCGGAGGATGGAATGCAGGTCACGGTGGACGCGAGTGCGTCGATTTTTGTTCGCGACGGCAGTTATCAGCTTTACGTCGAAAGAATGCGCCGCAGCGGGCAAGGCGAGCTTTATATCCGCTTTGAACGCCTGAAGGCGAAGCTTTCCGCAGAAGGTCTGTTCGATCCGGCACGAAAAAAGTCGATTCCAGCATTTCCGCGGACGATCGGCATTGCGACCAGCGAAACCGGCGCGGCAGTGCGCGATATGATTCGCGTGGCGCGTAGGAGGAATCCGAATGTCGGAATCATCCTCGCGCCGTGCGCAGTTCAGGGCACGGGCGCAGCGGAGGACATCGTCCGCGCGATTCAGCGGCTCAATCAGAACGGTGAAAGCGAGGTGCTGCTCGTTGGGCGCGGCGGCGGATCAATCGAGGATCTCTGGGCTTTCAACGAAGAAATTGTCGCCCGCGCGATTGCGAATTCAAGAATTCCGGTAATTTCCTGTGTTGGACACGAAATCGATTTCACGATTGCGGATTTCGTTGCCGATGTTCGCGCCGCAACGCCGTCCGCGGCGGCGGAGCTTGCGGTTCCTGAACGGCAGCAGATTCAGAATCAGCTGAACGAATTTGCGTTACGATTGTCCGGAGCGCTGGAACGCGGTCAGTTCGCGCGGCGCGAACGGCTCGAAAATTTGACCGGACGCAGCGCGATGCTGAATCCTGAAAAGCTGATTCTGGAGCCGCGCCGCGCGATTGTGAATGCCGATGTGGAGCGTGCGGAGCGGGCGATCAGCCGCGTTCTGGAGCGCGCAAAGCATCAGCTCGGCATTTCGGAAAGCGCGCTGCGAACGCTGAATCCCGCCGGCGTGCTGGAACGCGGCTATGCGATCGTTTCGCGTGGCGAACGGGTGCTGACGCACGCAAATCAGATCCATGCAGGTGATGCGTTGGCGATTCGATTTGCGGACGGAACGGCTTATGCGACGGTCGAGAATGGAGAAAACGCACATGGCGAAGAAAAAAATCACGTTTGAATCGGGCATTCAGGAATTGGAAACGCTGATTCGCGCGCTCGAACAGGGGCAAATGCCGCTGGAGGAATCGTTCAAGGCGTTTGAAAAGGCGGTTGAACTGAAAAACGCGCTTCAGGAGATGCTCGATGAAGGCGACAGAAGAATTCGAGTGCTCACCGAATCCGGCGAGCGCACGATCGAGGAGGCGAAAGAATGAAGACGCTGCACGATTATGCATTCAAGGTTGAAAATCGGCTGAGCGCGCTCCTGCCGGAGCCGCTGAGCGAAAAAAACGAGATCGGCGAAAAGCCGTATCTGCTGGTCAAATCCATGCGCTACAGCCTGCTTGCGGGTGGAAAGCGTCTGCGTCCGTCGATGCTGCTGGCGACGATGGATATGCTGGGCAAAAATCCGGACGACGCGCTGGATTTTGCGTGCGCAGTCGAAATGATTCATACCTATTCGCTGATTCACGATGATCTGCCCGGAATGGACAACGACAGCCTCCGCCGCGGAAGACCGACGAATCACGTCGTATTCGGGGAAGGTCAGGCGATTCTCGCCGGCGACGGTCTTCTGAACCTCGCGTTTGAGACGATGCTTCGCGCGAGCCTGAACAGCCCGATCGACGAACGGAAGTGCCTCTTCGCAATTGATGAAATCGCGCGCGGCAGCGGAGTAACCGGCATGATTGCCGGTCAGGTGCTCGATCTTTACTGCGAACACAAACGCGTCGCGGATGAAAAGTCGCTTTCCTATATTCAGCGGAACAAGACGGCTTGTATGTTCATCTATCCGATGCGCGCGGCGGGCAGGCTTGCCGGCGCGACGGAAAAGGAAATGTGCGCGCTGGAAAAATACGCGCTCGCGTTTGGTCTGCTGTTTCAGGCGACGGACGACCTGCTCGACGTGGTCGGCACGTCGGAAGCGATGGGCAAGACGCTCGGCAAGGATGAGGAGAGCGGGAAGCTCACCTGCATTTCGATTTACGGAATCGACGGAACGCGCAGGCTGATTGCCAAACAGGAGAAAAACGCGCTGGATGCGCTCGAAATTTTCGGCGATCGTGCGGCGTTCTTTGCGGAACTGGTTCGCTCGATGGTCGGGCGCACGCATTAAGGGAAAAGATGATGAAGCTAAGAGAAATACGCGATCCGTCTGAGATCAGGCAGATGAACGTTCGTGAGCTGGAAGCGCTTTGCGGTGAAATCCGAGAGGAAATCATTCGC
>ERZ824978.2898-NODE-2898-length-13903-cov-4.339183_pt1 | contig 13903 bp, 13 predicted proteins | sample MGYA00519860_ERZ824978 | MGnify/ENA primary metagenome ERZ824978 (study PRJEB31778, sample SAMEA3449184) | human gut metagenome | biome: human gut; feature: human-associated habitat; material: faeces | place: United Kingdom | collected 2010/2012 ... | reverse complement strand
TTATAACACAGCCGCGTACACATTTCAAGTACCTCAGAGAAAATCTAATACTGCATACAAAATATAAGATAAATTATTGCCGAATTTGCAGTTAAGCATTGACAAATGACTTAACATATGTTATAGTGCGTTCAACCTCACGGTATGTGAATAAATTTCGGAGAAAAGGAGAATGAAAATGTTAGAGTTTATTTTTGCCCCGGAAGCAGCGAAGAAATGGGGCATTTCAGAAAGACGGGTACAAAAGCTATGTGAGGAAAACCGCATACTGGGTGCTTCAAAACTCGGCTATATGTGGCTGATACCGAAAGACGCAGAAAAGCCCGCAGACGCACGCAGAAAAGGAAACGGGAAAGTAGATAAATAGTTGAAAAATTGGTGTTATATTTACTTGTTAGGAGGTGTATAAAATTGGGCGCAAAGATATTGATAGCTGATGATGAAAAAGATATTGTTTCAATGCTTGGCAGTTTTTTTGAAAACAAAGGTTTTTGTGTTCTGTCTGCCACAAATGGCACAGAAGCACTAAAACAGGTGGAAAGGCAGCCGGATATTATTTTGCTTGATATAAATATGCCCGGAATAGACGGATTAGAGGTTTGCGAGCGTATACGCGATCACATATCTTGTCCTATTCTTTTTTTAACAGCACGAATTGAAGATACCGATAAGGTAAAAGGATTTGCCGTTGGCGGTGATGATTATGTTGTTAAACCTTTTTCGCTTATGGAACTTGAAGCGCGGGTACGCGCTCACTTACGGCGCGAAGCTCGACACAGCTTTGAAACACAAATAAGATTTTCCGGCGATTTGACGATTGATTATTCGGAGCGATGTTTGTTTTTTTCTGATAAGCGTGTTGGGTTTGCAAAAAAGGAATTTGATATTATAGAGTTGTTATCTCAAAATCCGGGACAAGTCTTTGATAAAGAAAGGATATATGAGCGTATTTGGGGTTATGACAGCGAGGGGGACAGCAGTGTTGTTGCTGAACATATCCGCAGAATACGAACAAAAATCGCGGCATATTCAGACAGAGCATATATTGAAACAGTTTGGGGGTGTGGGTATAAATGGATAAAATAAATCGTCCAGTACGAAATTTATCTCTCCGAAAAAGCTTTATACTTTATGTAGTAGTCTTTGCTATGCTTGCCCTTGTGCTTTCAATTATGACTATTTCGATATGCGATAAAACTGCCGATAAGATTAGATCAACTTATCCGCCGTCCGGCGAAAAGTATTACTTAACAAATGAGCAAGGCGAACAATTAGGCGACGGTGCCTACATTGGAAATGCACTCGTTCCACTATCCAAACATGATGAACGTATGATAGCTTTGTTAGAGGTATTTCCTACGATTGCAGTAGCCGTATATTCCGCATTATGTATCATAGCCGCAGCGTTGCTGTTTTACAGAAATAAGCTGAAAAAGCCGCTTGCTGAACTCATGGCAGCGTCCGAAAAAATATCTAATAATGACTTGGATTTTTCAATCGAATATGACAGCAAAGATGAATTAGGACAGTTATGCACTTCCTTTGAAATCATGCGGACTGCCCTTGCAAATAACTTCACTGAAATGTGGCGACAGGTTGAGGAACGAAAACAGCTTAACGCTGCATTTGCTCACGATCTGCGCACCCCTCTCACGGTACTGAAAGGGTATAATGAAATGCTGCAAGCAAGCGATAACCCCCAGACACGGGAAACTGCCGTTACTATGGGAAAGCATATCTTGCGTATGGAAACCTATGTAAGCAGCATGAGTAATCTGCGGCGTTTGGAGGACACGCAGCCAGAATATACGACCGTTCTTTTGCAGCCGTTCTTGTCTGCCCTGTATGAAAGTATGGAAATGGTATGTAAGAAAAAAGGGAAAACGCCATGCCTACAAAATAGTGTCACTGTTTCGCGGTTATCTATTGACACAGATTTTGTTACACAGGTAAGTAATAATTTGATTGCAAATGCCGTCCGCTATGCCCGCAATACGATAACGATCTCTTTCGCGCTGCATGACAACGGCTTGCTACTTTCCATAGCTGATGACGGAAAGGGATTTGACAAAAACACTTTACACAAAGCAACCAGTCCGTATTTTACAGAAGAAACGGATCACTTTGAGCATTTCGGTCTTGGCCTTTATATCTGCAAGCTACTTTGTGAACGCCACGACGGTTATTTGCGAATTGAGAATGTTTCAGGCGGTGCAAAAGTGATTGCTTTTTTCAAATCTTCCTCTTTGTAGATAAAAAGTAGATAATTCCTTTTTATACTCTCCACGAAAACACATGGAGAGTATTTTTTATTTTACTCGTAATATCATCAAAGAAAGGCGGTATCTATTATGAACGCAGCACCTATACTGCAAACAGTTGATTTGAAAAAGCATTACCAGCAAGGGGAGCATATCACAAAAGCCCTTGACGGGGTAAACCTCTCCGTCAACGCGGGGGAGTTCGTGGCTATTGTCGGCACATCCGGCTCCGGCAAGTCTACCCTGCTGCACATGATGGGTAGTCTACCCTGCTGCACATGATGGGAGGTCTTGATACACCCACTTCTGGAGATGTCATCATCAGCGGAAAAAAGCTCTCAAATAAGAGTGAAGAACAAATGGCGATATTTCGCCGTCGCCACATCGGTTTTGTGTTTCAAAATTACAACCTGATTCCGATTTTGAATGTATATGAGAATATTGTTCTGCCGGTGCAACTGGACGGGAGAAGGGTTGATAAAGATTTATTGGAACAAATCGTATGCGCCCTTGGCCTGCAAGACAAACTCCATAATCTTCCCAATAACCTTTCGGGTGGACAGCAGCAGCGCGTTTCTATTGCCCGCGCCCTGCTCACGAAACCTGAAATTATTTTGGCAGACGAGCCAACCGGAAATCTGGATAGTAAAACCAGCGAGGATGTACTCTTTCTTTTAAAATCCACCGGAATTAGGTTCCATCAAACCATTGTTATGATTACCCATAATGATGCTATTGCAAAAACGGCAGATCGAATCATCCGCATCGAAGATGGGAGGATCAAGCAATGAGGCAAAAACCAAACGCAAATGACGCACAGATGGCGGTCCAACTGATAGGGCAACGATCATTCAAAGCAAACCGCACTACCAACTGGCTTATTGCTTTTGCGGCAATAATTGTAATCATTTTGATTACATCCACTTGCAGCGTCTTTTTTAACATACAAGCCTTTTCTAACTTGCAGGATTTGAAAAGCATTGGAACAACCACGGACGTCATTTTCTCCAATCCAAGCTCGGAGCAGCTTGCACAGTTAGAAGAAAATGATCTGATACAGAAACCGCTGTATGTGTCATACAAGGTCGGTCGGCTGATTGGAAATATAGGCCAGTCTGGACTTAGCATCGACCTCTATGCGGTTGATAACTGGGACACTTGGAGCAGCCCGTTGGTATCCGACTTTGAAGGACACTATCCAACTGAAGCGGATGAAGTAATGATGTCTACATGGCTATTAAAACGATTTGGAATTGAGCCGATTGTCGGTACGGAAATCACTTTATCAATCGGTTGGGATGATTACGATGTGGTACAGGAAGAAACTTTCCACTTATCTGGCTTCTATACAGATACATCCTATATTGATACAGCATCTAAGCAGGCCGTTTTTTTGTCAACAGCAAGACTATCCGAACACCAATTACCAGCGGAAGTTGCCGGATTTTCTTTTGTCTCCGGCAGTGCTCAAAAAAACCTGAATCAAATCGCCGGACAGATTGGGTTGACAGATCAGCAGAGTATCAGAGTTCTATCAGGACAGCGAGTGTCCATTCGTGATTTGGTGCTTGCATTGGCTGTGATACTGTTTTTTGCGATAGACGGCTTTTTAATCATCTACAACATCAACTCAATTTCCGTCACAAAGGATGTGCAGTTTTACGGGGTACTGAAAACGCTTGGGACTTCACCTAAGCAGCTAAAGCGCGTAATTTTCTATCGAATGCTCCGTATTTTGATACTGGCGCTCCCCATCGGCTTACTTTTTGGCTGTGCTATGACCTTATGGGTTGTCCCGCTGTTGCTAGGCAATCTGCTTACGGGCTTTACACACGCAGAGCTTCACTGGACAATTCCTGTTGTATCAGCTTTGTTTTCATGTTCAATGATTTTTGTAAGTTTCTATATGACCGCAAAAAAAGTGCTGTCCATTTCACCGATGGCCGCGTTGCGGTATGTAGAAGAAAGTGGAGGGTGGAAAACAAGTCGCTCCACAGATTGCGCCAAGCTGCCCTGGATGGGATTAAAAAATACGTTCCGGCATCCGCAAAAGGCTTGCTTTGTAATAGGAACTTTCTTTTTAAGCAGCATAACATTCCTGCTTTGTATGACAGTCTTAAACGGCTTGTCGATTGACGAATATATTGACTATAACACGGCACATGACATATCTCTGTATAATCAAATGAGCAGAGCGGCTTTCTCGCCTCAAGAGGAACAATCTTTCACCCCGGAAATGATAAGCCAGCTTCGGGAGCTGGAGGGTGTGGAATCCTTTGAAATGACAAAAGTCGTACCAATCTATGAATACTATTCAGATGAGGTATATAGGGACTGGTATCAAATCAAAAAGGAGTTTGAGCAGTCGAGCGGGATGGAGTCAACAGACCCGCAAGTATGGATTGATAATCCCAGCGCGACCTTTTGGAGCTTGTTGGTTGGTGTGGACAGTAGCGTAATTGCTTCCTATAACCAATCTGCGGAAGACCCGATTGACATAGACGCTTTCGAGCGCGGTGATTTTCTCCTTACCACCGAAATGAACGGGAGTGGACTACATCAGGGAAGTATCATTTCTTTTTCCGTGATGGATATAGAACAGCAATTTCAACTGCCGATTGGAGGTCAATTTCCTTTAGAGCGGGATGGAATGAACGGAGGCGCAGCACCTTGGCTAGTAGTTTCAAACAAGGTGATTGATGATTACAAACCAGACGCAATTATCTACTCCATAAAAATAGACAGCAGCCCCGAATATGAACAAAGTATTCTTAACCAAGTCGTTTCGTTGACAGACGATATTCCTGCCATTTCGCGGACTTCAAAAATCGAATTGGCAGAATCATTGTCTGAGGCCAAGAGTTCTATATCGAAGTTATCAGCCTTTTTAACATTGGTACTTTTCTCAATCGGTATCTTAAATTTCATCAATACCATGAGCGCAAACATCTTGAATCGGCAAAGAGAATTTGCTGCAATGGAGGCAATAGGAGCAACCAAACGGCAAGTCAAGCAACTAATTGTATGGGAGGGCTTCTGGTATTTTGCATCGACAATGATTTTGGCGCTTACCATTGGCTCCGCTGCTGATTATTTCTTGTTTACCGTTGTCCGAAACACATTGCAGTTCGGGACATTCCATTATCCCGTTGTTCCGTTTGTTCTCTATATGCTGTTTGCCCTGATCCTATGTGGGGTTATCCCGGTAACAATCTATCAAAAAATCGGGGCAGGAAGTATTGTCCAAAGACTGCGTGAAAATTAAGTGACTATCGTGTAGATAAAAAGTAGATATTTTCCCCTTATACTCTCCATGAAAATACATGGAGAGTATTTTTTGCTCTCTATGCAGAAGGAGTTTTTATATGGAATTAAAGACAATCGGGCTGACAAAAAAATTCGGCTCAAAAACTGCCGTGAACGATTTGAATATTACATTATCAAACGGCGTTTACGGCTTGTTGGGTGCAAATGGCGCAGGAAAAACTACATTTATGCGGCTGCTCTGTAATATCCAAAATCCAACTTCCGGGAAAGTTCTGTTGAACGGGAAAAACATCGTAGGACTTGGTGAGCAGTACAGAAATCTCTTGGGATATTTGCCACAAAATTTCGGTTACTATCCCGATTTTACAGCACTTGATTTTCTGCTGTATGTTGCTACGCTGAAAGGGTTGAACGAAAGAACTGCACGAAAGAAATCAAAAGATTTTCTTGAAGCGGTGGCCTTATCAGCAGAGAGTAATCATAAAATCAAAACCTTTTCCGGCGGCATGAAACAGCGTTTAGGAATTGCACAGGCAATGCTAAATGATCCCCGCATTTTGATTTTGGACGAGCCGACCGCAGGACTTGACCCTAAAGAGCGTGTCCGCTTTCGCAATTTAATAAGTGCTTTTTCAAAAGACCGTATTGTGATCTTATCTACCCACATTGTTTCTGATGTGGAGTTTATTGCAGAAGAAATTGTGATGATGAAGTCCGGGCAGATTGTTCACTTTGGAAAGCCGCAAGAGATCACTTCCGAAATTAACGGTCAAGTATGGGAATGTCTTGTACCGACTGCTTACGCAGAAAAATATGCCGCCACCTACAATACAAGCAATCTGCGGAACACAGACAATAATCAAACTATACTGCGAATAATTGCAGACCGCCCACCTATGGAAAATGCGGTACGGGTGCAACCTAATTTGGAAGATTTGTACCTATTCTATTTCAAAGGAGAAACAGAGGAATGAGAATACTAATTCATTTTGAACTACGGAAAATATTTTCAAAAAAACTAACAGAAATTGCTTTAATTGCGATACTTCTTTTATCTGTTCTTTTTGGTTTTTCCACCTACCAAAACAAGTATGCGTTTGGAGGAAAAAGTGACGGGGGAACAGGAAAAACGGCAGTAGAAATCGACAAAGAGATTGCAGCAAAATACGAGGGGATTTTAACAGACGAAAAAGTACAGCAAATGATGAATGACTTTGCACCCAAATCCGATTTGCATGGAATGAACGCAGCTTATCTTTACCAAAACGCCATGCAATCAGCAGCTTTTGCCCGATTTTCTGATATGAATGGAAATTGGAATGGGTTAAGTGTTTCTGATGTGTTTGGTGATGAAGAAATTAAGATTGGCTATACTGATGGGTGGCTTTCCACAAGTCAAAACATGGTAAAGATTTTTATTGTCCTATCGTTGGCAATAGTAATAATGATTGCCCCGGTTTTTTCCTGCGAGTATGAGGGCGTGGACAACATCATTTTGACAAGTAAATACGGAAAAACCAAATGCACGACCGCAAAGATTGTTTCGAGTATCTTTGCCACTATTTTTTCTACCGCATTGATTGTAGCTTTCAATCTAATCCTTGCTTATATGTTTTATGGGAAATCGGGATTGGATTGCAGTATTCTTTTTGCGCCCATAGAGTATGTTGAGGGATTTATTCCTTTTAACATCACCTGCGGGACATTACTCAAATACCAAATTCTTTTGGCTTTTACAGGAACGATCAGCGTAATGGGAATTACTCTGCTCCTGTCTGCTATCAGCAAAAAACAAATTGTGGCTTTAGTAGCTTCTGCGGCGATTTATCTTTTCCCTGTTTTGCTGCCTGTCTCTGAAACAAATCCGTTGTTTCGGTATATTGTACTTCTGCCGCTGTATCAAACACAAGCTATTTCCCTTATGTCGGTAGAACAAATGAGCAACGGTATGCTATATGCTGTATGGGCAGTCCCGGTATCGCTCATCTTCTTGGGAATTGGTATATTTGTTTCTCGAAGAGCATTTGCTAAACATCAAGTTTCATAAGTAAATTCGCACAAAGCCGCTAACAGCAGATTTGCGCGAAGCCAAAACGCGGCGGCTTTGAAATATGAAAATCAAAGCCGCCGTTTTCCTTTTGAAAAATTGGATTTACGGAGGGTGTGTTAAAGTCGCCCTTTTTTGAGGATACGGCGGGTATCAGGAGGTATCGCCGTGTCCATTTTTATTTACTATAATCCGCCGAATATTCTACGATCAAAAAAAGCGTAGCTCCCCCGCCGGGTAAGTCTGGCAGCGGATATGAACTCACAAATCATTTTAATACTTCTGTCATTTCCTATGCGCTCGTCCGCTTTATGCGGGCGGGCGCATTTTGTCGTTTTATCCGCTTTTCTGTCGGCTGTCGCTCCCCGCCGCTGTCCGATCTGCTGCTGATTTCAACACTCGGACAGGAGGTGCGACGCATGGATAGCTCTTAATAAATTCTTTCTCAAAAATCATCTTCCACATTTGGAAGTTCAGCCCCCGCTTACCGTAGTAGTGGCGAAAGGGGAGGAAAAGTATCACCCGCCTTTGCGGATGCGAAGGGAGGTGAATACATGAAGCCTCATTCGCACGAAGAACATATCCAGCACTCCTTTGATGCGTTTTGCAAAAAGGTACTGCGGAACGAAGCGCGGGACTACCAGGACGAACTTGCGCGGAAAAGAAACCGTGAGATTTCCTTTTCCGATCTGCCAGTAGAAGTTATGGAGCAGCTTTCCGTCTGTGACATCTACTTTGTAGAGGACAAGACCTTTGGCGTTCTTGATTATGCGGTGTATATCGACAATGACGATCTGGCACAGGCGATTGCATCCCTGCCGCTGGACAAGCGCGATATTATCCTGCTGTCCTATTTTCTTGATATGTCGGACAACGAGATCGCCAAGCTGCTGAATATGGTACGCAGCTCCGTTGCATACCGCAGGACAAGCACCTTGAAGCTGCTGAAAGAACTGATGGGAGGTAACACAGATGACACATAGTAATGTGAAAGCGCGTCTGCTGCCCTTTTCTGTCATTCAGAAAGCGGCAGGCGGCGATGTCGAAGCCATCAACGCTGTTCTGAAACACTACGAGGGGTACATAGCCAGACTGTCGCTGCGCGAGCTGTACGACGAATACGGCAACCCTCATTTATGTGTGGACGAAGAACTGCGCCGTAGGCTGGAAACGAAGCTCATAACGAAGATTCTTACTTTTCGGGTGAATTAACCCGACTGCCGGACAAGCGTTTCATTCCCCTTTCCGTCTGATCCGGCTGATGCTCCTTGACAAACACGCGCTCGCCGCGTCATAAAGCACAAAGGACACATCCCTTTTGCGTCGAGCCGTGCGGTGGGTGCGCCAAGACACATATCCGGGAGGATATGCCGAGCGACAAACACTTTCACCGTAATGCAGCGTGGCAGATTGCGGGCGAGGACGCGCAGGAGGAACAATGGTACTCATTCGCAGTCACAGTCCGAGCGTGATAAAACCGTCGCAGGCAATGAGCGGATCTCCGGCAGACCGTCGGAGGGGTGGAACTCCCGTGGAGCTGCGCCAGCAGCCGTCCTTTGAGCTTCTTTATTTTGAATTGATTTTTTCTATCCCATGAAAGGGGGATTTATTTCTATGAACACAGCAATCAATCAGAAAACAAATGTCCCCGTTGTACGAGAGTACAAAATCGGGGACATGACATATATCGTGAAAGCCGTCGTTAAGGACGGCGCAAAAGAGGACGCCGCGACAAAAATTCGCCGTATGATAAGAAATGATATGCAGCAGGCAAAGAGCCACAAATAATTTACATCTTGCCTACAGACGGCGAACAGGTTTTATGCTATAATATAAGTAACCTGTTTGTCCGGCTGCCGGAACAGGAGGTAAACATGAAACAGCAGCCAGACAAGATGACCGCATACTACTATTGTGCGGCGCATATCAATACAGATTTGTACCTTGACAATCAAATGTACCGACTTCTCCACCATGCAATGACAAACGGTGTGTCCCTTGTTGCGAAAGGTGGTGATTGCAAATGATGAACGGAATCCAGTTTCAGAGTGTGCAGACACCGAACACTTTAAGCAGCGAACTCCGCAGCGTGATCCGTGACAATGTTCTGCAATTCTATGTGCAGGGCAATGGAATGGACACACAGGAAGAAGGCATAACCGCCCTGTATGAACGCTTGTCGCAGGAGGATAAATTAGACGGTGAGAGTAACAGTATCGCCAATCAGAAAAAAATTCTGGAACGCTACTGTAAAGATCATGGGTATACCGCTATCCGTCACTATGACGAGGATGACGGCTACTCTGGAACGAACTTCAACCGTCCGGGCTTCCAGCGTATGCTTGCCGATATTAAGTCTGGCAAGATCAAGCGCGTCATTGTAAAGGATATGAGCCGATTTGGGCGCGACTATCTGCAAGTGGGTATGTATACGGATGTACTTTTCCCGGAGTTTGGCGTACACTTTATCGCCGTCAATGACGGTGTAGACAGCACACGCGGAGAAAACGAGTTTACCGCGATCCGCAATGTTTTCAACGAAATGTACGCCCGCGATACTTCCAAGAAGATCCGTGCCACATGGCAGAGCAAAGGAAAATCCGGCGAACATCTGACAACCATTCCCCCATACGGGTATATCAAAGACCCGGAGGACAAAAAGAAATGGATTGTCGATGAAGAAGCCGCAGCCGTCGTGCAAAAGATTTTCTCCCTCTGTGTAGACGGTTTGGGACCTACGCAAATTGCAAAATGGCTGAAACAGCATCAGATTCTAAATCCTACTGCTTATGCTCATTCCAAAGGGCTGCCAGCCAGCAACAAGCCTACGGCTGATCCGTACAAGTGGACAAATGAAACCGTTTCCCGCATTTTGGAGCGCGTGGACTATCTGGGACACACGGTAAACTTCAAGACAACGAAGCAATCCTACAAGAGCAAAAAGAAGCTCTGGAACGATCCTGCGGATTGGGTAATCTTTGAGAACACCCAGCCCGCGATCATTGAGGAAAGCGTATTTATCATTGTCCAGAATATCCGTAAATCCCGCCGCCGTCCTACCAAGATGGGTGATATGGGTATCTTCTCCGGGCTGCTCTACTGTGCAGAGTGCGGCGGCAAGATGTATCAATGCCGCGCCACCAATTTTACGGAGGAACAGAAATACTTTATCTGCTCTACCTACCGCAAGGGGAAAGACCTATGCACAACACATTCGATCAGAAATGTGGTACTGCATGAAATCGTGCTAAAGAATTTGCGCGAAGCAATACAGTATGTGAGCCAGCACGAAGCCGAGTTTATGCAGGAAGCAGCAGACATCAGTATGCGAGATCGTGACGCGGAATTTGCGCGTAAGCGTGATACGCTGGCAAAGGCTGATAAACGCATTGCAGAGCTTGACCGTATCATTTCCAGACTGTATGAGGACAATGTAATGGGCAAGCTGTCCGATGAAAGGTTTATCAAAATGCCCCACGACTACGAGCTGGAACAGAACAGCCTTAAATCTATGGCAGAGGTTTTACGCAAGGAACTGAAACAGCAGGAGCAACAGAAAACCAATGCCAAGGCATTTGTCGCAGCGGTGAAGAAGTACACGGATATGCAGGAGCTTGACGCGGCAGTTCTCCGAGAATTTATTGACCGCATCGAAGTGTCCCATGCAGACAAGAAATCCAAGACAAGGGAAATTACTATTGTCTATAACTTCATCGGTACATTTGACTTTACACGGGCTATCAAAGAAGCCCACAATACAACTGAAAAACAGCAAAAGACGTCATAGCCGTCAAGCTAAACCGTCTTTTGCTTCAATGTTTTCTTAAGTCACCGCCCCATTAAGGGCGGGAGCTTTTTGCATATTGCCGCGCATTTCCGCCGCCTGTACTTGAGCTTTATCGGAAAGAGTGATAAAATTTATTTATTAGAAACTGGTTGCAATTTGGCCGCTTGCTTGCCATATATGGCAGAAAGGAAGTGTACGATATGAGTTCCAAATTCTCTTGGTTTAAAGCGCTTAAAATCTCCCTGGACGCCTCCGTATACCAGGATCTCGGGTTCTCGCAGGACGAAGCGTTCTCTTTTGCTATCATGGACAACGACCGTGCCGCGTCTCGCCCCAGCCGTCGCCTCAGCGATGAAAAGATAAAAAAGCGTATAGAAGAAAGCCGCAAGGGTTATAACGAAGCAATGGACACATTCGCTGAATGCCAACGCAAGCTACGCGAAGGCGGACCTTTGGTTCGTGAAGGGGCGGAAAAAGCTCGTCAGGAAGCCCTGCGCTTTCGCGAAGAAGCAAGAAAGAAGAACCGTTAACCTGTCTCTCCTCCGTTGGTATGCATATTTATCCCCCTTACGGTTTTGGGCTATTCTGCTCCCATCGAATCTACTCACATCGAATCAAAAGAAGTCCGATCCGGAAAGGCCGGGTTTCTTTGGACAAAGCAGCCCAGCAAAAACGGGAGGACGATCTGTCCTCCCGTTTTCAGCATATTGAATTGCTTATTTCATCTTATATTTCCCGCGTCCCGCGCTGGAAAGGCCCATCTCCGTGCCGTTCCAGATGCGGACAAAGTTTTCGCGGTGCTTGATGAGTATGGCAAGCGTCGCCACACAGAGAATGACGAGCGGCAGCCAGCCGCTGCGGATGGCGATATAGATCGGGAACGAGACAACGCTCGTCACGGTGCCGACAACGATGTAATCCGTCAGCACAGTGAGGATAACGACCGCCGCGAGAATGCACAGCGCAACCTTCCAGTTGATGGCGAGGATCATGCCGAGATACGAGGCAAAGCCCTTGCCGCCCTTGAATTTGAGATAGAACGGGAACATATGCCCCAGCACGCACGCCACGCCCGCAATGAAGCCGAGCAGCGGCACGGCCGGGAAAATCCACTTGGAGAGCTCGACCGCGAGCACGGCCTTGCCGATGTCATGAACGGCGACGAGCAGTCCCGCCTTCCATCCCATGAGCGCAAAAGCGTTGGAAGCGCCGAGATTTTTCGACCCGCCGGCGCGAAGGTTCACGCCCTTCCACCGGGAGAGATACAGTGCCATGTTGGAACAGCCGATGAGGTATGCGCCGAGAATGGTGACGATGTAGGGAAGCATAGCCGCCCCCTTTCTGCGGAAGGTCCGCGGGAAAATTTGGTTTTTCTATCGAAGCAAGAAATCCTTAACCTTTTTTATATTACGCGCAAGCGGCGCAGGTGTCAAGCGTTGGTTTTCCGCCGGACATCCTGCGCCGCGTGCGCGTAATAGTCTATTCTCCCGGAAATGTTCAGATCACGCGAAAATCGCTTTGCATCGCCGGGATATTGCCCTTAAATTCTTTGAAACAATCCAAGATCAGATCCGCCATCTCCGTGCCGATCTCGCGCACGACAGGGCAGCCGACATAAAAGTCGTACCCGCCCGTGCCGCTGGCGCGGTAGCTGTTGAGGCAGATGGTAAAGGTGTCCTCTTCGCGCACGTCCTGCCCGTTCACGCGCATGGATATCACCCGCTCGCCCACAGGCCGGGAGATATCGTACACATACGAGACGCCGGCATAGTAGTCGTAATTATAATGCTCCACCTTCGGCCGGAGGAAAACGTCCGAAACGCAGAGCCTCCCGTCCTCGCCGCGCGAGAAATACTCCGCGCTGCGCTCGAGCGCCGCTTTGAGAACCTTTCCGGTGATCTCCAGCACCGCAAGCGTGTTCGTGTACGGATACGCGATGAGAAGATCGCGGCGGCGCACGGTTTTGGGCAGTCCCGCCACATCGTTTGCAAGGCTCGTCGCCGAGAGCTGCGCTCCGCTCGCCCAGAGCTGCACCGCATTGAAGAGATCGGCGAGCGCATTCCCCTCCGACGCCATACGCAGCGGCGTGTCCGGCGTGAGAGCGTGCGGCAGCGTGCCGATCACCTCGTCGAGCCAGTTCTGCGCGCCGCGCTCCATCTCGGAAAACTCCTCGAGCCATTCGCGGCGGCACGCGCCGTGCGCGGGGACGGTCTCGCTCGTGATGCGCTTTTCTTCCCCGGAGAGCACCGCTTCGACGCGGATGAACTCCTGTCCGCGGTCGGACGGCTGCACGACGAACGTGCCGAAAAGCGTCTGCCCCGGCACGGACATGTGCTGGTGGCCGGTCAGCAGGATATCAAAATCCAGTTCCTGACAGATGCGGTAGGCGACATTTTCGTGCGTGGCGGAGAGGACGCGCCCCGTGGCAAGATCGCGCTCAAAGCCGCCGTGGTAGACGCAGAGCGTAACGTCTGAAATGCTTTTGAGCTTTTCGAGAGCCGCAGCCGCCGCCGGGATCGGGTCGGAAATGCGGATGGAGGC
>ERZ824978.2892-NODE-2892-length-13945-cov-2.513463_pt1 | contig 13945 bp, 13 predicted proteins | sample MGYA00519860_ERZ824978 | MGnify/ENA primary metagenome ERZ824978 (study PRJEB31778, sample SAMEA3449184) | human gut metagenome | biome: human gut; feature: human-associated habitat; material: faeces | place: United Kingdom | collected 2010/2012 ... | reverse complement strand
ATCGTAGGCGGCTTCAGCAAGGTGTACGAGGTTGGCCGCATCTTCCGCAACGAGGGTATGGACACCAAGCACAACCCCGAGTTTACAACCGTGGAACTGTATCAGGCCTACACCGACTATATGGGGATTATGGACCTGGTAGAGAACCTCTATAAGCACCTGGCCCGCACCATCTGCGGCTCGGATGTCATCCCGTATCAGGGCGAGCAGATCCGCATCGGCGAGGACTGGGCGCGTATGACCATGGTCGAGGCTGTGCGCAAATACAGCGGCGCGGACTACGACGCGTGGGAGTCGGACGAAGCCGCGCGCGCGGAGGCCGCCCGGCTCCATGTGGAGGTGGAAAAATCGGCCACCAAAGGCGATGTGCTCGCCGCACTGTTCGATGCGTTCGTGGAAGAACGCCTGATCCAGCCCACCTTTATCTACGACTACCCGGTGGAGAATTCACCGCTCGCCAAGCGCAAGCCCTCCAACCCCGCCTTTACCGAGCGGTTTGAGTATTTTATCAACGCGCAGGAGATGGGCAACGCCTTTTCCGAACTCAACGACCCGATCGACCAGCGCCAGCGCTTTGAGAAGCAGGTCGCGCTCCGGCGCGCCCAGGGCGCGAACGCGCAGGTGGACGAGGACTATATCACCGCCCTGGAATACGGCCTGCCGCCGACGGGCGGACTGGGCTTCGGCGTGGACAGGCTCGTCATGCTGCTGACGGACAGCCCCTCCATCCGCGACGTTTTGCTATTCCCTACGATGAAGCCATTCAAAGATGTAAAAGGGCAAAATGATGTAAGCGAAAAGGCGGAATCCGAGGGTGCGAATGATGTAAAACCCGCGCCGGAAAAGATAGATTTTTCAAAGGTGGAAATCGAGCCGCTGTTTAAGGATTTTGTGGATTTTGAGACATTTTCCAAGTCCGATTTCCGTGCGGTAAAGGTGCTTGCCTGCGAAACCGTACCGAAGTCGAAGAAACTTTTAAAGTTTACCTTGGACGACGGCACAGGCGCAGAACGCACGATTTTAAGCGGTATTCACGCCTATTACGAGCCGGAGCAGCTCGTTGGCAGGACCTGTATCGCTATTACAAACCTGCCGCCAAGACCGATGATGGGGATTGATTCCTGCGGTATGCTCATCTCCGCCGTTCACACCGAGGCGGGCGAGGAAAAGCTCCATCTGCTGATGGTGGACGACCACATTCCGGCGGGAGCAAAGCTCTATTAAAAAGCGCCGTTTCGCTCTTCAAAACGAGACGCGCTCCAGAGGCGGAAAATCGCATAATTTTGAAGCTGAGGCGGGCGGTCGGAAACGATTGCCCGCCTTTTGAAAAAGATGAGGCAGGATAATGCTTGCCAAACGGATGGGCGGTGGGAAACCGTTGGATTGGGGACAAGTTTCTTTTTTCTCACGGGGAATATAGGCGTAGGTGACAAAAGAGTGGAAGCGTTCCGAATTTGAGGGTCTTGATTTGTTCTTCCAAAAGTAGTATGATAAAAAAGCCCTGATGCGCCGGACACGGACGATTTTGTCCCCGCTATAAAACCGATTCCCCATGCGCGTTCCGCGCGCAAAGCGGGCGTTCGGCAAGTGGCAATGGAAAGATGCCGGCGGGCGCGCGGACTGCCGCACGTCAAGCAGAGGAAAGCAGTACAGGAGAAGCGGCCGCAAACCTGTGACAGATTCGGGTTTGCGGCTGTTTATTTGAGAAAAAGGCCAGAGAGGGAGTGACGGCTCGTGCAGGAGAGGAGACTGGGTCAGCCGGCCCGGTACGATCATATTGACTTGATAGAGTGTATCGCAATGCTCTTTGTGGTGATGTATCATTCAACCACAGTGCCGTATAATTTCAATCATTCCGCCTATGAAAGCGTCAACTATTTTATCAGGGGCATCCTGTCTGTCTGCGTTCCGCTTTTCTTTTTGGCGAACGGTTTTCTGCTAATAAACAGGGAATTTGACTTGAAAAAGCATTTGAAAAAGACGGGACGGCTGATTCTGCTCACCTTCGTCTGGGGCGCGGTCAATCTTCTCATACTTATGCCCATAAAAAACCAGTGGTTTTCAGCAGGGGAGTTTATAGACGCTTTGTGGACCTGGAAACAGGGCTGGATCAACCATTTCTGGTTTATGGGCGCGTTGGTTTGCATATATTTGTTGTTTCCGCTCATGAAGACGGCGTACGACCATAACCGTAAGGTTTTTTACTATTGGGTCGCCGCCTGTGTCATCCTCACGTTTGGCAACTCGCTGATATGCATGGTCGCCACCATGTATAAATTTTTCATAGAGGGCGAACGCCAGTATATTGCTTCGAATTATTTTAATATGTTCAACCCGCTGCGGGGCTTATACGCACATACCTTTGCCTATTTCGGAATCGGCTGCTTTATCGGCGGCAACGCCGGTAAAATCAAATCCCAAATAGAGCGCAGAAACATTGCAAAACCCTGGCTGCTGATTGCAGTGCTGTGCATATCCTCCTTTTGCCTCGGCCTGTGGGGCGTATTCGCCTCTAAAATGACAGGCGGCGTCTGGGACGTCGTGTGGAACGGATACGACTCCATATTTACATGCGTCAACGTGCTTGCGATATATCTGCTCAGCACACGCTATCAGTGCGGGGAGAAAAACAAAATTTGCCGGCTGATTCGCAGTGTTTCCTGCAATACGTTCGGCGTCTATGTCCTGCACGAAATCTTCATTCACCTTTGTAACCGCTGGGGGATCAAATCACTGCCGTTCATGCAGAATTATGCGTCAAATTTTCTGTATGCCGCGGCGGTAGTCCTCCTCTGCGCGGGGATATCGCTGCTCCTGAAGAAAATACCATTTGTAAGAAAACTGTTGCTATGACAAAACAAAAGCGTTTTTCCGCCCCGTTCCGTGCCGCGGCGGGCCCCGCAAGCGCCGCACCCGGATTTGACAAGCGGCTTGTCTTTGCTATATAATATCATTGTTTGCCGCGCCTTTTTAGCTGTCCGGCCGGTCTGCGGCTTCTCGGGGTGCATAAAACGCCTTGCCGGGCAGCCTGTGCAAATCCGCGGCTGCGGCGGAAATCCGCTGCGGGCTGCGGAATTCTCTCCGGCACGGCGTGCGCGCAGGCCCGGGCCTTTGTTTCGGGCAGGGCCGGCTCCAGTGCCGTTGTCAGGGCTGCGGCGTTCTCTGAAACAAGAATCGGCAATTGCCGAGGGGGTAAATACATGGGACTGTGGGACAATCTCAAGGATAAATGGAATCAGTTTACCGGGAAGGGCCCGGTCGACCATGTGGCGGAACAGCGCCGCCGCAGGAAACTGCGCGAGTCGATCAACGACCCGGACGATTTGTTTTTTGACGACGAGGTGCTGGACGGCGAAGAGCTTGCGCGCGTCGCGCGCAAGCGCAGGAACCGCAACTCTTTCCGGCGCGGCTATTATATTTTCGGCGCCATACTCGGAACGGCCATGATCGTCATCGCCGTGTACAACATGATCTCCACGCCCAAGCCCGATCTGCAGGTGCTTCTCCAGGAGGACGGCGTATTGGAGCAGGGGGATATAGAGGATATCCAGAAATATCTGGAACAGTACGTGGAGGACCAGAACGGCGACGGGAAAATCACCGTCACCTTTACGCGCATCTCAATGCCGGCCCAGCGTACGGAGGACAATGAGAGCCAGTTTGAGGCCGCCTACCACGATATGGACGAGCAGCTCGTCCCGTTTAATATCGCTTTTTTCGTGGGCCGGGAGGAGTTCATCTCCATGGCGGACGAACTGCGGGGCCTTGCCTATTACAAGCCCGCCGAGTCGGTCTACCCCCTTACGGAGACGGACATACCGATCGGTGCGAACAGCCCGCTCAACGACTATTATTTTGCCGTGCGCGCCCAGTCCGATGCGGCGCTTGACAAGTACAGCGAGCCCGCGCTGCAGGTGCTGCAGAAGATAGCGGGCTGAATATAAAATAGAATAACGGAGGCGGAAGCAGAATGGATGATATCCAGAGGGACATATCGCTCAATATGGTGCGCGTGACAGAAGTGGCGGCGCTTCGTGCAAGCAGATATTTGGGCCTGAACGATAAGAACGCGGCGGACCAGGCTGCGGTGGACGGCATGCGCGGCATGCTTGACCTGGTCAATATCCGCGGCAGAATCGTCATAGGCGAGGGGGAGAAGGACAAGGCGCCCATGCTCTATATCGGAGAGCAGGTGGGCAACTGGGACCATCCGGAATACCCTGAGCTGGATATCGCGGTAGACCCGATCGACGGGACCCGGCTGGTGGCCAACGGCCAGGCGAACGCCCTTGCGATCATTGCCGTCGGCGGCAAGGATTCCCTCGCTTTTCTTCCGACTTTCTATGTGCAAAAGCTGGCTTACGGCCCGAAACTCTGCGGGTATCTGGATATCAACTGCCCTGTCCGTGAAAATCTCAAGGTCGCGTCGGCCTGCCTGAGCAAATCGACGCGCGATCTTACCATCGCAGTGATGGACCGGCCCCGGCACAAGGACCTCATTGCGGAGATCCGGGAATGCGGAGCGCGGATCAAGCTGATCGGCGACGGCGACGTGGCCGCCTCCATCGCTACCTGTATCGACGACGGCCGGATCGACCTGTACATGGGCGTGGGCGGCGCGCCGGAATCCGTGCTCACCGCCGTCGCCATGCGCTGTATGGAGGGGGATATCCAGGTGAAGCTGTCGCCGCAGAACGCGGCGGAGCTGGAGAGCATCAAGGCCGACGGCTACGACCCCGACCGCGTCTATTTTGCAAAGGACCTGGCAAAGGGCGAGGATATGATGTTCGCCTGCACCGGCATTACGGACGGCGAGCTGCTGCCGGGCGTAAAATTCCGCGGCAACAAGGCTGTGTCCTACTCTCTGGCAACCCGGCTGAAGACAAAGACAATCCGTCACATTCAGGCCGAGCACAACCTGCGCCAGAAAACCATCCCTTCCAAAACCCTTAGCAAAGAACAGCTCGTATGAATACATGCATATGCTTCAAGGGCGGTGCGATTTTCGCACCGCCCTTTTTCGGCGTTTTCGTCCCCATATCCTGTCTCAATTTATCCCGCTTCGCCTCAGTCTCCGCCGCACATACCCATTCCAGCATTCCACAGCGCGATTTTTTCGCGCCCCGCGCCCCGCGCCTGCGCCCGCACCCGCGCCCCGCGCCTCACGCCTGCGCCTGCGCCCCGCGCCCCGCAACAGCGCCGAACTTTCATAAACCACCGCCGCAATGCCTTGTATCAATCGTAAAAGCGCAAGAAGCGGGGCCAATATCGCCCCGCTTCCGTAAACGCTTCGTTCTATGCGCAAAAAAGCTTACTCCGGCTTACCGCCTGAAACGCGCCTGCATCGCACCGCTTTTCTCCTGTGCGCCGGATGCACTCCATGCGTTTCCAGCGCTTCTTATGAATCAAAACGCAGGCTGTCCCTGTGCCGAAGCTCTGCGCGTTTGATCTTGCCGCTGATCGTCTTGGGAATTTCATCGACAAATTCAATGATACGCGGGTATTTATAGGGCGCGGTCACGGTTTTTACATGTGTCTGCAGCTCTGTTTTCAGCGTATCGCTCGGATCAAAGCCGTTTGCCAGGATAATGGTGGCCTTTACGATCTGTCCGCGGGTCGGATCGGGCACGGCGGTGATCGCCGTTTCCATCACAGCGGGATGCTCCAGCAGCGCGCTTTCCACCTCAAACGGGCCGATCCTGTACCCCGAGCACTTAATCACGTCGTCGCTGCGTCCGACAAACCACCAGTATCCCTCGCTGTCGGCCCAGGCCATGTCCCCGGTGTGGTACCAGCTGTCGTGCAGAACGGCGTCCGTATTCTTTTTATCCTTGTAGTATCCGAGCGTCAGCCCGGCGGGATGCCCGTCTTTGGTCGGGATGCAGATCTCGCCCTCTTCGCCGGGGCCGACTTCGTTGCCGTCTTTGTCGAGCAGCTTAGCGCGGAAATGCGGGCTGGGCCGGCCGGTGGAGCCGGGTTTCGCGTCCAGCCACGGATACGTCGCCACGAGCACAGCCGTCTCGCTCTGCCCGAAGCCCTCGCGCAGTTCCAGTCCGGTAATCTGCTTCCATTTGTTGTAGACTTCCGCATTGAGCGGCTCGCCGGCAATACAGCAGTGGCGCAGGCTGGAAAGATCATAGTGGCCAATGTCCGCTTTAATGAGGAAGCGGAACACAGTCGGCGGCGCGCAGAAAACGTTGACCTTATACTGTTCAATCACGCGCAGATACTCGGTCGGATTGAATTTGGAGTCATAGTCATACACGAACACAGTCGCTTCACTGAGCCACTGTCCATAGATTTTGCCCCAGGAGGTCTTGGCCCAGCCGGTGTCCGCCGATGTGAAATGCAGGTCGCCCGGCCGCAGATCCTGCCAGAACCGCGCAGTCAGAATATGTCCGAGCGGATAGCGGTAATCGTGCATGGCGATCTTGGGCAGGCCGGTCGTGCCGGATGTGAAATACATGAGGAACAGGTCGTCGTTGGTGGTGGCCGCGTCTCCGGTGGGGCGGGGGAATACATCCGGCTGCTCCGCAATCGCCGCGTCAAAGTCTATATAGCCATCGCTCTCGCCCTCCACAATAAACTTCAGCTTCAGAAAGCTGCTGTATGCGGCGGCTTCATCAATGCACTGCACCAGCCGCGGCTCGCCGTCCGTGACAATCGCCTTGACCCCGGCGGCTTCAATCCTGTAGGCAATATCCTTCTTCGTAAGCTGGTGCGTGGCCGGCAGGAGCACTGCGCCGAGCTTGTGCAGCGCCACGGCTGCAATCCAGTATTCATAGCGGTTGCGCAGCGTCGTCATGACGATATCGCCTTTGCCGAGTCCGTGGGCGCGGAACATATTTGCAGCCTGGTTGGACAGGCGGCTGATGTCAGAGAACGTAAACGTACGGTTTTCCCCTTTGTTGTTGCACCAAACGAGCGCGCGCGCCTCGGGTTTCTCTGCGGCCAGGACGTCTACGACGTCGAAGCCGAAGTTGAAGTTTTCAGGCACGTTGATGTGAAAGTTTTCATAAAAGTCTTCATAGGAATCATAGTTGATCCGGCAGAACTTTTCCAGCAGCATGATGCTCACCAATCCTCTTGATAGTGTAACAAAAGAAGCCAAAGGGGAAACAAAAAAGCTCTCGCCCCTGCAAAATACAGGGACGAGAGCATTATGAACTCCCGCGGTACCACCCGGTTTTGCCCACAAAAAATGGGCACGCTTTTCGGAGACAAACATCTCCTATCCTTGTAACGGAGGAACCCGTTTTGTCCTACTCCCCAAGTTTCAGACAAACAGCTCACAAGCTACGTTCAGCGGTTCCAGGCCCGGGCCGACTCACAGCCGGCATACGCCGGTCAGCCCTCTCTGTCGGTAGAAATCGCCTACTCCTCTTGATCATTGCCTTCTTTTGATTATGCTATATTATACTATGAACAAAACAATTTGTCAATAGCTGTGTCCAACAAATTTTTTCCGGCCCTGCGCTTACATAACGGTCATGATCGCCTGGAAATTCTGGTCCCGCACAGTTTTCTGAATGGTGCAGATGTCAATGATCCACAGAATGCAGCACACGCCGCCGGTCAGAAGCTTGAGTATGCCCATGCCGATGTCGCCGAGCATGAACCGGTCCACGCCAAGCGTGCCGAGCAGCACGGAAATCAGCAGCAGGGTCGTCGGGTCTTTGTACTCAATCGCCTGCGCGCGGTAGAACTGGTCCTCCGGCATTGCCAGCAGCCGGTCGCGTACCTGGTTGATGCTCTCGGGGGGAAAGTACTTGGCATGCGGGTATAGGAACATATCGACTCTCTGAGCGTCCATTGTAACACTTCCTTACTAGAATTGTTATCATTATATTACCTTACTATGGGGAAAATGTCAATCCAAATCGGAAAATACCTACTTACGGGATAGCGTGCAGGGCAAGCCGGGCAATGTATACGGCAAGGAACAGGCCGCCGAGCGCAAAGGCAACCGCGTTCTTCGCCCGCTTTGTCAGCCGCAGCGGCCCGGCGTAGAACAAGGCCATCAGCCCGATCCCGGCCGGAATGAGCAGCGGGTGCAGGCGAAAGGAGAGGGCAAAGTCCCCGGAGAGAAAGGCGACGGCGGCGCGGAACATGCCGCAGCCGGGGCAGGGCAGGCCGGTGATGCGTCGAATCGGGCAGCCGATTTCAAACGCGATCAGCGCGGCGACAAATGCCGCCAGCGCCGCAAATACGGCCAGATGTGTCAGCACCGTCCTCCAAACCCGGTTCAAGCCGCTCCTCCTCTCAAAAGAACGGGGAAAGCGCGGGTTCTGCCCCGCGCCATCCCCTCTGAAGTCATATGTTTTCGCGCGCATGAGCGCGCGTCCGGATTACAGTCCTGCGATCCGGCTGCGGAGCTTGTCAAGCTCGCGGCGCAGCTTGTCGGGCAGCCGGTCAAATTTGGAGTAAAACTCCTCTATTCCGTCGATCTCCGCTTCCCAGAGCTGCTTGTCGACTCCGAGCAGTTCCTCCATCACGGCGTCGTCCATATCCAGCCCCTCGGTGTCGATATCCTTTGCAAACGGCAGCCAGCCGATGGGCGCGGCCTGCGCGTCAACCTTCCCGTCGCAGCGATCGAGAATCCACATCAATACACGCATGTTGTCGCCGAAGCCGGGCCAGATGAACTCGCCCTTGTCATTGGTGCGGAACCAGTTGACGTTGAATATCTTGGGCGGGTTGGTCATCGCCTTGCCCATGCTGATCCAGTGCGCGAAGTAGTCGCCCATGTGATAGCCGCAGAACGGCAGCATCGCCATGGGATCGCGGCGCGTCACGCCGACAGCGCCGGAAGCGGCGGCCGTCGTCTCCGAGCCCATGATGGAGCCGAGGAATACGCCGTGGTCCCAGTCAAAGGACTGGTATACGAGCGGCGCGGTCTTGGCCCGCCGCCCGCCGAAGATGATGGCGGAAAGGGGCACGCCCTGCGGGTTTTCAAACTCGGAGGAGAGGGCGGGGCAGTTGAGCGTAGGCGCAGTGAACCGGGAGTTGGGGTGCGCGCCCTTGGTCCCGTCGCTGCCGTCCCAGGGCTCGCCTTTCCAGTTGAGCGCATGCTTGGGCGGGTTCTTGTCGAGCCCCTCCCACCAGACGGTGTTGTCCTCCAGGTTGTGCACTACGTTTGTGAAAATGGTATCCTTGCGCGTGGAGGCAAGCGCGTTGTAGTTGGATTTTGCGTTCGTGCCGGGCGCTACGCCGAAGAAGCCGTTTTCGGGGTTGGCCGCCCAGAGACGCCCGTCCGGGCCTTTGCGGATCCAGGCGATGTCGTCGCCCACGCACCAGACCTTATAGCCTTTTTTCGCGTAAAGCGCCGGCGGGATGAGCATCGCGAGGTTGGTCTTGCCGCAGGCGGAGGGGAAGGCGGCGGCGACGTATTTCACTTCGCCCTCGGGATTCTCGATGCCGAGGATGAGCATATGCTCGGCCATCCAGCCCTCGTTGCGGCCGAGGTAGGACGCGATGCGCAGCGCAAAGCACTTCTTGCCCAGCAGCACGTTTCCGCCGTAGCCGGAGTTGACCGACCAGATGGTGTTGTCCTCGGGGAAGTGGCAGATGTATCTGTTGTTCTCATCCATCGTCGCGCGGGCATGCAGGCCCTTGATGAAGTCGCCGTCAGTGCCCATCGCGTCGAGCACGGCAGTGCCCACGCGGGTCATGATCAGCATGTTGAGTACGACGTAGATCGAGTCGGTCAGTTCAATGCCGTTCTTGGCGAACGGGCTGCCGACAACGCCCATCGAGTAGGGGATGACGTACATCGTCTTGCCGGCGTAGGAGTTGCGGAAGAGCGGGGTGAGCTTGTCGTAGCACTCCTTCGGGGACATCCAGTTGTTCGTGGGGCCGGCGTCCTCCTTTTTGGTGGTGCAGATGAAGGGGCGGGTCTCTACACGCGCGACGTCATTGACGGCGGTTCTGTGCAGATAGCAGCCCGGCAGCTTCTCCTGATTGAGCTTGAAAAGCTCGCCGGACGCGCAGGCCTCGGCTCTGAGCGCTTCCGCCTGCTCGTCGGTTCCGTCGATGAGAACGACGTTGGCCGGATTCGTGAGCGCGATCATTTCGTCGAGCCACGCGTTGAGTTTGGTGTTCTTCGTGAGATTAGACATGATGTTCCTCCGTTTTAAGATTTATATTTATCATTTTTTTCGTAAGGTTGGCGAATTCCTCGATGCCGAGCTTTTCGCCGCGAATATCCGGCGCCAGCCCCGCTTCGGCGAGGACGGCGGCCAGCTGCGTCTTGTCCGCGCGGTCGCCGAACACGGCGGAGAGCGCGTTGAGCAGCGTTTTGCGCCGCTGTGCGAACGCGGCCCGAATCAGAGTGAAAAACAGCTTCTCGTCGCCCGTGTCGACCGGCGGAACGGGGTAGGGGTCCATCCGCACGACGGCTGAATCGACCTTCGGTGGCGGTGAAAAGCAGCCGGCGGGTACGCCGAACAGCCGGCGGACCGACGCGTAATACTGGACGGCCAGCGTAATCGCGCCGCGGCAGTCGTCGTTCTTGCCTGCACACAGGCGGGCGGCGACCTCCTTCTGCACCATCACCGTGATCGAGCGGAAGCCGAAGCGACCCTCGAGCAGAAGCATCAGAATCGGGGTGGTGATATAGTAGGGCAGGTTGGCGCATACGCACACCGGCATGCCGGCGAAGTGTTCGCGCAGTAGGGCGGCGACGTCGGTTTTGAGAATATCGCCGTGAATCAGCCGAAAGCGTTCGTCGCTTCCGAAACGGCTTTGCAGGACCGGGATCAGCTCGTCGTCGATTTCCACGGAAAGTACGCGGCCGGCCGCGCCGAGCAGCTCCTTCGTCAGCGCGCCCGCGCCGGGACCGATCTCCAGCACGCCGCAGTCGGCGGTTATGCCGCTGCCGGCGACGATTTTGCGAACCACCGTGTCGCCGACGAGAAAATTCTGGCCGTATTTTTTCTTCTTGCGGAAGTTCTCCTGCGTCATTCCTTGTCGATGACCGTCAGGAAGCGCGCTTCGCCGTCTACGGCGTACTGGCCGTGGCGGATGCGCGGGTCGAAATAGACGCTGTCGCCCTCGTTGAGCAGAATCGTCTTGGCGCCGAGCACGACGGCGACCTTGCCGGACAGCACATAGTTGAATTCCTGCCCGCCGTGGGAGACCAGTTCGGGCTTGTCGTCCTTGGGCGAGATGGTGACGAGCATCGGCTCCTTGTCGCGGTGGCGGAAATTGGCCGCGAGCGATTCAAAGGCGTAGCCCTTGTATCTCTCGACGCTCGCGCCCTGCCCACGGCGGGTGACGGCGTAGCTGTCCATCCGCGGCGTCTCGCCGGTCAGCAGCTCGGTGGCGTCGATGCCCAGCGCCGCGGCGACCGAGTAAATCATGCTAACGGGGAGGTCCTTTTCGCCGGTCTCATAGGCGATGTATTCCTCCGGAGGCATGCCGATTTTTTCGGCCACGTCCGTCTGGGACAGTTCCAGCGTTTCGCGCATATAGATGATTCTGGAGGCGATTTGTTTGATCTGTTCGTTTACGACCATAGATGAACCCTCCGTTTTCAATGATGGCTTGCGTTTTTGGTGATGGCTTCCCACAGCCCTTCCAGATAGACCGCACCCAGCGCACGGTCGTACAGACCGTAGCCCGGCCGCCCCTGTTCGCCCCAGATCATCCGGCCGTGGTCGGGGCGAATGTAGCCGTCGAAGCCCGTGTCGTACAGCGCCTTGAGGATTTCGTACATATCCAGCGAGCCGTACTGCGACGGATGCGCCGTCTCGTCGAAGCCGTTATCGCCGACAAGGCGGATGTTGCGCGCGTGAACGAAATGGATGCGGCCCGCAGCCGAATATTTGCGCAGCAGCGCGGGGCGAAGATAAAATTGAGCAAAGGCGGATAATAGCGCGAAGCCCTCGTTATAACATATATTCCCCGCTTGCCCAGAGCATTCGCCCACTCCCACAGCCGGTCCAGATTCTTTTCGTTCGTCACGATGCGCGGCAGGCCGAAAATATCCCACGGCGGGTCGTCCGGGTGGATGGCCATATTCACGCCCGCTTCCTCGCAGGCGGGCATAATCGCGCGGATGAAATACCCCAAGTTGTCCCACAGCGCTTCCGCGTCGACGGCGGCGTATTCCTCCAGCAGCGCGGCCAGCCCCTCCGCCGAATAGCTTTCGTCCCAGCCGGGCAGCGAAAGCCCGCCCTTGGCCGGGTCCATCGCCAGCACCTGCTCGTGCCGGTAGATCAGCGAGGTGGAGCCGTCTGTGTTTTTGTGCGCCAAATCGGAGCGCAGCCAGTCGAACACCGGCATAAAGTTGTAGCAGATCACCCTGACCCCGGCCTTGCCCAGCCGGCGGATGTTTTCGCAGTAGGCTTCGATGTATTTATCGCGCGTCGGCTTGCCGAGCTTAATGTCCTCGTGTACGGGCACGCTTTCTACGACCTCGAAGGCCAGACCGTGCGCGGCCGCCTGCGCTTTGATGCGCTCGATGCTTTCTGTCGGCCAGACGCAGCCCGGGGGGACGTCGTAGACGGCGGAAACAATTCCGGTCATGCCCGGAATCTGTGAGATGTATTCGAGAGATACGGGGTCGCCGTCGCCGTAATGGCGGAAGGTCATTTTCATTCTTCTGCGGCCGTTCCTTTCCCTGTGGCGTTTTCTTCTGGCCCGGAGAGGACTCCGAACCATAGTCCATTTTAGCACAATTTGCTTCTTCTGTCAATCGATAAAATGAATATTTTCAGCCCGTTAATATTGCCTTTGCACCCGCCGGATGTTGTCGGTGATGACGGCGCGCCCGCGCCATGAAAAGGCGTAAAGCGCAAATTCCTCGTCGCGCATCGCCTCGATTGCTTCGGCGGACAGCATATCTGCAAAGCTGTTTTTGAAAAACGGAATTTCGGTGTACGCGGCGCCGCGGTTCATCGGGCAGGCGAGCTGGCAGACGTCGCAGCCCCAGACGGCGCCGGTTTGCCGCAGCAGGGCTTCGTCCTCGGGCGTTTTGCGCTTTTTCTGCGTAATCCCGGATAGGCATTTGGCCCCGTCGATGCCGCTGCCCGTCATTGCGGATACGGGGCAGGCGCGTTCGCAGCGGCCGCAACCGCAGCACAGCTCGGCGGTGTAGCTGCGGTTCTCGCTTAAAGCCAGACTCGTCAGCAGCGAGCCGATAAAGACGAAGCTGCCGTAGGTGGCGTTGATCAGCAGCGAATTGCGGCCGAGAACGCCCAGCCCGCACCGTGCGGCGGCGTCCTTTTCGTCGATGGGCGAGTGGTCGCAGAAGCCGGCAAAGCGTTCGTCGGGAAAGATGCTCCGAAGCGCCGCAAGCAGCCGTTCGGAGAGCGCGGCGAAATAGGCGTGGTAATCCTTTACGCGCGCGTACAGCGAGATGTTCAGCCCGTCCTTGGGGGAGGCGTCGCAGCGGTAGGGGATGAGGAACACGACGGCGCTTTGCAGCCCGTCGCAGCGCTGCATCAGCCGCTCGTTGAGCACGCGGAAATGGGTACGCGGCAAAAAGCCGCATTCGGTGATGCCCTCGGCTTTCAGTGCGGCGCGGATGATTTGGGTGTTCTCCATCGGGCGGCAGCCTCCTTCCTTTTTGTTTCGGTCAAGCGGCGGTGCGTAAAGGCCGGCTTGTGCGGGGATTGCGCCCCCCTGCTAAGCACCGGCGGGTGTTGGCCGGTTTGCTCCGACGCGGCTTGACGCCGTGCGCGGGGGAGGGACATTGCGAGCTATCGCGTCCCCGCAGCCGTCGTGCGTGCTGCATACTGCGCCCTGCGTATGCGGGCGAAAAAAATCGCCGTCTAAGGCGAAAGCGATAGACGGCGTTTTTGCTAATCCGAAATATAAGGGATGAGCGCGATGTGTCTGGCACGCTTGACCGCCTCGGTGAGCTGTCTCTGGTGCTTGGCGCAGGTCCCCGTGACTCTCCGCGGCAGAATCTTGGCTCTGTCCGAGAGGTTCTTTCTCAGGC
>ERZ824978.2888-NODE-2888-length-13966-cov-4.919632_pt1 | contig 13966 bp, 7 predicted proteins | sample MGYA00519860_ERZ824978 | MGnify/ENA primary metagenome ERZ824978 (study PRJEB31778, sample SAMEA3449184) | human gut metagenome | biome: human gut; feature: human-associated habitat; material: faeces | place: United Kingdom | collected 2010/2012 ... | reverse complement strand
AGTGACATCGGTCACTGGTTCGGAATGACAGGGGCGTGGGTTTATCGACACGCTGCAAGGAGCGCACCCCGTAAGGGTGCGCTCCTTTGTTTTATGCCGTTTTGATGCCCTGATACAGCTTCTGGTAATCCAGAATGTTTACCTCGCCGTCGCCGTTGCAGTCGGCCAGCAGGCGGAAGTCGTCCTTGTCCGCCAGCTTTTCCGTGGTGCGGCCGGTGGACAGATTTTCATACAGCGCCTGCATATCCAGCGTATCCACCGCGCCGTCGCCGTTCAGGTCGCCCACGGTGCAGCCGTTGGCATCGATGAGGAACGGGCTGAAGCTGCGGGTGACGATGCGCACACCGGCTGCGGTGTACTCGCCCAGCAGGGATTCCTTCTCCGTGCAGTTCTCGTTGAGATAGTGGCGGATCAGCGGGCGGACACCCTTGGCCGCCAGCGCCATACCCTCCTCCGCCGTCAGGTCGAAGTAGCTGTACGGCAGGTAGATCTCGGCGCCGTCCTCGCCCAGCTGTCCCTCGCCGGTGACGTTGAACAGCAGGAACAGGCGCTTGCCGTCCTCCGTCTGGGGATTCCGGTCGCACAGCAGCTTCAGATCGGTGCCCACCAGCGTGGGAACGCTGACCGCCTCTGTGGGAGCGGTGTCCACGGTTTCGGTGTCCACGGTGGTGGAGATGTCGCCGTTGCGCCCGTACAGGCAGGTGTAGCCGATGACGTTCTTGCCCTCATCCAGCCACTGGACGATGAGGGAGTTGTACGACTGGGATTCGGAGTAGTACACGGTCTTGCCGTCTAGTTTAAGCTCCTCGGTATGCATCAGCGGCATCCGGATAGGCATGTCAGGATCAACGGGGTGCAGTTCTGTACCCGGGCTGCTGAACTGCTCCGTGAACCGGTTGACGTCGTCTTTGATATCGTGGGAGGCGGGGTTCTCGCTGCCGCCCTCACCGGTGAAGCGGAAGTATGCGGCGTTCTCCGGCGCCTTGGGTGTGACGCACTGGTACAGCAGGGACAGGTCAGTGAGCTTGGAGGCATCCACGCTGGTGGTGAAGTAGCCCAATTTCTCGTCGTAGGGCACAGTGATGCCGTTGTCGCTGAGCTTCTTCTGCTCCGCTGTGCTCAGGAATTCGGCGGCGCTGGGCGCACGGGAGGGCGCGTTTTTATCGCCCAGGGAGTAGAATCCGGGCAGATAGTTCATGGGCTCCACCCGCACATACTCCACCAGATCGGGGGCGTTGTCCTTCTGCCAGATCAGCGTGATGACCTGATCGTCCCAGAACAGCGGCACGGGGAATTGCCCGCCGCTGCCGCCGGTGCAGTTGTTGCGCCACTCTCTGAGGGTGTAGCCCTCCGGCGCGTCCACGGTCAGCTCACCGAGCAAGCCGTACTGACCGCTGCCGGCGGTGTTGAGGGTCTTGCCCTCCACCGTGCGCAGGAACACGGAGCCGTCCGCCGGCACCGTGGCCATCCAGTCTTGGTGGGTGGCGGTGGGACGGAGACGGCCTGCGGGTACCGCGGTGCCGTTGTCGGCGGGCAGGGAGAAGGAAATGTCCTCGCGGGGCAGGATCTCCAGCTGGAAGGCGTATTTGGCCTCGGCACCGGCCACCGTGCCCTGACTGTTGCTCATGGCGAGGATAATACGCCAGTCTTCGCCCTTTTTGTTCAGCGTCAGGACGCTGTTGTGGGCGTTCTGGCGGTTCACAGTGGCCAGATGCAGGCTGTTGTTGTGGTGATAGCCCCGATACAGCGTGTTGTCCGCCAGGGACTGTCCACCGTAATCGCCGTACCAGTCGAAGCCGTAGGTCATGGGGAGCTGGTTATCGGAGTTGCCGAAGTAGTAGCGGAAGAACACGCCGTCGTCCAGCCCGCCTGTCTCGATGTTGCGGACGGCGTCCTCCCAGCGCTCCCGGCTGCCCATGTTCACCTCGATGGCAACGCGGCCCTTGCTCTCATCCGCGGTGAAGCGGTAATCCCAGTCATCGCCGCAGCCCTCCGTCCACTCCTTCAGCTGCTCGGGGAAGACGAAATGGATGTCCTTGCCGATGACGGGGAATTTGAAGCCGCTGGCGTACAGGGACTGCAGCTCCGGCACCTCGCTGTTGGGAGTCGTGGCGTCGGGGCTGGGCGTCCACGGCGGCGTGGGTACGCCCCACCACGGCCAGCTCTGCTGCATCTGATAGCCCTCCGGATGGATGACGAACATGCCGTCATGGTCGGCGGTGAAGCTGCATTGCCGCCAGCTGTGGCCGTCGTCATTGTGACCGTCGACACAAGAAAGGGGGGGTGGCCTGCTTGACCAGCTCACTGGAGGCGTCCTCCGGGTCGGCGGGGCAGTACAGCTCGTAGGAGGTCGCATCGTTGCGATCGAAGTATAAGGAGAAGGCATACGTCTCGCCGTCGGGCAGCCGGTAGCGGGTATCGCCCAGATAAACGGTGATCATAAAGGCGTAGGCTTGCCCATTTTCACCGTCCCGGTTGCCGTACTCGTAGCGGAACCACAGGAGGGCTTCGTTGTCCTCTGCGCCCCTGTTGGCATTCAGGACGTTCAGCTTTTGCAGCATATCCGACAGGGTAGCCGGGGACAGGGTCAGCTCTCTTTCGTTGTAGATGACGAGGGGCTTGTTGGCGTTAACGATCTGGGTCAGCACCTCCGGCGTGATGCCCACATTATAAATGCTGCCGACCTTGTCATAGCGCCAGTCCACGCCCAGCTCCAGTCTGTCGCGGCCGTCCATATTGCGCAGGCTCTTGATGACCATGTACTGCAGGGGGTCGCCGTTCCAAGCGCTGCCCTCGCCCCAGCGGTCGTAGCTGCCGATGTTGTCGCCGTAGCCGTCCGCGTCACCGCCGCTCTGCCCGCCGCCCACGGATACGGTGAAGGGGGAGAAGCTGTCCGTCTCGAACACGATGCCCTGGGGCTCGTAGCGCCCGATGATCTCGTCGCGGAAGTTGTAGTTGGCGTCAAAGTGCCTGACGATGATGGTAGGCAGCTCGTCGGCACTCTTGCCCTGCACGTCGTCCGCATAGGTCATGCCGAAGCAGTGGTAGGGGATGTACACGGTCTTGGTGCCGCCCTTGTCGCCGATCAGGTGCAGGTCGAAGAACTGCGTCATGCCGTCGCCGGTCTGGGGATAGCGGTCGCAGACCAGCTCCATGCCCTCTGCACCCACCAGAGCGGGGGCGTTGACCTCGCCGCGGGTATTGAGGTCATCCAGCTTATCCGCCGTTTCGACGCTGGTCAGCCGGGTGCGGTTCATGAAGTCGTCGTTCTGACCGTACACATAGCTCATGCCGATCAGGTTCTTGTCCGCGTCCCACCAGGCGACGGTCAGGCCGCGGTGGTTGCTGGAACCGGACAGGCAGACGTCAATGCCGGGCAGGTGAACCACCTGCGTCCGCACCAGCTCCAGCGACCGCTCGTTGACGCGGTTGCTGTCAACCACGGAGTGCTTTTCGAAGCTCTCCAGAGAAGCCAGAATATCGGAAGCCTCGCTCTTTCCCATGATACGGGGGTCGCGGTTGCCGTCGTCATGATTGGCGGAGAAATACACCGCGTCCTCCGGCGGGGTGGGGGTGATGCGGGTGTCCAGCAGCGTGGACGCATCGGGCAGCTCCCAGCCGCTGTGGGACACATGGAAGCAGCCCGTTGTCTCGTCATAGGTGACGCCGATGCCGCTGCTGCTGAGCTGCGCCGTGTCCAGACCCAGAGAGGTCACGGGCGCGGCCGTGACACCGCCCTTGGAGATATAGCGGTAATACGGCATTTTGTCGTACTGGTATACCGCCAGATTCTGGAGAATGCTTGTGTTGTCCGTATCGTTATACCATGTGACCTCGTACAGCTCATCAACGCCTCGGCCATTGGTGTTCGGCCGTGTCCACACGCCAACGCCGGAATATGTCTCCTCGCCGTTGCCGCTGTTCAGGCGGACATAGCTCTTAAAGTGATACCCGTCGGGAGCCATATCGTCCCAGCGGATGCGGCCAAGCTCGATGGGGCCGCCGGAGGTGGGTATGCCGTTATCGGGGAACAGCTCGATCTTGCCGTCGCTGAAGCTGGCCTCCCAGCCGGTAACGCCGCTCATAAAGGTGAAGCCGCTTCTCAGCTTCTCGGCGGGGATGGGCTTGGCTACGTCGTAGAAGGTGTTTACCACGAACTCCTGCTGCACCTCAATGCTCAGGATGACCAGCTCCTTGCGGAGAACGGTGCCGCTGTCGTCGCCCCAGACGACGGCGATGAAATGCTTGCTGAAGGCATCCGTGGGCGCGATGGTCGCCTGACCATCGATCCGGTTCACCGTGCCCACCGGCACACTGCCGCCCATCCAGCGGACGCCGTTATCCATGTTGAAATAGGACGCGTCTACATGATTGCTCTCGTTGATGACAGACGCGGGGCTGCCGTTGAAGCTGAAATCCTTCGCGCGGGTGTATTCGCCCTTGGCGGTCATTCTGATCTGCAGATTCAGCGAGTTGCTGTCCGCCGACATGTTGCGGAACGCGTCTGCCCAGTGGTTGCCCTTGTCGAACTGGGGCAGCAGCACCACGTGCAGCTCACCGGTGGCATTGTTATATGTGTAGGTGTAGTCCTCGCCCTCCACCAGACCGGCGGGGAACACAAAATTCGGGTTCTCAGGAGCCTGAAAACCGCTGTCCCACAGCGCCTGACACGAGTTGGTGAAGCTGTTTCCGCCATCATCGCTGCCGCCCTGATCGTTGGCGGCCTTCAGCGTGCGGTGCAGCAGCTGGGTGAAGTTATAGAGATCTCCTGTGCTCACCAGCTCACAGTGCATGACCTTTTGCAGCGCCGCGCGGACGGCGGGGGTGGTGCCGTACCATGCATTCAGCAGCTCGTCAGCATTGCTGTCATCAGGAAATACCAGCGTGGCGGTGCCGCCGTCCATGCCGATCCTGTGGCTGTCCATGAACTCCTGCGCCGCCGCTGCGTCCTTATTGGTGTAGGCGACACTCTCATAGGACATCATGTCGATGAGCCACATCAGATCGGGCGGAACCTTTTCATCGCCCTTGTAGGCCTCCCATGCCGACCGCATGGCGCAGGCCGCCGCGTATGCCAGCGTGCCCTCCGTCAGGTGCGCGAAGGGCGTGGCCTCCGCGCCGCAGTCCGTCCAGCCGTCCGCGCTGTCGGCGGACGTGCCCTCCGGCGCGGCGTACAGGTGCCATTCGCCCCGGCTCCCGTCCGGGCCATTCCACCAGAAGCGCCAGACGTAGCTCCCGTCGTTCCACGTGAACGGATGGGAACTGTCAAAGAAGCTCTCGGAGACTTCCTCCGCCGGGGCGGCGGCGTCCTCGCCCTCTGCCCACACCGCTGTGGGCAGCAGGCTCAGCGCCATGACCAGCGCCAGCAGAAGACTGATCATTTTCTTCATGCTTACTCCCTCTCTTTCCGTGTGCTGAAATGCACATATATATTGGTACATCGTCATCATAAAACAGATGAAATGCAAAAACAATTAGCTGGCTGCATAGTGTTTTGGCTTTTTTTGTACGAATGAGCAAAAGCGAGGAGAAAAAGTCGGAGGAAATGACAGGGAATTTCTGCTTGCTATTGGCATGCTGGCGGGCTATAATGAACATAAGACTGGGTACAGTGGGCTTTGCTGCGCCCGCAGGGAGGGAGAAAGATGCAAAAAGGTATGGTGTTACGATGTGTGGAGAGATGAGAAAGGAGGATGTGTGTGCGCAAGCTGATTTGCGCCGTTCTGAGCGTGCTACTGCTGCTGGGTGCTGTGGTCATGGCGTGGGCGGAGGATACGGCCACGCTGACAATCACACCGGATAAGACCGAGGTGACGGCAGACGGAAACGATATACAGGTGGTCTTCACCGTGACAGTTGCGCCGCCGCAGGGAAAGGAACTGGGCGTGTTCAGCTTCCGGTTGAAGCCGTCCGGGACGATGACGCTGCCCAAGAGTTTCAAGGTGGACGGGGAACGGGTCATCACCTATGAGTCTTTGGACTTGGAATACGATATCAACACCGACAAGGGCGTGTTCCGTACCTATGAGTACACGCCGGGCAGCTGCTTTTTCGCCGCCGTTGGCTCCTCGGAGGGCAGGCGTATGACGGAGAGCGCGGCGATCCTGACCATCACGGCCACGATCCCGGCGGGAAGCACCGGCACATTCACGCTGGACGCGGAGTTTGTGGCCGCGCCCGACGGCTCCGGAACGACCTACACGCCCCGGGTGGACAGCACGCCGGTGACGGTGAAGGGAACCGGCGGTTCGGGCGGTTCGGGTGGTTCGGGAGGCTCCAACAGTGCGGAGAAGCCGGAAACCGGCGAGCCTACATCCGGCGAAACGCCGGATGTGACCGACAAGCCGGACGTGCCGCAGGGGAATTTGCCTGCGGCGGCAGACGACCCGCAGCCGGTCATCAGCCCCGCGCCCGGCGCGGCTGACGCAGCTGTGTTGGACACGGCGCAGACGGGCGGCACCGGCACGAGCCTCGCGGCCGTTGCGCTGGGCGTACTGGCGGCAGCGGGCGCTGTGTGCCAAATGGCCATACCCGGCGGACTTGCCAAATTGTGTTCAAAAAAACAGTATAGAAAAACGGAGAGAACAAAGGAGGATTCAACTTGAGGAAAAGATGGCTATCCCTGCTGCTGGCACTGGTGATGCTCGCAAGCGTGACGGTCACCACCGCCTCGGCTGATACGGTGAACCTGTTGGATAAAACCGTAACGCTGTTGGTGACCCCGTCGCAAAGAGCGATCTGCGTAGGCAGCACCGGGGATGTGTATGTGACATACACCATTTCTATTAAGGCCGATGCACCCATACCGGCTTTCCAGTTCCGCTTACCCGCAGATGCCAAGTTGGCGACCCAAGTGCAAAGTAATGATTCCAACTGGTATTACTGGTTTAACACCGATGCCTTGAAGCAGAAGGAGGGGAAAGGCGTTGGCGGTGGCCCCTACAATGAGGCCGGCTACGCCCCCGACACCGGATTTGTCGGCGTTGGCGGCAGTGATGACGGAAAGGGGCTTACCAGTGTCACCGTTATGACCACGGTAGCTAAGTTTGAAAAGAAATCTGTCCCCACGGTCACGACCCATACCCTTAAACCTACGGAATTCATCGCCGGCGGCGGAGAGACCATTGACAGCAACGGCGGCGTGGAGATTTCCAATGCCTTCGGTACGCGCAATGTAGAGGTTGACTCTGTCACCGTGAATCCCGGCGCCACCGTCAGTGGTACGGTGAAGGACAGCAGCGGCAAGGCCGTTTCCGGCGCCACCGTGGAGTTGTATAAGGACGGCACCAAGGTCGGCACACCTATAACCACCGATAGCAACGGCAAATACACTTTCTCCGATGTTTCCACCGGCACTTACACCGTCAAGGCCAAGAACAGCGACGGCACCCTCAACGGCAGCGCAAGTGTCACCGTAGCGGCCGACAGCATCTCTAATGCGGATGTCACCCTGCAAAAATGGCAAAAGGGTGATGTGAACAAAGACGGGGAAATAAATTCCGATGATGTAACCGCGCTTCTTCGCCATGTTTCAAAGATTGAATTGCTTTCTTCCGATGCAGCGGCGTTAGGCGATGTGGATAACAACAGCGAAATAAATTCCGATGATGTAACCAAGTTGTTGCGTTTTGTTTCCAAAATCATTACCAATCTTGATTGATTGTAGGAGGATAAATTGAAATGAAGAAAAGATTTTTATCCCTTTTGTTGAGCTTATTGTTGCTACTCTCTTTGGTGCCCGCGACGGCGCTGGCTGCGAGCGGCAACATCAGCATGACGGTTAGCTCCTCTACCGGGGAAATGGATACCCTGCATGTGGGTGATACGGTAACGGTCACAGTTTCTAACACTGCCATGACCGTAAGCACATTCACATTCAATGTAAAATTTGATAAAGAAAAATTTGAATGTACATCCATTGTGGGTGCAGATAGCGAATATCCCGATGATATAGGCCTCGAAAAAGAATCCGGCAAAAACACTTGGGTTAGTGCGCAAACAAAGTCTACTTTGAAGGAAGCAAATAATACTGCTGCCGTCGGCTTCGGCTAGGCAGCAGCAGACGACACCAAGTACAAAGCGGCTACCATTGTGACTATCACCTTCAGGGCCAAAGCCCCCGGCAGCGCGGAATTTGTGCTGTCCGAGGATAGCAGCGGCACAGGTGGCTTCAAGGGTCAAGTTTCCTCCACCTCTGCCAAGATCCTCAAATCCCCCATCGCCAGCGTGACCGCCTCTGTTGATGCCCCGGTCAAGGGCAAGGCGCTGGACACCACGGTCGATATCGGCACCGCCACCGGCTACACCAGCAAGGTGGAGTGGTATAAGGGCAACACCGCCACCGGCACGGCCGTGACCGGCTCTGCGGCAGCCAATCAGGTCTACACTGTCAAGATCACCCTGACGGCGAAAACCGGCGAGAGTTTTGACGCTGCGCTGGACAATACGACCACCACCGAGGGCTACGCGGTGAAGAAGGTCAGTAACACGGAGTTGCTTCTGACCAAGACCTTTGATGCGACCGCCGATAAGGACCCGCTGCCCGGCACGGTTTCCATCACCGGTACACCGAAGATCGGTCAGCCTCTGACGGCGGACACCTCCGCCTTGCCCACTGATGCCGGTACCCTGACCTATAAGTGGTACCGTGTGGGCACCACCGAGAGCCTCATCACGGGTGAAACGGCTAAAACCTATACCCCTACCAAGAAGGATGATGTAGGCAAGAAGATCAAGGTCGTGGTCACCGCCGAGAATTACTCCGGCAGTCAGGATGCTACCACCACCGACGCTGTGGTCAAGGCCGCCTACACCGGCGGGACTCCGAGCGAAAAGCCCACCGTGCTCAACGTGACCGATAAGCAAGTGACTGCCGGTGAAAGCACCGTTCTGAATTGCTACGGCGTCACTTTGGCAACCGAAGCGACCCCGCCCTCCAGTTGGACAATGAGCGGCATTATCGGCGGCCTGAACCCCGACACGAAGTATAAGCTGTGGGGCTGCATAGCCTCTGACACCGTGGAGAATAGCCCCGCGACTTGGGTTGAATTCACCACGAAGAAGTCCGACATCAGCGATGATGCCAAGGGCACTTTGGCCGGATATACCGGCGTCTATGACGGTAATCCCCATGACGCCATTACAGGCGCAGCCCAAACCGGCTATACAGTGGAATACAGCACCACTGATGCTGCCAGCGGCTTCAGCGGCACCATGCCCAAGGTTACCAATGTGGCCGACAGCAAGACCGTTTGGGTGAAGCTCTCCAAAACCGGGCATGAGGACAAGGTTTTTGAGATGACTGCCACGGTCGCTGCGAAGAGCATCTCCGGCGCGGTCATCACCTACGGTACGCAGAAGACCTACAACGGCGCCGAGCAGAGTGTGGTCATCGATTCCGTTAAGGTGGAAGGCACTGCACTGACCAGCAGCGACTACGCAGTCGATTTGACAACCTCCAAGGCCACCAATGTGGAAGAAAAGACGCTGAAGATCACCGGCAAGGGCAACTACACCGGCACCACCACTGCCGCCACCGCTTGGTCGCTGGTTGCGAGGGATGTGACCATCACGCCCGATGCAAAGTCCAAGACCTACGGTGCAGCTGACCCCGAGTTGACCTATTCTACCGATTTGACTGCTGGCTCTGCGCTGGAAACTGCTTTCAACACAGCCAAGTCCGGCGCACTGTCGTACACCGGCACGGATGTCGGTGCTTATATCATCGGGATTGGCACACTGAAGGCTGGTAATAACTTTAATCTGAAGATGAATGCCACTGCGGTCTTCTTCACCATCAATCAGGCCACGCCTGTCATTACTGCCACGACCCCGCGCCAGCTTGTGAATAATGGAGTGGAAGTCGACATTTCCAACTGGGCTTCCTTTACCAACACCGACAGCGGCGCAACGCTGACCTACACGCTGGACACCGCACCTGCCGGTATCACGCTTGTCGGCAACAAGCTGAAGGCTGCCTCCTCTGTAGCCGCAGGGTCCTCCTTTGACATCAAGGTGAACGCCTATGGTACGCACAACTTCACTGCGCCGGCGGAATTTACCATTCATGTAACTGTGGTAAACAAGAAGGATGCAGGCGTGAGCATCACCACCCCGCCCGCTAGCAAGACCTATGGCGATGCGAACTTCTCTCTGGCCGCCACCAAGTCTGCTTCTGCTCCCGATGGCGGCATTTGGAGCTGGAACAGTTCCAATCCTGCCATTCTGGAGATTGTCTCCGGTGAGAATACTGCAACGCCTACCATCAAGGTGAAGAAAGCGGATACCGCAGGAGCGACCTTAACCGTCACCTACACCACCGACACTCACTACGGCTCCGCCAACACGACCATCACCGTGGCGCAGAAGGATGTTACCATCTCCGGTATCACCGCCGCGAACAAGGAGTATGACGGCAGCACCACTGCCACACCCACCGGTACTGCTGTCATCAATGGCAAGGTGGGAAGCGATGATGTAACAGTAACTGCCGGCACTGCCACCTTTGCGGATAAGAATGTGGGCACCGGCAAGACCGTCACCTTTACCGGTTACAGCCTCTCCGGCGCGGATGCGGGTAACTACAACCTGAAGGCTCAACCCGCCAGCGTTACGGCCAACATCACAGCAAAGGATGTCAAACTCACCGGCGGTATCAACGCCACTGACCGCAGCTATGTGAAGGATAACAAGACGGTTGGCCTGACCAAGGGCACTCTGACCTTCGACGGTCTTGTGAGCGGTGAAACGCTGGATGTGAACATCCCCGCCACCGGCACCATCTCCGATGCCAAGGTTGGCGCATACAATGTGACCTACTCCGGCGTGACACTGAAAGACGGCACAACCGGCAAGGCCAGCAACTATAAGCTCGTGAGCCCCCTGCCCACCGTCACAGTGAATATCACCAAGGCATCTGCGCCTACTCTGGCAGATATCCCTGTCAGCCAGAAGTACAACGTGACCACCGGCGAGAAGGTAATCGGCGCGGTGATGCCCACTGACGCAGGCGCGCTGACCTACACCAAGGGCGCCGAGAGCAAGACCGGCTCTGTGACAGTCACCAGCTGGGCTGTGGATGCCACCGGTAAGGTGACCTACACCCTTTCCGGCGGCAAGGTGAATGACACCGTCACCCTGTCTGTGGTCATCAAGTCCACCAACTATGCAGATGCCACCGTCAATGTGGTCATCACCATCATCAAGGCCACGCCTACCGGCGAGCCTGCCTACACCAAGATCACCACCAGCGGCAAGACGCTGAATGACGCGGCGCTGACCACCACCGGCAGCACGCTGAACCCCAACGCCGGTACGCTGGTGTGGGTGGATAACGCAGGTAATGTCCTGCCCGATACCACCGCGGTGGCAGCCAATACTACCTACAAGTGGCTCTTCACCCCCACCGACACCAACTATGAGTCCATCAGCGGCACCATCAAGCTGTGGAGCAAGTCCTCCGGCGGCAGTGGCAGCTACTATCCTGCCGGTATCACTTTCACTACCGATTTGCCCGTCGGCACCATCAACAGAGTGGCTGTCAACGGCAAGACGCTGGACACCAAAAACTATGTCGTCAACGGCAGCGACGTGACACTGCTCCAGAGTTATCTGGATACCCTGAAGGCCGGCAAGTACACGGTGAAGATCGAGAACAAGACCCATGTGAGCACGGGTACATTCACCATCAAGGCGGATGGCACCCTGTCCTCCCCCAGGACGGCGGACGCCGGCGTGTGCCTCTATGCGGCCATGGCGCTCATGAGCGGCACCGGCGCGGCCTATGTCACCCTCCGCCGCAAGAAGGAGAACTAAGGGAATTCCATTACCCCGTGCCCCGCAGAACGCAATAACAGGACAGGGCGGGTGAGCAAGCTCTTGCTCACCCGCCCTTGCGAAACATTGACCGGACAGAATGGAGGAACACCGATGAAAAAACGATTAGGCACGCTTTTACTGGCCCTGCTCATGCTGCTGTCCATTGTGCCCGGCCAGTGCTTCGCCGAGGAGGCGGGGGCAGCCGCTGCGCCCGCCGCCCTTGCCCCGGAGATCTTGTTTGTGGAGTGTGACGGCAACGCGCCACCGATGCTTTTGGCCGGCCCCAGTGATGCGGATGTAACGCAATTGGCGAACCAACTCAAAACCTATGGTATCCAGCAGACCGCCACCTATACACCTGCGGAGGGAACGACCCTGACGGAGGCGGAGATCGCTGCACTTGGTCAGGATGTGGGCAGATTTATCGTTCAGAGCGGTACTGCCGCCTATACCTGGCGCTATACGGGATATACCGGCCCCGATGAGGCGGGGGCCTACACACTCTCCTTTACCCTTGTGACCATCAGTGACTGGGGTGCGCTGAAGGAACGGCTGGCCGCAAAGGTGGCGGCCGGGGCTGTAACGATCACCGAAACCATCACCGCAGACAGCGAACTGCCGGAGAAGTTTTTGGCATCCTGGCCTGCTTCTGCGGGCCAGAACGCTACGGAAGGGAACGAGGGGCAGACCCTGACCTATCAGGGGAGCACCGCTGCAAAACAGTCGGATGGCAGCTATGTATATACCCTCAGTTATAACCTTGATACTCTTCATAAGAGCATCGCCAGCGCCGGAGCCACCCTGCGGCAGTATATGAAGCAACGGAATGAGGCGGTGACGATCCAGCTTAAGTGCGCCGCGTCTACCGATGATGCGCAAAAATTCATGGGTGATATTATGACGGAGGCCACAAAGCACACCGGAGAATCCACCGAGGGCGATTATCTGCGGTGGCAATACAGAGGATATGAAGGGACTATCTCTATGATGCAGAGCGGTGAAACCACGACCTTTACCTTCAGCTATAATATCTCCTATTACACTACCTCCGAACAAGAGACCGAGATGGACACCTTCGCAAGAAATTTTGTCGGGAGCGATGCAATCAAAAAGGCCGCCACCCCCTATGACAAGGTCAAGGCCATCTATGACTGGCTCTGTACCAATGTGGTATACGATCATAAGAATCTGAATGATCATGCGTATATGTTAAAGCACACCGCCTACGCAGCGGCGATAAATCATACGGCGGTCTGCCAGGGCTATGCGGTGCTCTTCTACCGCCTGGCCCTGGAGTGCGGCATCGATGCCCGGGTGATCGCGGGCAAGGGCGAAGGCGCTAATGGTTGGGAAGACCATGCCTGGAACATCGTAAAGCTGGGCGGGAACTACTACCTGCTGGATGCTACCTGGGACGCCGGCAAAACACCAATGTATTATCAATACTTCCTGAAGGGTAGAGATGCCGGGCTTTTCCCCAATCACAATCCGTACTATAATGAGATGGTAGGCACCCAATATTTCGGAGATGAATATGACTACACAGCTCTCGGCGTTTCTTCCTCCAACTACGATCCCAAGACCGCTGTCTCCGAGCAGTACGACCTCAACGGCGGCGGCTTTGACATCAGTGACCTGCAATACCTCTTTGAGTACCTCTCTACCGGTAAGGTTTCAAGCGGTACGATCGACACGACCAAGGCCGATGTTAACAGGGACGGACAGGTCAACATCCTGGACTATCAGGCTCTCTATGAGGCCTACAAGGTGTGGGTCAGCAAGGCCGCCTGAAGCATCCATGCGCAAAGACGGGTTCGGGGCGATTCGCTATCCCGTGACGGGGGGTCACTTGTTGGTCTGCTCCGCATGGTATTTGACCCGGAGGTCGGAGCCTTCACTTATGCGGCGGACGCATGCAGGATGCCGAAAAAATAAGTGAACATAGGACGGCAGGTCATTTGACCTGCCATCGCTGGGGTTTATACACGGTAAGGTTTGACGGTTTCGAAGCAATGTGTCTCGCCGTTACTAACGCATTACTCAAAGCGGATTTCAAAAGAAAACAAAAATCCCGTGTGACGGCGTGAATGAACTGCACCCCATTTGTTAGACAGTATGATATACTATCTAACAAGTGGGGTGTTTTGCT
>ERZ824978.2885-NODE-2885-length-13982-cov-3.733037_pt1 | contig 13982 bp, 16 predicted proteins | sample MGYA00519860_ERZ824978 | MGnify/ENA primary metagenome ERZ824978 (study PRJEB31778, sample SAMEA3449184) | human gut metagenome | biome: human gut; feature: human-associated habitat; material: faeces | place: United Kingdom | collected 2010/2012 ... | reverse complement strand
TTTGTGGCCGTGCCGTTCTTATCCTTCGTCCAGTTGCCGATGCGGTCGTAATCACCCGCCAGTATCAGGTTCTCGCGCATGATGACCTTGTCGGCGTCCACGTTGCCGGTCATTGCTTCCCACGCCGTACCGGTGTACTGGTACGCAGACTTCTCGTACTCCTTGTCGCCGATGATGGTGGTCACGACGAACACATCGCCCGACTTCGGGGTAATGTCGGTGTGCGCCGCGAAGTACGCCTCGATGACGCTGCTGTCGGATGCGGACAGGTCGGACTTCGTGCCCTCATAGAGTGCGCCGCCGCCCAGACCAGCCAGAGCCGTTGCCAGCTCTTCGTCGGTCACGCAACCGTCGAGATTGACCGTGGTGTCATCCAGCAGTTCCACCGTGCCGTCTACCAGAGCGTAGATGTCGTAGTGACTGGTCTCGGTGTTCTTAACAAGGTACAGGATATTCTCCTGTGCCTCCGCTGCGGTCGGCACGGATTGGACCTTCCGGAACGAAGCGTGACCAGCCTTGGAGATAGCCGCCAGGTACTCCTTCTTAATACGGGTCGCCGTATCTTTGAGCGCCTGCAGGCTTGCAAGTTTAGAGGTGTCGTATGCCATTTAATCGCTCCTCTCAATGGTTTTGCCGGTTGCTTAGTTGTTGTTTTCTTCCTCGGAGGGGAAGACATCATCAAGCATGGATTCCGTGTCTTCGGTGGTGGCCATGTCATCTGGTGTGATGTCGCTGCTCGATGCGTGAATCGTGCCGTCCTCTTCCACAGAAATCCCCTTTCCGATTTTTACGCCGCCAAGCCGCGTGGCCGTAGCAATAGGCAGCACATAAGTGGTTCCATCTCCCCCACCTGTGCCGGTTCCGTGAGATACGAGAGCGATAGTTGCTGTCATATCCGCGTCAGGATATTCCTCTGCCCAGAAGCGCACCACACCGGCAAGTGTTTGCGCCGTTGGGCAAAGTCCGGCTTTATTCGCGGCCATCAAGGCCGCCTTGTGCAGAGCGACAACAGGGAAATGATCTTCTGTTGCCCCATCGACAGGGACATCGGCGTAGAAGCAGTACCGATCCTCACCTAAGTCGCCCTGCTCATCCGGATTCTCTTCACGCCATATCCAGTTGTCGTGAGGAATCGTGATGACTTTGATAATTGCGGCGCCTACGCCGCTTGTGGCCTCTCGAACCATCGTCCGCACCAGTTCCTCAGCCTCGGCAGACGTGATGAACGCGCCGGGGTTGTAGGTAATCTGGACGTCGACATCCAGTTCAAGGGCAATCGAAATGGGGTAGCGTCGAATGTCAATGCGGTTATCCTTATAGGCATTGACCGGCTGCGGGCTGTCGCCCAGCGTTGCGTAGTAGAGCAGGATCTCTTCCGTGTCCTCCGTCTTCGCGTAGACGCCAAACTCTCGGAGCCAGAAACCCTCCTGCAGCCCTCCGTTCAAGTCGTTGCGGTATTCGATCACCATGCTCAGCACACCATTCTCTACGGTTGGGACGGACGAAACGCCCTCCGCAACCGGAGTGACCAGCGTGACCATATCGATAGGCTCTACGCCTTCAGGCATGGCACCAGAGCCGACCACGACGCGGGTGAACTCAATCGTTTTCCCAGCCATGAGGCTCGTAATGAGATTTCGGCCTGCGACCGTTACGGTTCCGCCATAGTAGCTCATTTCTGTGTTCCTCCTTCAATTGTTTTGTTGTTCCTCTCTGCCGCGTTCTCGCGTTTCAGGCGCTCCGTCACGGCTTTGAGGTTCTGGAGCTTCGTCCGCTTGACGGCGGACCGTTGTGGTGAGGCCAGCTTTGTCGGCTTATCCACGGCATCTGTGATACGAGTTTCCATCACGCTCTGCACCGTGTTTCCCGCGCAGACAGAGGTGTCGTAGGACACCTTGCGGTCCTGCTCGGGCATTGTGCTTTCCAGCACCGCCTGAAGCCCTGCTCCGAGGTGCAGCTTGAAGCCAAACTTGTAATCCCGTTCAACGCCGGGAAGCGTATCCTCCGAAATGGTCTGGTGCCCGCTTCCGATGTAGACACGAGCCGCATAGTCAATATCTCTTTCGAGCGTCGGCAGCAGCGTCTCCGTGACGGCAAATCCGAGGCCGCTGAGGATATACAGCTTCGCCGAATCCATCGGCGTTTTCGTCCGAGCGTATAGCTTGAGCGTCACGCCGGCGGCGCGGAGCAGCGGCGTGTTGAACAGCGGCGTTGTATCGACCGTGCCATCCATTTCTCCGGTGTCGAAGATCATGGTGGCAGGATATGCCGGGTCTTCTGTGTAGTACAGCGGCTTATCCCAGAACATCCTGAACGCCTTGATGATGTCGGGGTAGGTGCAGTCGCAGGTGTTCTTGAGAATCTTGTAGATCAGGTACTGGCGGTATCTCTCGTCGTCGATGACCTCGAACGGAATCGGATCACCTGCAATTTGAGCCGCCTCCATACGGGTCAGGACAGCAATATCGCCTACGCCGTCGAGGTTTTTGCCCACGGCGGTGTAGACGTCTCTGTTGTAGCGAAGCTGATCGTAGAAGTCATAGACCTGCTGGAACTGCGCCCCGATCACTTCCACAAGGGCTTCGATATTTGCCTTGCCTCGGAACTGTTCGACAAGGTCTTTTTTTAGAGCAACTACATAATCAGCCATCAATCGCCACCTCGATCATCGCCTCTGTCGTGTACGCCCGCTGCCGCGCCGTGATGTTCTTACTGCGGTCGGGGTACTCGGACGGCTCCTCTGCGGAGCTTTCCGTGGCGTAGAGTCTGATGTCGATGTAGCTGATGCCGGAACACGCTTTGTAGAGCTGCGCCATGAACTTCTGAGGGACAACGTCCTGCCCAGCGTTCAGACTGTCCATATTCTCCAGAACGACATTCCGCAGCAGATCGACATAGTTGGGAGGCAGAGCCTCGGACGGGTTCAGCGTGATGCCGAGATGGAACCAAGTGTAGATCTGAGTCGGTCGGTTGAAGCGGATCGTGATGTCCTCGTCATAAGCGCCAGCCACCACAACCGAGGTGTCTCCGTAAGTCTGGATGCCGCCGGCTTTCTTTTCGAGGATCTGCTGCGCGATTTGCACCGGGTCGCCGCCGTCGACAACAATTTCGATGCTGTGCGGCGGTCTTCCGTATGTGTCCTCTACGTTTGTCGGGTTCTCGTACGGTGCGACGCTCACAACGCCTTGCACATTGTTCAAAATGGCGGACCTGATGCTTTCAAGCATCATGGACGACCTGTTGAAAATCTTATCAGCGTAGGACTGGCGGAACTCTGCATCGGTCTCCTCGTTGCGTCCTGCAATGTAGCCGCACATATTGACGACCTCCAGCAGCCCGGCGTCAGCCTTCACAATCTGCGTAATGACGCCGTCGGGCAGGAGGATGTCGCCGGTATCAACCGTTCCGAACACGACAATGCTGGTGACGGTCTCGGTGGTCAGGTTCTCGCTGAGGATCAGGACGTTGTTCGACGCCTTATTCGCCGCGTCAATCAGCAGCCACCCGTTCACTTCGTCTACCGAAGCCGTGAACGCTTCGCTTGCGACAGCAGCAGCCAGCCCTTTCAGGACATCCACCGCCTGTTCTCCGCTTTTTGGCTCGTACGAGAACACGTCTCCATTGATGGCAACCGTGTATGCGTCGTCCATCTCGGTCGTTGTCAGCTTGATCTTTGCCTTGTTGAACGAGGTTCGCGTAATCTGCCGCGGTTCGGTCAGCGACAGTTCTGTCTTCGGGTTCGTATCGGAAGCAATCATCGTGCCGGCGGCGAGCTTCGTGCCGTCCGTGCCGGTACAGTGAATGGGGTAATACGACTTCGCTGCCGTTTCGCGGGTCGAGCCGCCGTACTGTGCCGCGTTATCGAGGCTCGTACCTTCAGCGGTCGAAGGATACTGGGAGTGGTAGACATCCTCGCCGAACTCCCACAGCTCCGCGATCTGGTCGGCGATGTTGGTCAGGAGGTGGTTCAGCAGAGACTCCGGGTTCTGCTTGGTGTTGACGCCCCACTTTTCGCTGAGCTGCTGGTGCATTTCATCGAGAATGACGTCAAGCCGCTTGATATTCGGCCCCTGCGGGGTCAAGCCGTAATCAGCCATACAACGTTACCTCCTCCCTGTATGTTTCTTCTCCGACCTTGACGGTGTAGTAGAACTTTGCCGTTCGTTTTGCCGGATCGTAGTCTATTTTCGTTACTTCAGCAGCTCTCACTTCCGAGACCTTCAGGATTTCCTCCCGAACGAGCTGCTTGATCTTGATGGTGTTCGGGTTCTTGACGAACACTTCTTCGAACCACGGGAATCCGTACTCCGGCCCAAGACGCCATTCGTCATAGATCCATCGGAGGCGGATCAGCACCGCCTGTCGTACGCTCTCGGTCATACTGATGTCGCCGAATGTACTTACATCCAAGTCGCCATCAGCGTTGAGCTTGATGTCCAGCACACCTTTCCCCTCCCTCCTGAAGATGCCGCGGAATTGATTGACCGCTTCGGGAATGATGTTTTCCGCCCACGGTGGGTATTGTTGTACTCAAAAAAGAACGCCCGCAGCGGGGCTTAAAATCGCTTCTGCGTTATCCTCCGCTGATGGAACCACTCACGGCCAGGTTTCCGGTGATGGTCACGCCGTCCGGCGCTACCTTCAGAACCGTTTCGCCAGCCTTGAGCACAACGGCGTTTTCTGCGCAGGCAGTCTGCGCCGCATCATTTCCTTTCGTAAACAAGCCAGGAATGCAGATGGCATTCGTCATATCGAACGCAAGGTCTGTGTCGGTTTCCTGCCCGTACTGCCAGTAATCGAGACTCTGCTCGGCTACCACGATCAGGCATCCATCCCCAGCTTTGACCGGAAACGCGACCACCGCGTTCTGACCCGCCCCCTGCGGAAACACCACAGGGACGCCAGTGATCTGTGGGAAATCCATCGTCTTTCCGTCAGGTTTCTTGAACTTCATCGCAGGCTGAACCGTAGCGATGCACTTGGCAGGGTCAAACGCAAGCACCTTCCCCGGCATAGCGGTGTGGATGCCACGGATGCCGCGCTTGACGGTATCAGAGATCTGCTGGACGAACTCCTGCATCATCCTTCCCTCACCTCTTTCAGTCGCGCTTTGCATATCCAGTCCCCGGACACATTGTCCCCAGACATCTCGATGGAGTACACGCGGAAATATCCGGTCACCTTCTCACTCTCCAGCTTGACGTAGTCATCGATGTTGATAGCTCCATTCAGAAAATACTCCACATCCCATCCGATCTCCGGTGTGGCGCTTTCCTGTGCAGCCGCTTCGGTCACTCGCGCCGGGATGCCGAGTAAGCCGGAGTCCTCAGACAGCACATAGACTTCTCGGCTCATGGTGTCTCCGGGCTTCTTAATCTGCATGACGCCGTTCTGCAGGCTCCAAACAAGGCCGCAGCAGTTGCACCCTTTCGTCATAATATCTCTTGCCTGCCCGACGAAGCTGAAGCCGTTCGGGATGTCAGCAAAGGTCGCGTTGTACGAGTACGTCACCGCAACGCCCATCTGGTTCGCCACATCATCCATGATGGTCTTCCAGTTGACGTTCCCGGTGTACGAGATGGTGACGTAGGTATCGCGGATCTCAACGAGGTTGTCAATCACCTCAATCTCTGTTTTCCGGTCAGCTCCATCGAGTGAAGTGGTCGCGCTTGCGACGATGCCGGCGAAAATCAGCTGCATCCGGTTTCCGTATCCTGCCTTCAGCGACAGGGCGCAGTCTTTTTCATCCAGAGCAGCGAGGTGCTGCTTATTCAGGTTCCAGACGGTAACGCGCCCGGTGTTCTGCGTCTCAAGGTCGCTCTTTTGGAGAGAGAAGTTGATGTGCAGCGCGACAGGCTGGCTCTTGGAGGTCTCTCCGATCTCGAAGCCCATACCACCCGCTTTACCGGCAGCGAGCCGGTATTGTCTGTCAAAGTTTTCGTTGCTCACAGCTCTGCCTACCTCCTGCAAAAACACACGCTCAACGCAAAGAAATGACACGCTCGTGCGTTCTGGAACGCACAAGAATAGATACGATAGTATCTATTCAATAATGGTGACGGTGACGGTGACGGTGACGGTGACGGTTACCGCGGATTGTCCGCGGATGTTCCGTGGGATTGTCCGATGGAATGTCCGCGGACATTCCGAAGGACGCAGAAGAAACGTCAGAAAAACCTCGGTTTCCGTGCAGACAACGGGGATTTTCTCGCGTCTATTCCTGTTGCGACTACGCTTGCGCCGTCCGGGGCATCTTCAAGCGATTCAGACCGATGGATGCTCCGAGACGGATATTCCGCGGATTGTCCAGCACGTTTTCCTTGGACTATCCGTGGACGTGTCCGCGGACTGTCCCACGGAAATTCCGCAGGACAGTCCAGAGGACGTCATTCTTCGATTTCAACGGGTGAAAAGACGAACTGTGCCTTCCTGTCGATGAAATCATTGCGCCCGATGCGGGCAAGTTTGGTCTGCACTCCGAACACTCCATCCGGCAGCTTGGTCACGCCATAGAACAGGTTCAGCGGATACCGCGGCACAATCTTGATGCCAATGACAATCGGCTCGCTCTGCGTGTTATACAGGCCGAATTTCCAATAGCCACCAGCTTCATTCCATGTGAAGCGGATCAGATATGCCTTTCCATTCAGGACGATGCGGGACATACTATCATTCATGTCAGGGACTTCAATGATTGTCAGTTCCATAATCTCGCCCCCTTAATTCAGCAGACCCATGCCCTTCGCGGCACTATACAGGATGCTGGACTTGCTGCCGCTTCCGGACGAGCTGCCGGAGTCGGAGTCCGAACCACTGCCACTGCCAGAACCAGAGCTACCGCTGGACGTATTCGCCGTACCCGCAGCAGCCTGAGTCTTTCCGCTGCGCCCATAGCTGGCAGGGATCGAGGTCGTTTTTGCGGTTGTTACGCGGATCTTCTGGAAGGAAATCGGGATCTCTCTTGCGTAGCCGGTCTCGAAGCTCTTGCTGATGGTGATGTTGGTGATCGCCATGCTGGTAAATGTCTTTTCAGACGTGACCACCGTGACCGGAGACTTGGAGTAGTACAGCTCTTCGAGCTGCTGAACGACCGCCTCAACCCGCCCTCGTCCCGCGTGACCACGCCATGTGACCGGCGTGTCAGTGAGGAACAGGGTCATGTCGAGCTTTTCGGAGCCGAGAATGATGTCGTCGCTTACCATCACGCCGCTTTCAACGGCATACTCCGGTACGCTCGCCTCATAGGTGCGGCTCTCAGAGATCAGCGCATCGAACTCGATCCCTGCAACCGAAACCGGCTGTCTTGCCTTGGACATCTATCTCACCTCACCTTGCATAAGCCAGACCGTGAGCGAGTTCCTTGGTGATGTCGCCTCCGGCCTTCTTCATGGCAGTGGCGGACTTCTGCTGCCCCGCCCTGTCGCCCTCGAACTTGTTATTGATGTTCACGTTCTGCACAACGCTCTTGCTGATACTGCTGCTTCCTGCCGTGGATGCTGCAGTTGCAGGAGACGCGGTTCCGACATTGGCAATCAGAGACATATCTCCGGTCAGAGCTTCCAGTGCGCCTCGAACTTTTTCCTTGCCTGCGGAGATGCCCTGTGCCATCAGATCGATCATGTCGGGCATATAGGTGTGGAAGTCGCTCAGCGGTCCTTCATCTGGCTCGGAGAAGCCGAGGAAGCCCTTGATTTTGCTGGCAACGCCAGACACAGCCTCGCCGGCCTTGCCGACCGCTCCCTTGATTCCCTCGACAATGTTGTTGATAATGTCAGCGCCCCACTGTAACGCCTGAGCAGGCAGGCTCTTGATCCAGTCGATAGCAGCGGTGAAGCCATCCACGATGGACTGCTTGATGTTGCCTACGGTCGTCGTGATGCCGTTCCACATACTTGTGAATACGGCTGAAACAGACTCCCAGATGCCGGTCAGGATTGTGCCGAGGATGTTCAGGATTCCGTTCCAGATGTCCGAGAAAAACTGCTTGATGTTCTCCCAAAAACCCTCCCAATCTCCGGCAAACAGCGCGGAGAACGCGGCGAACAGGTCGGCCAGTACATCAAAGGCGGTTCCGAACACTGCCTTGATGACATTCCAGACTGCTTCAAACGCAGTCAGGATCGACTCTCCCCATGTATCCCAGAACTTCTTGAGTGCTCCGAAAACGACCATCGCAACAGTCTTGATGATGTTCCACACCAAGATCAAGCGATCTTTGATGCCAGCCCAGATATTTGCGAGGGCGGCCATGATCTGTTCTCCATGCTTCTCCCAAAACCGTTGGAGTCCGCCGAAGATAGACGTAGCCACCGTCTTGAGAACATTCCATACCGTCGTGAGAACTGTCTTGATGACACCCCACGCAGTAACAAGGAAGTCCTTGACCTTCTGAAATGCGTTTTGAATGGTCTCCCTCACCTTGTCGGCGTCGATGCCTGCCTTTTCAAGCATCGCACCAAGCAGAGAGTCATTGCCCTGCATGAAGTTCACGAAGTCCTCGATCAGAAGCGCCAGTATGATGATGGCCGCTGCAATGGCGACCGTCTTGAGCTGGATCGCCCCCAGACCGGTCTTTATCTTTGTAAGCAGACCGCCTGCGCTTTCCAGGAAGCTGATGACATTGCCAGCCTTGCTTGCTGCGAGAAAAGCTCCAACCGAGATGGTGATGAGCTTGAGCAGCTTGTCACTGGCACCCAACTTGTCGCTCAGCCATTGCACGGCGTTACGGACACGGTTTGCAGCGCGGAGCGCAATATCGGATACCTTCGTTACCGCCCGCGCCACCGTGTTAGTGATGCCAAGTGTGGAGTCCATCTGGCTGAGCCATAGTCCCCACTCGCTTCGTACCACCGTCAGGGCGTCCGTGATTTTGTACTGAACGCCGCCAAACTTCTGCTCGATGGCGTCGGCATTGTCAACGAACGCCGCCTTCAGGTCTGCAACCGTCATCGCTCTGGAGGACGCCATTTCCTCCAATTTGTCAGAGGTGGTGCCGAGCTTCTTGTTGAGCAGTTCCACAGCTTCGGGCGAACGTTCCAAGAGCTGGCTCATGGTTTCACTGTCAACATAGCCTTTTGCAAAGGACTTGTTGATTGCTTCCATCAAGCCAGCGATTTCTTCGTTCGTCTTACCGGCGGATTTGAACAGCATTGTCGCTGCATTGTTGAACTTAACGGCCTCGTCGATATTCCCAAACAGTTCCGGGCTTTCATGTACGAGGTCGGAGATAACGCCTGCGGTTGCGGCATAGCTGCTGCGCGTCTCACGGGCGGACTGCATGATTTTCTTCTGGATCTCTGCCTGATCTCCGAGAGCGGCGGTTGAGTTCTTAACCTGCTCGTTTACTCGTCCGAACTCTTCGACCAGAGAGTTTACAGCCGTAAGGCTGAGGCCAATGCCGATAGCACCGAGCACTTTCGTGGCAGTCTGCTTGATATTGCTGATTGTATTGTTGACCTTCTTGACATCGCCTTCATTGACCTTGAAGCCGACCTTGTTAAAGAACTCAGCTACCGTCACAGCCATCACCTCGCTTTCGACTATCTATCCCGTGTCTCCCGACGCATTTCCTCGGCTCTACCGCGCTCGATGTCCTGATCCATGCGGTACAGAGCATATAGTTTCAAGGCTTCGTCGAGGGTATAAACGGTTTCCAATTCTGACTTCGATGCTATCTTTGCTTTGATAAGCGCGTACATCCGGAGCTCCAGCTCGCTGAACTGGGTCAGGTCGAGCTTTCCGTATCGCTCGATTTCTCCTTCTCCTTCGCCATAGCTCGAAGCTGGCGCCCAAATTGGGCGCCGAGTTTCTTGAAAAAACCGCTAAAGTTAACCTTGATGACCTCATAGCAGAGGATAAACATATCCTGAATGTCACCGCAGAACACTTCGTCTGCCAGATCCTTGTCCAGCGTGACAACGCGCCCATCAGTGATTTCTCCTTCAACGGAGATGTTCTTGTGATCGACCAGCAGGCGCCGCATCAGGCGTTCCAGCCGGTCACCGGACAAACTTCCGAAGGCAGATGCCAGAGCCGGCAGCGCCTTCTCCATATCCATGTTCATGATGTCGGATGCCGTTACGCCGCGGTCCTCCTCCGCTTCGTTTCCGGCGTTGAAAGACGGCTGACTGGCTGCCCGCATAGCAGCTTCAGCGTCGATGTTCCCGATCATGGCACCCATAGAGCCGAGCATCGGGGACAGAACTGCAGACAGCTCTGCACTGATATTCGTTGCGGTGAATGCGGCGAACGGCACGATGTAAAACGTGTTCTCGCCGATGACCTTCTCAGTCCGTTCCATGCGTTTCATGTAAAATACCTCCCCCTCGTAGCCGAGGCGTGAGGGAACTGCCCGCCACCGCAGGCAGCTCCCTCAGCATTGTCTTATTCATCCAGAATGGCGGAACCGGTGTGCAGCTCCCATTCACGGTTGTTGGACTCCTTGCCGTAGCCACGAGAAGCGGGCTTGGCAGGCCATGCGGCGTCGGTGCTGAACACCATGCCGCCCTTCAGGTCCTTAATCAGAACAGGGAACATACCGTCACCGGTCTTCCGGTCCTGATTCAGGCGAGCCTGAAGGTAGCTGTTGGTCTCCGAGGTCTGGAGCAGGGTCACCTTGACGATGCAGGTATCATCAGGGCTGACGCTACGGACGATCTCGCCGTCACAGCCGACTTTCTTGGTAACACCATCGCCGTTCGGGTCGATGGTGATGAAGCTGTCGTCGGCATAACCGGTGACGATGTGGTTTCCGAAGGCAATCGTGACTTCCTTCGGGTTGTAAGTCTTGATCTGACCCATGAGTTACGTCCTCCCTTCCTTACAGCGTGTAGGTCAGGCTGCCCTTGATCTCGGCGAAGTGGATAGCTCCAGCCAATCTGGCCTTGAACTTGCACTTCGTCAGCTTGCGGGACGCCTTCTCGGACGCGGACAGACTGGATGCCAGAGGAACAGAGGTCTGGAAGCCGGGGATCTCGTTGCCATCTTCGTCGAACTCGCTCTCTGCCACGCCGCCAGCATCCTGACCTGCCTTCAGGGAAGCGATCATCTGGTTCTGCACCAGAGCGATGCCACTGTCCGTGTACGGGATCTTCGGGCTGGTGATAAACAGGTTCACCACACGAAGCTGCATATCGTTCTGGAGCCAGTCGCGGAAGCGGATGATGTCCGCCCACTCGCCGCCGACGGTGATGCCCTTCATGGTGATGTTCTTGTTCCCGACCTTGATGAAGAAGCAGAGGTTCTTTGCCTCCAGAGCTTTCATCTCGGTGGTGCTCACCTCAGACGGATACACCGAAGCCAGCGTCTTGAATGCGCTGGTCTCACTACCGGAAGCGTAGTTGAGCCACTTAGCGGTGAACGCCACGTTCAGATACTTGTTTGCCTCCGGGATCTCCTCGTCAGTCTGATCGGTGCTCACGCGGCCATATACGCCGACAGTGCGGAAGTAGACCGTGCCGACAGAGGGCTTTACCAGATCCTCGTCCTCACCGCGCTCCTCTCCCGCCTTGGGGAAGCAATCCAGCTCGGTATAGACGAACATCTTGCGCTGCGTCTCGATGTACGCTGCGATGTCCTCATACTCCGCCTTGTCAACGCCTGCGGTGCAGACAACGTACCAGCCGCTGGTTCCCATAGCTCTACGCAGAGTCTCCACGGCAGATTCGGGAGCGGTGGTTGCCTCGCCCTCGCCATCCGTGGCAGGCGTAGTCACGGTCTGGATCGGGGCGATGTAGATAGTGGTTGGCGTTGGACTCTGGCCGAACGCCACCTTCGCGGCAACTCCGACAGGGTCAGCGCCATCGCCGCTGGTCTCCCAGCCGGCATCGACCACTTCGTCGATGGACGAATAGGCGCCAACCTTCGGAGGGGCCTTTTTCGGCGTCACTTTGGGAAGCGGGCCGACAATGAGCAGATTGCTGAAGCTGGTGTTATCGACCAGCGGGGTTTCGAGGTCGATGTCCACGTTAGCAATCATGTCATAGTTCTTGCTCATAGCTTTTCCTCCTTGATTTCAGCTTCATTGAAGTAGCCGACACTCTCCTGCGCCAGCTCTTCGCTGCCGCCGCCGCTGGCGGTCGGCTGATAAACGGGATCGACCTTGGCCTCCTCCATCTTCTTGATGTATTCGGTCTTGTATCCACCCGTGTGGCTTTCCGTCTCAACCGGTTCAACCGGCGTGTACGGATTTTCGGGGTCATCGGTCGGATAGACGATGCTATCCTCGCTGAGGACGGCAGCGCCTCCGACCGCTTGTTGGGTGAAATAAAGCAGAACCGACAGCCGCGCCCTGTACTCGTAGTTGTTGTCGTTCACCAGTCCTGTCATGTTCAGGACATCGCCGTCGATTACGATGGCAACGTCGTGGTTGTGACTCCAGCGGACGGTATGCTCCGAGTTCAGGAAGTCCGCAAACGACAGCACATCATCAAGAGCATTGTCCTCGTAGGCGACTGTCCTGCCGGTATCGGGATCAACCACAGCAACTCCGTTCGTGAACAGGTCTACTGTGATAGGCAATCGCGACAGGTAGTTTCCTACTGCGACGCCATTGACGGTCGAGTAGTTTGGCGTAGCCGGACGGTTCAAGTTTCCAACCGTGAGCACTACCAGCGGCTGCCTCTGCTTTGCCGCTCTGCTCTGATTGGAGAACACAACATTCGCGCCGGCGAAGTAGCTGGCGGTAAGCTGCTGGAACAGCGCCTTAGCCTGCATCACTCTCATGGTGCATCACCGCCTTTCTTCAGGGACAGGTAGCCGTCTTCGTCAATCTGAAGGCCGGAATCAGCCGGGATCTTGACGAATCCGAGAGAGTCGGAAGACGCGACGGGCGCTTTCTGCAACCACGGGTACTCCGGCTCGGTCGCCACGTTCGGGTCGCCTTCTGGCGGGTTCTCCGTGTCGATAGAGCGAGAAGCGTCCTTCGGAACGAGCACAAACTGGTAGTTCAGGTGGCTGAGCAGCGTATGATCCCACTGCTGCGCGTTGACGCATTCGTACCAGTCGCCCATGTAGAACAGCAGGTCGCCCTTCGTTCCGGCCGCTTCATCGGCAACCACCAGCACGTCCGTTCCGTGAGCCTCCAGCCGTTTCAGCTTTCGCTCGCCTTCGGGCAGTGCTTTTATCTGGTCGGTGCTGAGCGGGTGGACGTGCAGGCTGACCACGCGATCCTCCATGCCGTTCGTGATATATCCGCGGACGTTTTTCGGCTCTCCGAAGTGTCGTACCCAGTATTTCTTGTTGAAAATCGTGATGTTCAACGTCCCGCACCCGCCTTTCTGACAACGTAGTTGACCGACTGCCGCATCGTGCCGGTGTCGATCAGCGGCTGTTCAGACCCCTTTTGCCGAACCGTTGATGGTGCATTCGGGGCAAAATCCCCGCTGGCGATTTCCTCCTGTACCATGCCCTTCGTAATGACGCCAAGCTGGTTCAGGGCGTGTTCTGCTGTATCGCCTTTGGACAGTGCGGTATTCACCTGATCGCAGGCGGCTTGCAGCTCCTTCTCTCGCTTCTCGAAGCTCTGCTTCATAAACGGTCGCGCTGGTGTACCAGACGAGCCGAACTCGTCGTACGCGGCAACCTCAGCCATCGAGGTTCCGTCTTCGTAAGCCTGCCCTTCCTGAAATCCGACCACGACCTCCATCTCTGCGAGCTTCTTCAGCTCCTGAAAATACCGTTTGCCTTCCGGTGTCATGTCTGTAAAGCCGAATGCCATGTCAGCCCCCCTGCTCGTCGTCGAGCATAAGCGAACCATCCTCTCCGATTTTCAGGCCGGAGCCGGGGCGTACCATGACACCTCCCAGCTTGGTCTCTGTCGCCACAGGGACGGTCTGGTTCGGGGCTTCATCGGCGTGGGCTTCGTCGTAGTATTCGCTCTCCCCGCTGCAATGGATCGGCACGATGACCATGCGGCGGATATGGAGAAACTGGACACCGTATGCGGTTAGACCGAGTTCGGCATCCGTTGCGAGGTTGGAACT
>ERZ824978.2884-NODE-2884-length-13983-cov-17.734492_pt1 | contig 13983 bp, 11 predicted proteins | sample MGYA00519860_ERZ824978 | MGnify/ENA primary metagenome ERZ824978 (study PRJEB31778, sample SAMEA3449184) | human gut metagenome | biome: human gut; feature: human-associated habitat; material: faeces | place: United Kingdom | collected 2010/2012 ... | reverse complement strand
GCGACCACGGAATCAGTTTCTCCATGATTCCCAGAAACTCTTTCTTCTTCGTTGATGCTTGCCCCAGCTCGTCGCTGATCAGGCTCATCGTCAATTGCTTCTTCACCTCTTTATTATACCTCTTTCCCGACATTTGGGCTGTTCTTTCTTTGTACGGGATTGCCTAAAGAATATCACCGGCATTCTGAGTGCCGCCCAAACACTCCGGCAGCTTCGGCCAATCCACGATCAATACACCCATACCTTCTTCAAAACGAAGAAAGAATCCTACTATGCCGCGCATGAAGCGGAACTGAAGCAGTACAACATAGCCTACCATTATCTGATGGAAGTGCATGGCAGCACTGTCGTTGATCCTGCCACACTAAAGGTAGAAAGCGAAAGGCTCATCGCGCATCGGGCAAAGCTGCAAGACAAGCTGGAGCCCATGAAGCCGCTTTTAGGCACCCTACGGCCACTCCATGAGACAAGCAATATAGATACAGCAGTATAAAACAGTTCACCCCATTGCCGATGAACACGGCAATGGGGTGAAAAATGGTTGCTCTGTGATAATAATATTGAGGTATTTAAGCAGAAATGCTTTCTTTCTTTGTTTCGGGGAAGATGATCTTGTTCACAAAGAAGAAAATCACCATGCTGACGCCACCGTTGAGCACTGTGGTTCCGATATTGTAGACCCAATCGGGCACGAACTTTCCGGCAGCAGCGACCCAGATGCAGTTGATGGAGTTCACGATGCACGTAATGACAATAAAGGCCAGCAGATACCACCGGGCCTGATACCAGATGTTGCCCTTGCTACGAAACACCAGACTTCGCTGGATTGGAAAGTTAACGGCTTCTCCAATCACCATAGCTATCATGTAAGCCACAAAGTAGCGAAGCCCGCCATGAGTTTGGTCATAGCCCAAGATGTTCCATTTGAAGGTTTCACCGAACAGCGTCATATTGATACCTGGCCAGCCAAAATCTCGGTCCGGCAGGTTGGTCAGCATTTTGGACAGGAATTGTAGAATCAGATATTTAAACACCGTGATCACATTGCTGACGATCATGAACAGGCCACCCTCCCGAATCCATTTGGACGCGGCAGGATGCTTTTCGACAAAATTGTTCCAGCCGTTTATGATTGCGTTCATGGGTTTACGCCTCCTCTGTAAGAATCAGTTTGGGACGATGGAAGAAATGATGGGTCAGCCGCCCGACGCCACGGAAGAAATGGCCGTTGACGATGAACAGAATATCCTTGGCCATATCCATGCTCACCATACCGTTCATCATTTTTGCCATGCCCCTGAAAGGCATATTGTAAATGAACAGCAGGTTCAGATTGGGCTTCCCTGCTTCCACCGTTTGGTTGATCTTTTTTTTCAAGAATCGGGCGGCAAAACGGGCGCTGGGGTTCCTGGCGTATTCCATCTGGGCCAAGGCGTCGTTTAACTCCAGGGGCTTGCTCCGGTCCCAATTTCTTTGCGGGATAGGATGACCCAGCAGCGCTTCAAAGGCAGCGTCCGGCACGTTTTCCACATCACAATCCTGATAGCAGGCCAGGTTCTTTCCTTCATATGGATTCGGGGCGGCGGTGCCGAACACCATCCGCTGACCCTTTAGCCGGATATCCTCCGAGGAAGCGCCAATCAGGATTTCATAGGTCCCCTCTTCCGTTTCCCAAGCATTTGTTTTCAAGTTGAAGTAACGGAAGGTGTAATCATCGAAAAAAATTCTGACCCGCTGGGTTTCCCCAGCTTTCAGGGACACCCGGCAAAAGCCCTTCAGTTCCTGTGCAGGACGGAACACTTTGGCGTTGGGCAATGAAACATACATTTGAACGATCTCGTCCCCACCGCTGCTCCCGCAGTTGGTCAGGTCGAAGGAAACGCCTTTTGGCTCGACGGTCAGATTTTCATAGCGGAATGTGGTGTAGCTCATGCCGAAACCAAAGGGAAAACGCACGGGCTTTTTTGCTGTAACGAAATAACGATACCCCACATACAGTCCTTCCCGGTATTCGCTGCTATATTCCCTGCCGGGGTAATACTGGCTTACTGGCAGGTCGGCACAGGCGATGGGAAAGGTTTCCGCCAGCTTGCCGCTGGGGTTTACTTCGCCGCTCAGTACCTGCAGCATGGCGCTGGCTGCCGCTTCCCCGCCCAGGCAGCCGTATACCAATGCCTGGCACTTATCGATCCAGGGCATTTCCACTGCGCTACCGCAGGAAAGCACAACGATGATATGGGGATTGATTTCCGCCAGCTTATTCAGCATGATTTCCTGATTGTTGGGAAGACGCATGTGCGACCGATCCAGTCCTTCGGTTTCAAACCCTTCAGGCAGACCCAGATACAAAAGCACGCAGTCAGCTTCTTTTGCTAAAGCCACAGCCTGAGCTGCCAATTCATCGTTCCGATGATCCATCCGTTCAAAGCCCTGGGCATAGCCCACGGAGTGAGGGAAATAGTTGGTCAGCAGTTCCAGGGTTTCGTCCACTTGCCGGGCATTGACCATGCTGCTGCCCGCCCCCTGATACCGGGGATGGGCGGCGAAATCACCGATCACCGCCACCTTGGCGCTGTGTTGCAAAGGGAGAATATCCTGGTCGTTTTTGAGAAGTACGATGCACTGCTCCGCGGCTTTCCTTGCGGCATCGTGCTGAGCTTTTTCGTCCACGAGCTTTGCCTTTGGCTTTTCAGCCAGCACCACATTCAACAGTTCCTCCACCCGTTGGTCGATGATTTTCTCGTTGATTTTTCCATCCTTCACAGCCCGCAACAGTTGGCAGGGGCTGTCGTCCCCGGCGGCGGGCATTTCCAGATTCATCCCTGCCCGAACCCCCTCGACAAAATCATTGCTGCCGCCCCAGTCCGTGACCACCATGCCGTCAAAATCCCATTCCCTGCGGAGAATATCATACAAATGAGCGTTTTCATTGGCATAGGTGCCGTTGACCTTGTTGTAGGAGGTCATAATGGCTTTCGGCTTTCCTTCCTTGACGGCGATTTCAAAATTCGTCAAGTATAGTTCCCGCAGGGTACGTTCGTCCAGCACGCTGTCAGAGGCCATGCGCTGTAATTCCTGGCTGTTCACGGCGAAGTGCTTGGCGCAGGCGGACACGCCCTGACTCTGTACGCCCCGGATGAAGCCAGCCGCCAGCTTGCCCGCCAAGTAAGGATCTTCGGAATAATACTCAAAGGATCGCCCGCATAAAGGGCTGCGCTTTGTATTCAGTCCTGGCCCCAACAGCACCTGTACATCCTGGGCAGCAGCGTCCGCGCCAATGACAGTGCCCATGGCCTCTGCCACTTCGGGGCTCCAGCTGTTGGCAATGGTGGCAGCAGATGGGATGTTTGTCGCTTTGGTGGATGCATTCAAGCCCAGGTGATCCCCCTCCGCCGCTTGCTTGCGCAGCCCGCTGGGGCCGTCAGAGAGGGTGATAGACGGAATGCTCAGCCGTGTCACTGGCCGTGTATGCCATACATCCCTGCCGGACAGCAAAGCACACTTTTCCGCCAGGGTCATTTTTGCGATGAGTTCCCGATGCGTCATGTTCAGTCACTTCCTTCAATGGTGATAGAAAACGGCCCTCCGGCCAAAGGAGGACAGCCGAAGGGCCGGGGAAAAAATCAGAGAATCACGGTCAAAGCGATAAAGCCAACGCTGACAACAGCGGCAATGATATTGGAAAGGGTCAGGGAACGCTGCCGATCAAAGATATTGGCAAGGGTGTGGGCCACAATCCCGGCGGCGAAGCCCAGGGCCAGATTGTTCAGGAAGAAAGCGGCGGCAACCGTCACCAGGAAAGGGGCGTCGATTTTCGTGTCGCCCAGACCGTCTTTCAGGGAACCCGCAATCAGGCACAGTCCCGCAATCGCCATCACCCCGTCCGCGATAATGAAGCTGGATTCGGTGAACAACTGCATGGAGGTGCCGTAATGCCCGTACAGGTTAAACTGAATATCATAGGAAGATGTGGTGGAGAAAATGAAGGGCACCAGCCACACGAAGGCGGAGAGGAGGAAGCCCAGGGAAGCCACCGCAGACGCTAACCCGGACTTGGCTCCGTCCCGCCTGGCGGCGGCGTTCAGCGGCGTCACATTGAGAGCGGAAACACCCACGATGGGAGCGAGCAAATTCGCCCCGGCGTTGCAGAGCATGGTCAGGCCAGCCTGCTTTTCATTCTCGCCCTGGGTCATGGCGTCCACAGTGGCGATGTTGGCAAACAGGAAGGTCAGGCATCCGGTAACCAGCAGCAGCGCCACGCTGCCACCTGCCTCCGTGTAGGCGGAGAAATCAAAGCCCTTGGAGAATACTTCGCCGATGTTCAGGCTGCGCAGGATGGTTTCCAGATGCAGGTGCTGGGCATCCTCGCTGCCCACCATCCACAGGCGGCCCCACAGCGGATCCAGGTTGAAATTCAGCTTGTCGCGCTTTTGCTCAATAATGACCTGAAACAGCATCAGCAGGAAATATACCGCCGTACCGATCATCAGGGAGTGGAACATAGGCCGCTTGGTTTTTCTTAGCAACAGGAACGCGCCAAAGGCTGCCAGTACGCCCAGCAGGCAGGCCTGGATCAGCGGGAAGAAGCTGTCTGCTTTGTATTTCAGGCTGTTGTAGGTAGCAATATCAAAGAGGCGGAAGGATTGAACCGTTTCATTGAAGCTTTCCATGCGGGTGAGCGACGTGCCTACGCCGTAATTTACAACGGAGGAGGAGCCAGTGTATACCAGGCCAGTGAGCTGCATGGCGGTAAACACCACCAGCAGGCCCAGCGCGGCAGGCGCTGCTTTGCGAACGGAAGCGGGAATGGCGTTCAGCACCGCTTTACGCACAGCGGGCACAGCGGCGATAACCGCATATACGACGGAGGAAACGAAGCATATGGCCAGCAGGTTTTGATAGCTTAAATTGGTGCCGATGCCCAGGGCGGAAATCATCAGAGTGGAGAGCCCCAGGGAGGGAATCTGCGCCAGCGGCAGCCGGGCCACCAGGCCGATGACCAAAGAACCCGCGAAGGCGATCAGCATGGACAGAAAATACTGCCGGGCGATGATTTCGCCGTTGGCGGCAATATCGGCGGTGGTTGCCGAAGCTGCGGGGCCGGATACCATCATGGAGGTGATCAACTGTATGTTCATGAAGATGGCGCACACGCACAGGATGCAGATCAGCAGACCGGCCATGATTTCCCGGCCCGTGGTGGAGCCTTGATCCACATGATGGAAGTATTTGTTCAGGAATGATTTTTCCCGTTTTGCCTGGCGCTTTTCCGCTTTCTGGGCTTTCAGCGCTTTTCTTGCTTCTTTGGCTTCCAATTTTGCTTCTGACATGATGTATCCCTCCGGCTAATGTCTTTCTTGAGTGGCGGGCGGCTTCCGGTTCACGCGCCGGAATCCGCCATGGAGTGGGGCGGCCCCGCCGCCCCGGGAGAAAGAAATCATTCGATGAGCGCAGTGGTCGTCTGCCCCTGGGCGGCGTCGATACGTCCTTCCGCCTGGCCGGGGGTAGCGGTGGGCATTCCCATGACGGCGGGTCTGCCCACAGGGAGGTTTTGACGACCTCGAAGGTTTCAAAGTCAGGCGCTTCTTCCGTCAGCTCCACCTTCACCGCTTCGCTGACCTGAGAGGAAGCAATCTTCTCTTCATCGTCTGAAATGGCCTGGGCGGTCACATAGTAGGTGCCCGCCTTTTCCACGGTCAGGCTGCCTTCGGCGGTCAGGTTAAAGGGTTGGGTGCCTTCGGCAGACGCGCCGGGAGGGCCCATCATCGGCGCTTCAAAATTCATGTGGCCAGTGGTCAGGCTGTAAGGCCAGATGTAGCCGCCTGCCGGATGATTGTCAATCACCAGTTCGCTGGTAGCCACATCCTGGGACGCCACCAGCTCGGTGCAGGCTTCATCAGCGTACAGGCTGAAACGGACGGTAGGCATATACTGGAATTTCTTCCAGTTGGAAAGGGTGTAGCGGTCGAGGGTGATTTCCACAGTGTTGCCGTCAGCCACCACCAGCATTTCGGGGCGTTCCAGGGTGCCGCCTACACCGTAGAAAGCTTTCAGAATGATGGGTGCAGGCGCGGTATAGTCGGTGCCGGAGGCCGTGAAGGTGACCAGCTTCACATTGTACAGGCCCCAGCCAATGGCGGAAACGTCTACCTTGCCGCTCTTTTCGCCCACCTTGCCGGCGTTGATGCGCTTGGAGGAGGACACATAGGCGTTGGCTTCGGTGCCGCTCACCACGGGATAGATCCGAACGAAATAGTAACCGGCGTTTTCATCATTGGAAACGAAGGACAGCTTGCCGCTTTCCGTATCGAAGGCAAAGTCCGTAGGCGCTTTCAGCTCGTCCGCAGACGCCGCGGCGCACAGGCCCAGGCACAGAGCGATAAGCAGTAGAGCAAGGATTTTTTTCATGCGATTGCGCTCCTTTCCTTATTCAATGATGGAGGCAGTTTCCTGATTGGAATACAGATCCACGCGCTCCGGTACCTGGAAGGGATTGGCGCCAGGCATATCCATTTGCTGCGGGTCTTTCCACAGCTCGGTTTTCGCCACGCTGTATTCGTCGGAGAAATCCGGGGCAGCCTCCTCGTCCGTCAGCACGATTTCCATAGCGCTGGATACCTTGGAATCCAGGATCTGCTCATCCTTGGACAGGGCCTGGACTGTGACATAGTAAGTCCCGGCGGGCAGCTGTTCGGAAGTGGTGTAGGTATAAATATCGTTGGTGAAGGCCATGGTGGTGCCGCTGCCGCCAAACATGGGGCCGGGCGCGGCTTCCTCCTGGGTTTCTTCCTCGCCTTCCTTCACATTGGTCTTATACATCCAGCCAGTTCCCTGGATCTGGCTGTAGCCCCAGATGTATTCGATGCCGGGCGGGTTCATGCCCAGGGTAGCCAGCAGATCATAGGTGTCAATCACATCGGAAAAGGCTTCCTCCGTGCATTCCGCGTTTTTCCAGAAAGTGATTTTGATATTGGGCATGTAGTTGAGTCCCAGGTAATCGCACAGCGTCCACCAGTCCAGGATGATCTGCACCCGGTTCTTGCTAAAGAAGGCCATGGCTTCGGGGCGTTCCAGCGTGCCACCCACGCCGTAGAAGGCGTTGAGCACCACTGGGGCGGGGCTGTCGATGCCAGTGCCCGCAGCCGCATTGGCTACCAGCTTCACATGGTAGGGACCCCAGCCGATGTTATCCATCTTCACAGAGCCTTTGATTTCGCCGGTTTTGCCGCCGTTCAGGCGCTTGGAGGACACGGTGTATTCATTGGCTTCAACGCCGGAGGAGGCAGAGTAGATGCGGACGAAGTAGTAGCCGATGTTTTTGTCCACAGCGTTAAAGGAAAATTTTCCGGTGACGGTATCGAAGGTAAAATCCTCGGGGGCGGCAGCCGTGTCCGCAAGCCCTGCCATGGGCAGACAGGAGAGGAGCAGCGCTGCCAGCAGCAGGATGGATAGAACTTTTTTCATCTTTCATTTGCTCCTTCTATTGATTGAAAAGCTGCGCGGCGTTTTAAGCCGGGGTTTCGCCGCGCAGTAGGTATCAGTTCTTATTCAGCGTTATTCAGGGTGCTGGCGTACTGGTAGAGGGCATTGCGGATGTTGTTGTGCAGCATGTAGCGGCCATAGACATAATCGGTGGCGTCGCCATATGCGGCAACGGTGGCGCGGGCGTCGATGTACAGGCTGCGGGAGAGCATGTTGCCGTTCACACAGAGCATCGCAACGGGGGTATTGTAAGCGTCGCCGCCCATACCGTCGCCGTCAGTGATCAGCAGGCCCTGCCAGCCCCATTCGTCGCGCATGATGGTTTTGTACATGCCATAGTGGAACCAGGTCATGCCGATACGGTTCAGAGAACCCATCATGCCGTTGCAGCCGTAGTCCTCACAGGCGATTTCATAGGTCTTGAGGTAAATTTCACGGATGGCCTGTTCGTTGGCCCAGGTGGTGTTGCCGCCGCGGTTGGTGTCGCCGTCGTTCAGGGCCGCGTGCTTCGCGGTCACATTGGTGCCGGTGGCCTGGATGCCTTCGATGGCGCTGCCGCCGATGTGGCCGGAGATGAAGCCGTCCTCGGAGTAGTATTCAAAGTTCCGGCCGCCAAAGGGGCTGCGGTGGATGTTCATGGCAGGCGCATACGCCACACCGACCCCAGCCAGGATGGCCTGATGTCCGTAAGCCACGCCCTCAGCGCGGGCCAGGCCGTTGTTCCAGGTGGCGGCGATGGTCACAGCGCAGGGGAACCAGGTCGCGCCAGCGAAGGTGCCGTTGGCGGGTTCGCCGGGGCCGTCCTGAGCCTTCTGAGCAGGCTTGCCCACGCTGTCCACAGCGCTGACGTTCCAACCGGAGTTACCCTGGATTTCAATGGCTTCGTCGATGGTGGTCATGGAGGCCAGCTTATCAAAGAGCTCCAACCCTTCTTCGGTGTAGATGTCCACGCCCGCCAGATCCTGCACGGTCAGGATGTGGGAAGCGCCGGCAGGCTTATCCGCGGTCACCACGGGATTGCCGTTTTCGGTGGTCTGGCCTTCCGCCACATAGTAAGTCATTTCCCAATCGGGATCAGGAAAGGATGCTGCGTCCACGCCGTCGGGGGTCTTTTCGGCGTAGGGCATCATGTTGCTGCCATGAGCGTAGAGGGTTTCGGTGATCTGGGTCTTGACGCCATTCTTGTAGGTTTCAAAGGTGTATTCGATGGCATTGTCATCGGTCAGTGCCAGCACGGCTTCGATAGCATCGGTCACCTTTTCGTTAGGGGTTTCGTCGCTCTGGTGGGCCATGATCTGCTTCATGCCGCCCGCGATGTCGCTGCGGGAGAGATAGCCGTCCACCATGTTTCCGTCGCCCGCGGTCACGTCGTCCAGGGCGTTCACGGCCACGATCTGATCCCGGTCACGCTTTCCAGCGCCGGTTTCGTTGTAGATGATGGCGCTGTCCAGGATCACCTTCAGGCTGTCGGAAGCCCGGTCGCCCCACTGATGGGCGTCCTTCTGGACGTTGAAGCTGTATTCGCCGTTTTCCAGCACATAACAGCCCTGGCCGAAGTTGTCAAAGGAAGCCAGATCATCGGTAGCAAAGGAGATAGTCACTTCCTCGGAAGCGCCGGGCTCAAGGATGCCGGTCTTGGCGTAGCCGATCAGCACCACCTTGGCTTTTTCCAGACCGCGGCCCTTGATGCCGAAGTTTTCGGTGTCAGTAGCAAAGGGAGCGTCCATGTACAGCTCCACCACGTTCTTGCCCGCCACGTCGCCAGTGTTGGTGACTTTCACGGTGATGCTGTTCTGGCCATGGGCTGCCAGCGCCACGTCAGAGGCGGTGATTTCTTCCGTGAAGGTGGTATAGGACAGGCCGAAGCCGAAGGGGAACTGCACCACCTGATCATAGCCCGCAGCGGAGCCATTCTTGAAGGTCAGCGCCTTGAATTCATCGGAATCGAAGTAGCCAACGGAATCGGCAGTTTCGTAGTAGCGATAGCCCACATAGATGCCTTCCTCGTACTGATAGAAGGTCTGGCCGTTGGCATTCACATAACGGTTGTCATCTGTGTTGTAGTAGGTGGGATTGGTGGTCATGTCATAGGCGAAGGTGTCCACCAGGCGGCCGGAGGGATTATTACGGCCGGACAGCAGGGTGGCAACGCCCGTGATGCCTGCTTCGCCGGGATGGCCGATCCAGAGGCAAGCATCCACATTGTAGTCTTCGCTGTCGATGAAGCCCAGCTCCATGGGAGCCGCGCTGTTGATGAGGACAATGGTGTGGGCAAAGTTTTCTTTGGCAAAGGCCAGCAGGTCCTTTTCGTTCTGATCCAGTTCCAGGTAGGTGGAGCCGGTCAGGGTGCTGCCGTCGCCGTCATAGTCCATGGAGGGAGAAGCGCCTTCCGCGCCGGAGCGGGCGAAGGTGACGATGGCGTAATCGGTGTAGCCGTCCTGCAGAATGCTGCCCTTGCCGCCCTCGTATACATCCTTGGCAAATTCATGGATTTTGGTGTAGCTGGTCCAACCGCCGCCACCCCAGCCGTCGGAGGAAGCGGGGGCAGGATCGTTGGCGTTCACGCCGCGTTCGCCGCCGCAGATTTCTTCCAGCCAGCCCCAGGCGTCTTCATTCACGTCCAGGCCGGCTTCCAGCAGCGCGTCCAGCATGAGCACGGTGTTTTCGTCGTCCGCGCCGCCAGCGGAGCCGGTGCCGCCTTCCACGTAGTTGTAGCTCATCGCGCCCAGTACAGTCACTTTGGTGCCTTCTGCCAGGGGCAGCAGGTTGTCTTTATTCTTGAGGAGTACAGAGCCTTCCGCGCCGATCTGCACGGCCACGTCATAGCCCTCAGAGTAGCAGTAATCCGCGTCATAGGTCGCGGCGCTGGCAGCCGGAGCGATGCTGAGCAGCATCATCACGGCAACCACAGCAGACAGGATTTTCTTGCCAAGCTTCATATCATTTCCTCCTTGCATTCTTGGCGGGTATTTCTTCCCACCGGATGATACAAGTATAAAGGCTTTTCCGTTCGCGGGCTATTGTTTCGGCGCAAGAGGTTCTCTCCCGGAAAAAGTAGCGTGAATGCCGGAACGAGCGGTATGAAAAAAAGAACGAACGGCTTTTTCTTAGCCGTTCATTCCGGATCATCGGCTGATATTTGCCATTCGCTCCATGCAATATAATCAAGCGGCAAGTTCTAAATACCAATCGCTCAGCCAATCATGAAAATATGATGACTGCTTAGAACTTTGAACTGAAAATGAAAATGGAATTACAGCATCACGCCACCGTCGTTCTGCATCAATTCCATATACGCGTCCCGGATCTCCTGATATTTTCTGCGGCTGATGGGCAGCATCTCCCCACTGGTCAGAGAGACTTCATTGTCTCCGATGCGCCGGATGAAGCGGTAATTGAGCAGGTATCCCTTGTGAATCCGCAAAAAGCCCTGGGGCGTCAGTTCTTTTTCCAGTTCCTGCATGCTTTTATGCAGCTCCATGGGCGCGTCCTTGCCCAAGACATGGGCCATCTGTGTTTTACCGCTGCCCTCGATATATTGTAGCTTGTCAATAGCCAGTCCCGTTCCCGCACGATCAGGGTCTTCGGCTGTTCATTGGCCTTTTTATAGGCCATGTAGGTATCAATCACGCCGGACACGTCCTGAATCAACCGATTTTTGCGGATGAATCCCCGTGGATTGGTGCGTAGGGCATCGAAAACCAAATCTTCACGGTTGGAAATGTAGATAATATCGATCAAGTTTCCTTCCCGCCGAAGCCGCTGAGCCAACTCCAGCCCCGTCATGCCGGGCATTTCGATATCCAGAAAGAGCAAATCAAAAGAAGTGGTCTGCATCCTGAGCAGCAGTTCCCGCGGTCGGGAAAAGGTTTCGATGGAAGCGTCCACATTTCGCGTCCGCAGCGCACCGCGCAGAGAAGAACCGAGCAGCTCCAGCGCCACCTTTTCATCATCGCAGATCGCGATATTCCATCTGATCATGCCTCTTCCTCCACGCTTTTTTCTTCCGGCATTTCCAGCATCACGTCTGTGGTAAAGATGCCGCCGCTCATGCTGTACTTCACGGAACCGTTATAGCTTTCCGCGATCCGCCGGATGATCCGGGTGCCGTAGCCGTGCAGCTCCGTGTGGTTGGTTTTTGTGGTTTCCAGGGTCATCCGCCGCTTTTCCGGCAGCGTTTTATCCACGGGGTTGGTGACGCGGATAAACAGATATTCCTGCCGAGGTATAATGGAAATGTTCACCGTCGGTTCCGCCACGCCTGCCTGAGACGCGGCCTCCATAGCATTGTCCAGCAGATTGGACAAAAGGCTGCACAAGTCCTCATCCTTGAAGGGAAGCTTGCGGGGCACGAGGATGCTGGTATCCAAAACGACGCCCTGCTCCTTGGCCGCGGCCATTTCATGATTCATGACCACGTCCACGGCGTAATTACCGCTGTCAAAGCTCTTTAAATACTTCGTTCCCTGGGAGGAAACCCGGTCCAGATACTCTTTCGCCTCCGCTGTTTTCCCTTCGTCCAACAGCGCTTTCATGTAGAAATTATGGTTCTTGATTTCATGACGGATAGAGCGCAGCTCGTCATAGCTCAGCTTGGTGGCATGATACTTCTCTTTTTCCATTTCCGCCTTCTGCCTGAGCGCGTTCAGCTCCATATTTTTCTTCGTGCCCTGGTCGATGGTATAGAACTGGTAATAGGCCATCAGATTGATAAACCACAGCGAAACACACACCAGAATGTTGAAATTGCGCGCGTTTACGATCGCCTTCGATAAATCGGCATACAGCTCCAACCCGATGATGATCGCCGAAATCACCACCTGCATCCACACATACTTGCCGCCGATGGCGGTGCCGGTCTCAAAAGAAAAATGCCGCAGGAACCAGATTTCCGTAAAAATCATGACCGTCGCCACCAACGGCGTCAGATACTGCGCCCAGGCAAAATACGATTCGTTCAGGGACGCGAATAATTCGCCCAGCGGTTCGGAAATGGGCAGCATCACCATCACGCTGGCCACAAACATCCAACCCCGCACCAAACATACCCTGAAATCATACTTGCTTCTCAGAATGGTATACCCCGTTACGAAGATGCTGAGGGCGATTCGATCCATCTGCCAGCCGCTTGTCAGCCAGAATAAAAGGGAATCCAAGAGAATATAGCTTGCGCAGCAAACGAGGTACTCTATAAAAAACTGCGCAATCCCTTTTTTATTTTTCGGGAAGTCACGCAGCAGCATGACCGCTGCCATGATCAGCATCGCATTGGTGAACACATATCCATAGCCCATGCCGGGTGAAAGAATAAACTGACGAATATATTCAAACAAATCGTTTGCCCCCCTTTCACCTGCCATCTGGAAATCCCCTTATAGTATATCAGAAATGTCGATCCTCTTCAAGATAAGCGGAATAACTGGTATGATATGAGGAATAAATGGTTTTATAAGCAAAAACCCCTTGACAACTAATTCGCCATGATACAGTTGATGGCCGGCGGCGGTGTCGCCCTCATCGGCATCACCCTTGTACCTCTGCTCTCCGGCCTGTTCGGTTGATCGTCCGGCGGTGATCGCTTATGGGCGGCATACTCGACAAACTCGATGAATGGCTCCGAGGGCTGCTCATCGAGGGGATCACGGGAAACCTGTCGGGCATGTTCGATACGGTCAATACCAAAGTAGGCGAGATCGCCGGTGAAGTGGGACAGACGCCGCTGGCATGGAACAGCGGCGTCTTTTCTATGATCCGAAACCTCTCTGAAACGGTGATCGTTCCAATCGCCGGGGTTATCCTGACATTCGTAATGTGTTATGAGCTGATCCAGCTTGTGACAGAGAAAAACAATCTGCACGATGTAGATACCTGGATGTTCTTCAAGTGGATTTTCAAGACCTTCTGTGCCGTTCTCATTGTGACGAACACATGGAATATCGTCATGGGTATCTTTGATGTGGGGCAAAGCGTTGTGAACAGCAGCGCAGGCGTCATCATCGGGAATACCTCCATTGATATCAGCAGCGTCATCACGGATATGGAGGCGCAGCTTGAAGCCCTGGGCACGGGAGAACTGTTCGGGCTGTGGTTCCAGTCCCTTTTCGTGGGGCTTACCATGAACGCCCTTTCCATCTGTATCATGCTTGTCATCTACGGCCGCATGATCGAGGTGTATTTGACAACTTCCGTTGGACCGATTCCGCTTGCCACTATGACAAACCGGGATTGGAGCCATACAGGACAGAACTACTTGAAATCCCTGTTTGCATTGGCGTTCCAGGCATTTCTAATCATGGTGTGCGTGGGAATCTACTCTGTTTTGGTACAGAGTATCGCCACGGACGGAAATATCTCAGGCGCGATATGGGCCTGCATGGGCTACACGGTCCTGCTGTGCTTCGCCCTGTTCAAGACCGGCAGCCTCTCTAAGAGCCTGTTCGGAGCGCATTAAGGAGGCTTGATAAATTGGCGTATGTAACCATTCCAAAGGATTTGACGAAA
>ERZ824978.2876-NODE-2876-length-14011-cov-8.115363_pt1 | contig 14011 bp, 9 predicted proteins | sample MGYA00519860_ERZ824978 | MGnify/ENA primary metagenome ERZ824978 (study PRJEB31778, sample SAMEA3449184) | human gut metagenome | biome: human gut; feature: human-associated habitat; material: faeces | place: United Kingdom | collected 2010/2012 ... | reverse complement strand
TCTCCGACGGCAAGGGGGATTTCTCCAAGGTGCAGTTCATCATGCAGAATAAGACTGACGGCTATTATGTGAAGGCCAAGCTGGATGAAGCCACCGGCGTTTACTACGTCACAGATCATGTCGCGGACAAGAAGGACGCCACCCGGTTTGTTCCGACTGTCAAAGATGGAAAAGGCAAGATTCTCATCAGCAATCAGTATGTCGGCGACGATAAGTGCATTGTGGAGAGCCATAACCTGATTCGCCGTCTGACGCCCCTTGAGTGCGAGCGTTTGCAGGGTTTCCCGGACGGTTGGACAAACATCCCAGGGGCATCAGATTCCGCCCGTTACAAAGCCCTGGGCAACAGTGTGGCGATTCCATGCGTGGAGTACGTTATACGGGGAATTGCAATTGCTCTACGAGCTGGGCACAGGAGGCGAGTCTGGCTCATAATCGTTATACAGCAAATAGAAATCAAGAGCGCCGGGATCTGAATGAAACCGGCGCTCCTTATTTTATTTGATTTTTTGCTCGATGTTATCAAAGAGGAAGAATAGTCCGATTGTGAGTAGCTGGATGGCCTGAATGTTTGGATGTGTAGGAGAATGAAATATCCTGTCAGAGAGAATTGTTTATGCGGACGAAAGAATTTATGACATGTCACCCAGAGAGTACGCAACATGGTGATGGCATGTGGATACGTGTAGGTCACCTCAGGACTTGCCGCGAATAGAAGGCACATATGCCAATACAGAAATAAGTTGCTGCCTAATAAATACTGCTTTTTACCGTGAAAAAAAGAAAATATGTTGCGGAACGAGAGAATATGGTGTAAAATGAATACGGAGTAGTACCTTATTATTCTCTGCCAATCGACCGCCTTTTAAAATTCGATGGAGAAAATGTTGCTTAGCAGTAACATTGCAATTTTATCTTTGGGTCGGGGAGGCTAGAGTAACTAGGCCTCTTTTCAGCGGTGAAATCAGGTGTTATACCAATGGCTATTGGGGCGCACGATTATTCTGGATATATTTGAAAGAATATGCCAAATCACAATTGAATCCATACCTAGGGGTGTTATCGTGTTAATCAAGGACCTTGTTACTAATATTTTGGGAAAAACTGTTGAGCCCAAAATTGAGAGTTATGCGGTTGAACTTGCCGATTCGATATATTATGACAAGCAGATAAAAGAAAAAGTCTGCGCATATTTGCTAAAGAAATACGGCAACGAAGTGTATTATAATGATTTGGATGGCTATATTACAGCAAATAACGTAATAGATCTTTTATTTAAAGCAATCCGAGGTAAATCTAATGCACAGCCCCAGACTGAGCGGCAATTCAAAAATCTTAATGCGAAAAGGTTTATTGAACATAATCCTCAATACAGGCGAAATAAAGTTGTATCTTCAAGAATTCTAGGAATTTTCGGCGAGATATTTAATATTGTGGTTACCTCGGTGATGTCCCTTAATCCCCACTCTGACCATGGAAAACTTCAACGAACAATGGAAATCTCTACAGCAACAATTTTGGGTGGACAGCAAGTAATAGATTCCAAATTGGATAAAATCCTAGAAAACATACAGGAAAGGCAACCGCTGTTGGTTGCTAACGGTATTGCTGACATTGCAACTGAAGCCATCGGAAAATGTCCTGAAGATGTAGCGCTAGTCACCCAGAAAATCAAGGAGATAGAGAAAGAGTATCAAAAGAAACATAGGTTTAGTGACGCTCTATCACGATATTACGAATTGTTGCAAAATATTGCCAGCACCTTAATAGGCTATTAACAAGAGGAAGTCAATACACTTATTTGTATTCTGAATTGTAATATTGCGCTTTGCCAGGTTAATATAGGCTTGCCAGAAAAGGCATTTCAAAGTCTGTTGGACATTCCGCCAGATACGGCATCCAAAAGTAAAGTGTACCATTTTGTATATGCGTTACTGTATGTCCAGCAGAATGACATCGAAAACTACAGTGCTGCATTGAGCCATATTGATGCAGCGCTGGAAATAGACCCAAACTATCACAGTGCTTTTATAGTAAGGCAGTTTTTGCTTGTAAACCTTCACCAAGAAAAAGCACAAAATGCCTTGCATGACATGGAAGAACACTTCGACGGTATTATTTCCAAGGGCGAAGACCGCGATAATATAGTAGAATACTATCAATTTCATGGATTAATCAATATGTATGCAGATTTCTATTCTGAAGCCATTGAGGATTTCAACAGTGCAGAAACCTATGGCTATGATCCTGTATACACAAAATTAAACATCGCCGCTACGATGTACTGTGAGGCAACTGCGGCCGTGCCAAAGGGACAGCGGCTGTTGGCTCCTTCCGTCAATCAAAGTGTTTTACTAAAGGCAATCACTCTCCTTAACGAGATAATTGATGCAATAAAAAGTAATGTTGACTACGATAATGTTTGCAAGCGCGCAGTTACACTCTATACATCTGCTTGTGCAGCCATAGGTAAGAAACATGACTTGTCTCCAGTTGATGACTATATCTATGAAGGGCTGGAGTACGAGGATCTACGGTCTATTCTCTTAGGTGCATCAGAAGCGCTGACCGATTCGCAGCTTTCACTTCTCGAACCGGAGGATCGCGTGTTTTGTACAGTGAGAGACATGATGGATAGTGGCAACGGAGAAGCATGCAGGGAGTATATAATCGGGTTGATTGAGAAAGGAAATCAAAACGTATCTGCACCTGTTTTTCATGTTTTGCTGCAGACCTGCTTAATGACCAAGTCATCTAACGATTATTGGAAATTCCGAAGCAGCGCAGGCGATTATGGTATTTGTGGTGACGTGTTAGAATCAATGGACGCTTGTGCGTTTGAACTTGATGGTAACCTCCGGCAAGCAAAGCTTTTGTTTGATAAAATTGCTTTGTCTTCTGCAGATGATAATATTTTGGAAAATACTTTGAGGTTTTACTTCCGAAATAACTGCACCGACGAGATAAGAGCGCTGTTTCTACGCATGCATGAGCTTATCATTACGAAATCTATGTATATTGCAAATGCCGAATTACTTTATCAGGATGTAAATAAATTCTTTATCGCACGGAGAGATCCAGTTATTGAAAAGATTCTGTCCGAGTTACCGGCTCAGCTTGTTTCTGCGAAGTGTAGGTTACAGTTGTATGCATCGTATTATAGTGCTACATGTAACTCTCCTGAATTACTCAATTGTCTTACTGAACTTTCGTGTGCAGATGGTGAGTTCACAAATGCATACAATACTGCACTTTGTGCTACACGCCTATTGAAGTATGATAAAGCAATCAACATCTGCTACAGCTTAGAGGAACGAACTGAAAAAAATGATGATAAAGTTAAATTGTTTTGGCTGATTAGCGATATTCTTCTGCTACAGGGCAATTTAGATGACAGCTTCCTGTGGGCAAAGAAGGCACATGAGTTTACGAGTACAAATCCGTACGATCGAAGTCATCAAGCGTTCCTTGCTAGAGCATTTCGTTGTAACCACCGAGAGGCATTCGAGGATATCCTTGAGTATAAGGAGGAACATCCGGTAGTTGTAAATTGGCTCTATAAATTCTCGGTTCCTGAGTCCGAAGAAGACGTCGTATCTTGCATACAGAATGCTCTTGATGAATTTGCTCCTGACCATGCAAGTTATTTAGAACATGAAAAACAAATGGCTAAGCTATATAAGCAAGGCGTTGTTCCGATCAGCATGATTCTTAAATGGTACGATGGAAATATTTTACGCCTTTTCAGTTTCGCAATGGAGCATAAGCTGAACTTGGCGCAAGGGAATTACGAGAAGCTTATGGACGATTGTAAACGGCTTCGACAGGCCGTAGTTGTTGATGCATTGACGCTTATAATCATTGCATACCATAGTTGTCTACCTGTTTTTGACGGCTTTTCTCAAGTCTATGTAAATTACGGGTCAATTGCTACGATTCAGCAATTATTCCTTAGCTATGGATTCGATTGCCTGTCTGATATCCTCACTTGGTTTCGGGTATCCAGCAATGTCGTATTTGAACCCAATGGGTTTACTGATGAAGAAAGTGCCGTGACTGAGATTTTTTCCTCTGATTTCACGGCGTGTTGTAGTATTGCCTACACTTACAAAATTCCGTATCTATATTGTGACGTGACAGCGTGGAGATTCCAGCAGATACCTGAACTTGGGGTGGATAAGAATATTGAATTTATAAGCATTCCTGCCGTCTGTTACAAATCATTTGCAAATGATCAGGAGATGCTTGCCGAAGCTTTGTATGGATTGTTAAGAGACGCTACTTTTATCAATTTTAATGCCGGAACGATTTTGCACCAAATCCGTAAACAGAATTATAATGTTTCCAAAGAATTGATGGCACCATTTATGTGTTGTACTTCTACCTGCGATATGCACAGTTTCGCTGCTGTATACTTGTCCGCAGTAGAAGCTTTGAACAGTGAGAACCCTGACGCAGCTGTTGCGCTGGCAGATATTGTTTTAGAAGATGCTTTCAAGATATGGAAGCGTGGAACGTATTATAGGCAACTTGTCGAAACCATTCCCAATGCAGAGGCTGAGTACAAAGCGAAGGCTATATCAAAATATGTGGTGGAGATACTGCAAGGTGTTGAGCGGATATTTAATGGGTTGCCTAGCGATCTCAGCATACCTTTTAAGACATTGTCCACCAGAACAGGGTATATCATTGGGTAAGGCTAGAAGGTAAGGATATTTAGGATAAATAGCTATGAAAACAACGGAAGAAAGCAAATCGCCTAGGTGATTTGCTGGGATTTGCGATACAAACGTGTAAAACAGGCTGAGACACGTTTGATGATATACCACGATTAGCATGTCTTTTAAAAAGCTGTAAGGAGGGGGAGTACAAATGAGTTCTTTTTCGTCAGTTGCATGCTATGCGGCGCTGAGTAGCTGCACTCAAAAGGACATACTGTCTGCTTATGCAAGAATGGTTGCTGCTCTTGTTCAAAAGAACAAATATCAAAAGTGCGAGGCTGAAAGACTGGTAATAGACTTCGAGGCTTTATATGGCTTTAAAGTACCATACCACCCAATGCGAACAATAATGGATCAATGTGTTCGTCTTGGATTCTTTACATACAACTCAGCAGCCCACTCTTTTTTCCCAGATCCTCGGATGATCGCAGAAGATAATTTTGCTGGTATTATCAACGCGAAAGAAAGTAACTACAAAAAGCTCCTTGGACAATTCGGGGATTTTCTTATTTCAAAACACGGTATATATTCATCGCCCGAAGACCTTGATGAAAGAATTCGTGCGTTTATTGAGAGGTTTGGTATTAAATCTAAGATAGACCGTACGCTTCTTCGAAAGATAACAGAAAAAGACGATTATTTCTTTGCGGAATTTTTGGTGTGCTGTGAGGAGAATGGAAATAGTGAAACTCTAAATTATCTTAACGAATATACTATAGGCCTTGCACTCTCTGAAATTTTTACATATTGCGAAACCCCGGAAACATTTACTGCGAAAAATGTCCATGCTTATCTCGATACCGGGTTGCTATTCAAAATATTTGGTATTGATAGTTCTAATCATGAAAATAGTTATATTCAATATATCCGAAATATGCAACGTATTGGTATTCGTGTCATGGTTTATGAACACACCGTGAACGAAATGATTGGAATTATTGAAGGCTCAAAGCATTGGATTGGTAATCCGGATTTTGACGCTACACTCAGTTCCGAAGCAACGTATTTTTTTGTAACCAACGGTTGGAGTGTTGGAGAAATTGATGAATTATCATCTAGTCTTCGCTACAGATTAGAGAATGAGTTTAACATAAAAATAGATGACATGTCGTATCCCAAACATGAGGATATCCATACTCCGCATGAGGAGGATATCCGAGCCATGATCGTTGAGCGATATAAAGAGAACCGATCTGAAAATGAGATTGATGCGTTGACTTATACGATAGACAGAGATGCCCTTTCCATCTTTTACACACAGCACAAAAACGGGAACAACGTTGCCTATCGACTAAATGATATTCGAAATGTGTTTATTACAACAAATAATTCTTTGGCTGCGGTTGGATATAAACTTTCATATTCATTGGTTCAATCTAAAGACGTATTTATTCCAGTTGTAATGAATGATATAAAATGGGGTACGCTTATTTGGTTCAATAGCCCTGCATTACTTTCTTCCATTAACCGCCCCCGACTGGTTTCAGCCGCGTATGCAGCGTTCCGCCCAAATGATGAGTTAATAAGGAAACTTAATGAAAGACTTTCTCAATTAGAAAAAGATGGTGCTATTACACCAGAACAGTGCTATTTATTGAAGGTCAATCCTGTTGCCCAGCAATTACTCTCGCAGAAAACAATGAACGATCCAACCAGATTCATTGACGCTACACCTCTGGAAATCTTAAAAGAGCTAGGAAAAGAATCCTTTGAAATGGGTAGCGCATCAAGACAAGCAGAGGTGGATTCATTAACAAAACAAAGCGAGGCTGATAAACTACAACTCGAAATTGAAAAACAAAAGGCTGTTATATCTGGCCTCGAAGGTCAAGTGCAATTACTTCGTGAAAAAGTAAAGACAAGAAAGAAGCGAATGACTGCAGTTAAGAAAGAAAAAGACGAACTACTGCTTGTCAGGGCTGAAATTGATCGCATCGTGCGCTCGAGAATCTTGACGCTCAATGTAATAATCTCGCTACTTGCAATAGTTACATGTGTACTGGCCGTCTTATTTGGCGCGAAGTACGATTGGGCTATTGGCCTTGCTACATTTGTTGCTCCAATCCTTGCATGGCTAGTCGCCTTATGGTGTGGGAAAAAGATAACATATGAAGGAGTCCGGAAGCGGATTGACAGTAAGGTTAGAGAAAAACAAAATAGTATTCGACGCTATTCTGAAGAGCGCTATCTAGCATTGGAAAGTGAATATGCAATTCTGGCTGATGAATTAAAGAAACTGGAAGAACAGTTAGGAAAAGCAGATAGATGCTTATCAGAAGAAAAGCAAAAGATTGATAGATTTTCAATAGATGTTTCTTTAACAGAAAAAGCAATGGTATAAGATTGAAAAGAAACTCGGATTTATGTCATTGGTGCTCAGTAAAAAGCCGTTTACCTTGTAAAAACGTTATGCTACAATGCTTTTTAGTTTCGAATCTATGATTCAATCATACACTATGTCATGTCGAAACTTGCGAACGAAAGTTGCCTAGTTTTTCGAGAATTTATAGGCAGAAGCAGCCTAAAACATCTGCATCTAAAGTGTTGAACAGACACAGAAGTGATGTTCACTTTTGATCTCGAACGCAAAAAGTTCGGACAAAAGTGAATATTTCTCTTTTATTTGCCATTTTAGCACCTGCGATGTTTGAAATTTTAAGGTAAAATGTTAACACAAATTTTTGAGTTTCCATTGATCTCCTCTCATCTTTGAAGCCTGTTGGAAACGGTTTTGCGTGATTTATGCGTAGTATGAGCAGCGCCCTTTTTGTTTTCGGAGGAAATTTGAAAAAGGGCGCTGATTTTGTATAGAGTTTTCAGAAAGTTATCATTTTTAAACCTGCCGGGATTTTTGTGGCGTGAAGCCATAAGAATCCCGGCTTTTTTCATTTTCAAAAAGGGCGCTGGCTTCCAGCTCCTGATTATCAGTCGTTCTTCCTTAAGCGGGAAGGGCGGCTTTTTTCGTTTTCGGAGTAAATTACCTGCGTCTGAAAAAAGGGCGCCGGAGAATATGGAGGTATAAAGTGAAGGATCAAATGAGTTCCAAATCTATGAGAACTGTTCCGGAATACCGTTCTCATACTGGCCCTCCCGGTTTCGCAGAAAAGCCTGTATGCACGGAGACTCCTTTGTGTGAGGGGTGTCCATTCCCCAGCCATGGATTTTTGTGCCAGGGCGGGGACGGGGAGTGTATGCGCACGCGATTGATGAAATTATCTGAGAAGGTTATCTGTGAGAACCGTCATTCCGGCGAAACCGCCGTCGGGGTGGGGGTGTGCAGAGAGCGTCTGCATATCCGCTTTCAGGGATTCCATCTGTTCCTTCATTTTGGCGATTTCAGCAGGGAAGGAGCGGATCAGACTGTCCTCTAACCGGAACTGCTTGGTCTTGTAGTCGGCCTTCATAATTTTCAGCCGTGCCACATCCACATCCAGGTCCATGCGTTCCTTGATCCGTGGATCACCGGCGCACAGGGCCTTGATTTCCGCAAAGGACAGGGCAACCTCATCTACATCCTCACAGGAACGGACTGGATTCTTGCTGGACATGATCTGGGAGATAAACTTCTGCTTGTTTTCCACCGTCTGCCAGAGGTAGGCATCAAAGGTTCCTTGAGATACTTAGAAAAATTCCATCTGGAGAGGAACAAGACGAACTATTTGAGTTGGCAAAAAAAGCATTCGATACCAAACTATCGGGAGGTACAAGCCTGGGTGTAGCAATGATTGAGGTTCCTCAAAAGTTTGCGTTAAAGAGCATTACTGATGAGCAGTTTAATGAGATAACGGAAAGCCACCAGTATGGAAGATATGTCGGAAAGCATATGGCTGAGTGCAAGATGAAAAAAGATACATGATGAATGGCCGTTATGATAATTCTGCTTATAGTAGCTTCCCAGGTGTAGGGCAAGGTATGTTGCATTCAATTTTTTGTACCTGCTGTGCGACGTTTCGATATAGAAATTTTCCCTTATTTTTCCCTTACGGGGGTAAAATGCGGTGGTAACTAGGGGTAAAATATAGCATATAAAAGTTCTGAAAACACATGAAATATCATGTAAATACACAGTTTAACAGGTAATAACATAAAGGCAAGGCAGTTCAAGTCCTAGTGCCCCTGCCAGGAATGGGAATTCTCAGTGTCTGCTGAGAATTCCCATTCTTTTTGTATTCAGTTGATTTTTCGGGGTTATTCCCGGTATTTGCGGGATCCAGTCATCCAGAAACCGCACCTGCTCGTCCGTGTGGAACCAATGCTCGCCGCCGGGCATGACGGTCAGCGCCGCGCCGGTTTTCTCCGCAAAGGCCGATATGGTCTCCAGCGAGGTCAGATTGTCATGCTCTCCGTACAAAATGCGGGTTGGAACGCACCATGAAATCGGATGCTCCCGCACATAGCACAGGTACTTCCACGATAGCGTTTCCCCGAAATCCGTTGGAATCTCCAACTTTTCTGCAAGCTCCTGTTCGGTCACGTCTGCCCACAGCATCATATTTTCAATCAACTTTTCCATATCCACAACGGGAGAAATCAGGCAGGCACTATCAACCAGCGCTCCATCCAGCGAGGACAGCGAGAAAAACGCGCCGATGCTGTTCGCTACCAGTGTGAGACGATCGCAGTGCTTCCGCTGCTGGGCGAAAAACTCCGGGAATTCTTCCTTGGCCTCCCACGGGGTTTGTGCGTGGTAATCAAAGCCGATCACTTCACTGTCCGGGAACAGCTGTCTGTAATGCTCGGCTTCCGCCGCAGAGCCGCCCTTTCCGTGGACATAAATCACAATATTCTTCATAAAAACTCCTTAATCAGACATTTCCGTTGACAATTTTATACTGAACTCCAATTAAAATCTTTAGAAAAGATTTTAATTGCCCGAAGGGCAAGGAGTTCATATGAGACTTGTTTTGTGATTTCTTTCCTTATAAATCACAAAACTGGCAGCGCCATTAGGCGATGCCTTCCTGATTAAAATCAAAGATTTTAATCAGGAAATAGTATTAATCTTTTTTGGCCATAGCAAATGGTCTGCCGCAAAATCTGCGGCAGACCGTTTGGTTATCCCCTATTGTCTGACTCAGCGTCCGATCTTGATACCGGTCAAACGCTCGTAATACTTGGCGATGGCGCTGTGGTCGTTGCCGCCGCAGTCATTGTTGTGCAGCCACTGCAGAATTTCCTGAACGGAGGCGGTCATGGGGACGGGCGCACCTACAGCATGGGCGCAGTCCAAAGCGTTGTTCAAATCCTTGATGTGCAGGTCGATCTTGAAGCCGGGCTTGTCGTTGCCCGCGATCATCATGGGACCCTTGGCATCCATAACCGTGGAACCGGCGAGGCCGCCGCGGATGGCGCGGTAGACCACCTCAGGGTCAACACCGGCCTTCTGCGCCAGCGTGAAGGCCTCGGCCACCGCCTGAATGTTGCAGGCAACGATGATCTGGTTGGCAAGCTTTGTGGTATTGCCCGCGCCCACATCGCCGCAGAGGGTCACGGAAGCGCCCATCGCGGCGAGGATGTCCTTGCAGGCGTCGAAGACCTCCTGCTTACCGCCCACCATGAAGCTCAGCGTGCCGTCAATGGCCTTTGGCTCGCCGCCGGAAACGGGGGCGTCCAGCATTTCGACGCCTTTCTCCGCCAGAACCGCGGCAATCTCCTTGGAGACCACGGGGCTGATGGAGCTGCAGTCGATGAATATCTGACCGGCGTGCATGTAGTTGACCACATCCCCCAGCATGACCTCCTTGACCTGCGGGCCGTTGGGCAGCATGGTGATAATGATTTCGGCATTTTCCGCCAACTCCTGACGGGAGACGGCATGGGCGCCGTCCTTCGCCAGCTCCTCCATGGGAGCTTTGCTGCGGTTGTTTACCCAGACCTCATGGCCTGCTTTCAGAAGGTTTCTGACCATAGGCTTGCCCATGATACCAAGACCAATAAATCCGATTTTCATGTAACATTACCTCCCGGAAGAATACGCCGCCGCGCGGCTTCTCTTTATTATCACGCAGTTTTCAGCTACCTGCCTACATTGTAGCGGATGAAATGAATTCTGTCCATTCGTGGAATGTACAAATCTGACGTGCAAAATTCAGGTAAACCGTGAATTCTGGAAAAGCCTGCTGTCCAAGGGTATTTTACTGGCAGACATCTAAAGATGTATTGAGCGATCTGGCATCTGCATCAAATGCCCTGCCGCCCCTGAAGGGGCAATGTATTTTTTATTCTAAGGCAACACCGCACAATTGCGTCTGCGAGTCTCAGCCGTCTTTTTGCTCCACTTCCGCAGTTCCGAAAATGGGAAATACATACAGTATTCCTCCATTTTCGGAACTTTGAATTGGAACAAAAATCCTGCCTGAGACTTCTTGCCGAATTGTGCGGTGCTGCCCTAACATTTCTGTAGACGATACTGCCCTTAATTGTCGGTTGAAATCCCTCTCTACTGTAGACGTGTGGTCGGCAAACCATTTCTGCTCTATTGAGGGATTCTTTCCATTTCTTTGTTATCCGCTAAAGCTCTTTTCTACCCCCGGCATAGCCGGGGGTTCACTTTGGTACAACCAACGGAAAACCGGCAGGCAATCTATCCGATTGCCTGCCGGTTACGCGTTTTCCGCGAAATAATGTTCCCGCGCATAGGCAAATGCCCGGTTGAATTTCTCCGCAGCCGCTTTGCTGATCTCCAATTCCGGGCGCATCATGTCAAAGGCGTGGATGTCGGTGTGGTAAACGTCCACATCTGCGGGAATCCCCGCGCTTTTCAGCGCTTCGATGTAGTGAAGCGTCTCCACGTAAAAAGGTTCTCCGTCCCCCACAAAGGTATAGGCAGGCGGCAGACCGGAAACGTCCTGCGCCCTTGCCGGGGCGGCATAGGCGGGGACATGACCCTTCGGCGTGCCCCGGAGGTAGAGCTTCCATGCAATATGATTCTTTCGGGTGTTCCAGACCTGTCCGTGGTTGTCCCGGGAGCTTTCTGTGTCCCGGTCGTCCAGCATGGGATACAGAGGCATCTGAAACGCGATGTTGACGGACGCCCTGTCCCTCGCCATCAGGCACACCGCCGCGCACAGGCCGCCGCCCGCGCTTTCCCCGCCGACCATGATCTGATCCCGCCGGATGCCCAGCTCCCGGGCATGGTTTTTCATATAGATCAGCGCCGAATAACAGTCCTCGGCCGCGGCAGGATAGGGGCGCTGAACCGCCAGCCGATAACCGGGGGAAACGACCACCGCGCCGAACTTTTTGACAAGGTCTACCGCGCGGGACGCATGAACCATTTCCTTCATTCCCGCAATGTACCCGCCGCCGTGAATCCACAGGACTCCGGCGGCATTTTCCGCGCCCGTCTTCGGGGCAAGCACCAGCGCCGGGATCGACCCACCAACAGTTGGAATCCAAATCGTGGACACGGAAATTTCCTTATCCGGCTTCATCGGCCGCATCGTCATTCACCTCGTACTCTGTCATATCGGCGTAACCGTCTTCATTCAGGCAAAAGAATTTTCCGCACCTGATAATCTTTTCCATCCACCGTCAGAACCGCAAGACTGATCTCCTGCCCGAACCGCCGCTTTCCACAGCTGCCGGGATTGAGCCAGAGCCTGCCGTCGATCACCTGCTCAAAATACTTATGGGAGTGGCCGAAAATGACAATATCCGCATCTTCCGGAAGGTTTTCGATTTCCTTCCGGTTATGCACCATGAAGATTTTCCATCCCTCTATCTGCACCGTCAGGTCATGGGGCAGTTGCTCCGCCCACTCCCTGTCGTTGTTGCCCCGAACCACATAGACCGGCGCGATTTTTCCCAGCGCATCCAGAACGCCTTGGTTGTTGATATCCCCGCCGTGAAAAATGCAGTCGCAGTCCCGCAGGATTTCCAGAACTTCCTCCCGAAGCAGCCCATGGGTATCCGAAATGACGCCGATTTTCACCATGCGCACTCCCTACTCGACCGGAAAGTGCGCCGTTTTCCAGCTCAGGAACGCTTCGGAAGGATTTTTTGCACGTTTTTGAAGCTGGATCATATGGAGATCGTACAGCTCCTTTTCCCCGCCGAGTACATCTCTGTCCAGTTTTTCCACCACCTCCCGGCAATCGCTGCAGAGCTTGACCTCCCTGCTTCCTTCAACCGAATAGAAAATCTCCAAAAAACCTTTCTTTGTGCCGCAGCAGCTGCAAACCATAAAAATACCCCTTTCATTCTGGCTTGTCACTTTTTAGTGCGTGATATGTAATAGTGATTTTTACATCCGGTCGATATGTTTCCCCAGCGCTAAAGCTGTTTGATTCTCCTACCGAGATTGAAGCGATATCATTTTCCGAAGTAATCCATCCTAAAATAACATCATATTGTGGTACCAGTTCAATGTTTGTGAATCCGGCAGCTTCAAAGCTATTCACAGTATCACCATATGGCTTTCCTTTTGCTTCCTTTGCCGACATTGGTACTGGAAGTTTCTTCAGAGAATGGTATGTAATTTCAACCGGTGTATTTCTTCTATATATGGAACGGATTGTAAAATCTGTATTACTCCCTATCCGAACAGACGTGACAAGCTGCTCATTGTCAATTTCAGTAATTTTCAAATCTTCCACATTATTTTCTTTTATATATTTGAAGCCAGCTTCTCTCAGTTGATCTTCAACGGTAGCATACGGTTTACCAACCAATTGGCTTGAATCAAATCCAACTGCCAAAAGATTGTTAAATTCATGGTAAACGACACATCCAGCAAGTGCCATTGCAATTAAAAGCGCAAAAACAACACATAGTGAATGCAATCGAACTTTGTGAAGCTTCTCTTTTAGGACAATAACCTCTTTCAAGCAATCTGTGTACTGTTCGTCTAATAAGGTGACTTTTGGGGGATTCCTTACTTGGGCGTTCCCCCTGCTGTGTTTATCGCTTTCTTCATCATCAACGTCATCTCCCCTTTTGCAAACCGAATATTCATCGGCGTACTCCAAGTAGATATCTGTTCCGCATTCCTCACAAGTCCATTCATCATCTTGATTAAAAAAGGACTGTTCATTTAGGATTGCGTCACAATGTGGGCAGCGAAAACAAATTTCATAATCCTCATCATCTTTAAACAATTCTTTTCCGCATTGCGTGCATGTGTATAATTCTTCGCCATAAAAATCCGGTTGGTCATTTAGTGTACCACCGCAATTCGGACATGAATATTCGTGTCGGCTGCGATGGCAGTCATCCTCGGATTCACATACATTATCATCTGATATTTCATTTATATGTCCGCACTCCGTACACCGCCAGCTACTGCAGTA
>ERZ824978.2873-NODE-2873-length-14014-cov-106.246723_pt1 | contig 14014 bp, 10 predicted proteins | sample MGYA00519860_ERZ824978 | MGnify/ENA primary metagenome ERZ824978 (study PRJEB31778, sample SAMEA3449184) | human gut metagenome | biome: human gut; feature: human-associated habitat; material: faeces | place: United Kingdom | collected 2010/2012 ... | reverse complement strand
CGGCATTTCAGACGTTGACCGTTATCTTGAGACCCTGAAACACAGAATCGATAATCCCTACCAAAAATGACACTCAAAGACCTGATACTGAAGTCGTCTTCCACTTTGAGGACGGATGGCTGGATGGTGTCCCGCCATTGGGGACAGGTCAAGATTTGCGAGGTGAAGTTTGAATATGAAAGCAAGGTCCAGGAAACGACCCTGAACCTTGCTGCCGATGACTTCGTGGAAGCCATTCTTGAAGACGCACTCGTGGGAAAGGCCGATTACGTCCCCAAGTATTAACCCGCGCTCCTTAAGACTCCTTGATTTCAGGAGCTTCCGTCTCCGCTTTCTTGCGGGTCTCATCAAACTTGGCCTTCATCGTGGGGTTGCAACGGGTGAGGCGCTTGATGGTGAGGTTGTCGGCCTTGTCGTTAGCCAGACGGAGGTTGTTCTCGGAACCAATTAGGGCATCCTTGATCTTCTGGAGATGGGCAATGGATTTGTCAATCTCATCGATGGCGGTCTTGAACTTCTCACTGCTAGGCGATAGTTGCGTCCGAAAGCGTCCTTAAAGGCATTGAGCTGGCCTTCAAAGTTGGTAACGTCGATGGATTGGCTGCGGGCGATAGCCAGCTGGCGCTGGTAGTCGATGCTCTTCTTGGCCGCATTCACCAGTATGGTGATCATAGCCTTGAAGAACTGGGGCCGGATGACGTACATCTTGGGATAGCGGTGTGACACATCCACGATACCGCCGTTGTACAGCTCGTTATCGGGCTCCAGGAGGGATACCAGCACGGCATATTCGCAACCTTTGGCGGTACGGTCTGCGTCGAGCTTCCGGAAGAAGTCCTCGTTCCTGTGCTTGGTGGCCGTCTCATCCATCTCATTCTTCATCTCGAACATAATGGAGATATACTCCGTGCCGCCATCATAGTCCCGGAAGATAAAATCTCCCTTGCTGCCGGATGAGGAGTCATTGTCCTTCTCGAAATAGGCCACCGGGAAAAGCGGTCGCAGTTCTCCGTTGAAGATTGTGCTGCAGTGGGCTTCCAGACTCTCGCCCACCATCTTGGTGGAGAGACGGGTCTTGAAGTCCTTGAGGCGCTCTACTTCTTCTGCCACGCGCAGACGGGATGCGGCCTCGGATTTGACGACCTGCAATTTGCCTTCATATTCTGTCTGAAGACTCTTTTCGCGGAGTGCCGCTTCTGAGGCGACAAGCTTGGCCTGTGACTTCAGGCTTGCAATCTCCACGTCCTTTGCCTGGGTCGCTTCTTTCGCCTGCTGGCGTTCTTTCAGTAAAGCAATCTCCAGAGCCTGAGCGTTCTGGTCGATGGTGGCCTTGAGCGCGGCAATCTCCCGATCTTTTTCCGTGACGGCGGCATTCATCTCTAGGTCGCGTTTCTCGCTCATAGCAGCAAGCTGGTCTTTGAGACGGAGAATCTCACTGTCCTTCTCGCTGATGGTTTTGTCTTTGACGGTCAGTTCTTTCTGATGAGCCTGTCCGGAGAGGGCTTCACGAGCCTCCCGCCACCAGATCTTGGCCCTCCATCTGATGGGGTGGCGGGACGCGGCCACGCTGCGAATTTGCAAGGGATTGATTTGCAATGAGTTATAAGACAAGGGCGTGGAAACGTGGCCAAAAAACAGCTGCGTTTCCACGCTCTTGTAAAATTGGTATTTGATTATCAGCGAGTTACGGATTCGACTGTGGCCGCGTCCCGACCGGTTCTCGTGTTGACAGGCCCAACTTTTTCATAGAAACAATTTTTTAATAAACACAATACCAATTATCAAAATAACTCAAGTTTCGCAAGTGATTCAGGCGGCAACTCCGGGAGTTTGGCAAAGGGCGCACTATGACTGCTATACATTGCCGCCGGCTTCCTTCAGATTCCGTATCGCAGCGGGCACCTTGCCTTTGTCTGTAACCGTCCCAATATCAGGGCGGTTTAGGGACTTGCACCCATTATAGTATGTTCGTGAGGATTTCCTGCGAAGTTCCTGCGTTTTTTACTTAAAGTTCTCTTAAAATTTCAAGGGCAAAACTGCCACTCAGTCGCACAGAAGGCCAGTTGATGTTTTTTTACGCCTTGAACTTCGCTTAAAGTTCCTGCGTTTTTCGCTTAAAGTTCCTGCGTTTTTTCCTGTGATCCTATTTGGATTTCCGCCAGATTTTACCCGTATCCAAAAAAATATCACCGGAATCTCGTAGTGTTGTCAAAAGTCTGGATACCTTCCAATCTTTTTGTTCCTCGGTTAGATGCTGAGGAAGATATTCAAAAAGAAGTTGGTTAATCTTGAATTTCGGAAGGCCATCATGTTCTTCCAATGCTTTTAGAATCAGATTACAACAGAATTCCTTACTAAAGCCTTTAGCTTTGCTATACTCCGCTTCCTGCTCCGTCGCTTGGGCAATGGATTTGGCCACAATTAGCGCATTCTTCCTGCCTTCCACCAGTTGCTTGCTGCGGAGCATCTTCACCGCCTCGGCCGATATAGGCTTGTGCTTCTGCACCCGGTCCAGCAGAATGACTGTCTCCAAATCCAAATCCGTGTGCTTGATGAGCATCAAACTGTAGTCCAGGTCAAGGACACTTCCGGGGATGGTCAATGTTACCGCACCGGGGTCGGACAGATCATACTCCGGCAATGGCAAGTAACGCTCCCGCTGCTTCTGGAACAAGGTGTGGATGCCCAATCCCTTCGAGTCAATCATCTTGATGTTCACCATCGCATCTGCAAGAAAATGGTTCCTGTACTTGCTCGGGGTCTTTGTTCCCAAAATATAATCTTCGTAGGAACCATCAAAGAAACCACCGACATTCCAGAAGGTCAGGTCGTTCTCCGTTTCCGTCACTATTATCCTTGAATTGCGCTCAAACTGCTGGTGGGCAATGCAATTGTGGAGGGCTTCAAGCACCATCTCCTCGTCATATTTCCACACCTCGGCAGGAATCAGTTTGTCATCTCGATAAATCTTGAATCGGTAGTTGCGGATTTTCTTCAAAAGGCGGCTTGTAGTGAGCACAAAAGGAATCGTGAAAATCTCCCCGGCGGTCTCTGTCTCCGTGTGAAGCTTCCATACTAGTTGGGAGATATGCTCCAGGAAATACGCACTTTCTTCTTTGCCGACAAGCAGGAGTGTAGTTCGCGTAATCTTCCCGTCATAAGTCAGCTTTGCCCTGTCCAGAAAAGTTCTGTCATCCCACTTATCACACTCCTTCGATAGTTCCGGAAAACGTTCCTTGAATCCATCTCGCGCCTCCTTAATAGCCTCGACATTCAAATCTTTAAGCGATGCTCCGGGGACTATTTCGGCTGTCCAATCGTGCCCGCTGTTGTAGATTTCCCTTATCCAATCCAGATACGGAACTAGAGACGTTACATGGCTGTCTATCCGGATATAGGGCGCTCCCATGAAGCAGGTAGGTTGCCCCTGCGCGGCAGGAACGATCATTACTACAATCCGTTCCGCACCGTGATATAGGAATTCCTCGAAGCGGAAATCAATCTTCGGATCAACGTATAACTTCAAATAGAGTGATAGCGCCTGGTTTCCCTTTGCCTTCAATTTTGTTACGTCAAAGGTGGTTCCCTTGACGGTCAGGGTCTCGTCATCCACCCCAAAGAACAGGTATCCATAGTCTTGCCTGTCCAGACAGGCACCGTTGGACAGGGCCGAAATATACTCTCCCAAATGCCGGGCATCCTGATAATTGCTCTTAAACTCCAGGAACCGGTTCTCCTTTCGGTTCCGCTCAATCATCTGGTCAAGCAACTGGCTGTATGTTTCGTTGTCCATCATGGCGTCAAATGTTCAATGGCACAAATATACAAAAAAGCAACAACCTAAGATAATTGATAGTATTTAATGGCAACAATAGCCCTCATCTTTCTCGTCTTTTATTATTCACTTTTAATATATGGCGTTTTTCTGGAATGCCCCACGCCCTCACCGCACCATTCTCCAGTTATTGCCCATATTTCGTAAAACAGAAGCCATTCCGCAGCCCACGGCACTATTTTCATTGCCAAGAACATTGATGAATCCCACTCCCCAATCCTACCGTAATAAAGGCAGAGCTGTTGCTTCTCATCATCAAAAACATGAGGCAAAGATCTAGCGCCTTCTGCCTTTTTTAGTGGAGTGGGCTCTATTACGAATGTATTAGGTGGACTCCCAAAGGTATAGTCAATACGAATTCTATACGAACAACTGTTGGGTGAGGGCGTAATATCCATCTCCCAAATAAGATGACGGGGCGTCTGCATTCTCACCTCTCCATTTGGAAACTTTTTGGCAAGCACTTTAACTTGTCCAGATATTGGCACAACCGCCATCTTACTTACTCTTTCCAAAAAAGTTATGGGCTGCGACCTTGGTTCCAGCGCCAGCTCCAAGTGTTGCCGCGCCCGATGCCGCTGTTAACTTCCCTGCTTTCCTCTGGGCAAGTATCATATCGCCGTAAGCCTTAAATGATGCCTTTGACACCTTCTCTCCGAACAGTTCTTCAAACAAGGCCTGAAGCTTATCCAATCCATGCCCGGCAGCGGCCATTAACCTGTCAACATCAACCTGCAGCTTGCTGACCCACTTATAGAAATACTCCTCCTTCTTATTCTCCGGCATCCATCGATCTGCGAAATTCTCGGAAGAATTGACAGGATTCTTGATAACACGATGTCCCTGCGTACCTTCAATGAAGGATGTCATATTACGGGAAATATGCTGGAGAGCAGTAAGCAAATCCGTGGCATCATTGTACGTCCTGCCCGCGAGTGTCGTAATAATGATAGAAATGGGCTTATCATCCTCGTTACCATCAAACATAATATCACGGTGGCGCTTCATTAATTGGACCACGCGCTGCAGAGGAGCCTTGGTCTCATAGAATTTAGGAACGGGTGCAATAGCCTCTTTTAAGTTGATTGACCGCTGCAAATCCGTAGGTCGATAAGCTATGTTGTAGAACCACTTTGCGAACCCGAAAGGATTACTCTTCTGCCACTTATCGGAATCAGTCTCCGTCATATAGTCTGCCCTGGTGTTATCTGTAATACGAATGGCCGTCGTGTCAGAAACCACTGAATCAGAAGAAGCGAGCATCCTCTCCAATGCAGTTACATACCCCTCGTTAACGACACACGGAAGAACGTCCATATGATATTTTCCGTCTGCATATTTCAGCGTCCAGCAGCGCTTTCCTTCCTTATCCAACATATTGCGATAACGGTCTGACTCTTTTAGTCTGTCGCCAACTGCATTTTTGGTAAAATACTGTGTCCAATAGAACGGCTTTTTAGTCAGCTCGCATACAAGGTCAATATCCAGATCGGCATCTTCCGATACCGGTCGCACTGCAGTACCCAACAAGAACGAGCCCTGCGGCCTGATTTGCGGGGAATATGCTTTCAAAGGGCTTGGATCTTCGGCCAGATAGTTACCCACAGCTTTATAGCTGGTCGTAATCTGTTCATACTCTGTCTTCGTCACGTCGAGCGCTTTGCCAATTTCATTAAGCAGGACGGAAATCTGTTTTTGCTGATCTGTAGTCATATCTAATCATGTTTAATTGTTATCGTTTCAGTATCATCTACATCAACAGCGTTGTTCTTGTCGAACAGCACCAACTGTTTATCGGCTTTCGGCATCCATACTCGGCCCAATTCCACAGCGCAAGCCGCCGGCATGGCCATGAATACCTTTATTGATTGTTCCTGTGAGGCAGCATTAATCTCGTCCAACACTTGCCTGGTAATCTTTCGGAATTCTGCGAGCTGCCCCTCCGACTTCAACATATCGTTGTTGGGATTCTCTGCCGTCACAACCCACATGCTGACTTCATTACCGAAACGAGACTTCACCCGATGGACAATGGCAGTTGCGCTTAGCGAGAAAACGAGCACTGGCATCTTTGACGTGTCGTCAGGACGGATAATCTTCATAGGATTAGGCTCGTTGAGGGGCTGCCATTTCCAAGTATCTGGTTCTCGATGCTTCTGATACACCTTTACTTTGTGGAGGTCGGTAAGTTTGGTTCCGAGCTTCACGAGTAGAGGTTGCGGCGCCAAAGCGAAAACAGAAACGCAGTCTATATCTTCTCTGCCGACAAGCGCCTTGAGGCATTCCAAATACTTCTGGTCAAGTTGAACAGTCTCCGAAGTCCAATACCTATCCATAGAGTCGTAGATACTGGAATCACGATGGGAAAGCAGAACTGTATTCTCAGAAGGATAGTTGTCCGGCAGCATCGCCATGGCGAGTTCCCTTCTTGGTATGGAGGCTGCTTCCTTTCCAATATTCACCCCATATACGATAGGTACGCTGACTTTGGCAGCGTCGATTTCCGTAACCATACGAATCCTGTCCTCATGTTTTTTCTTCATCTCCCGCAGCATCTCGACAGTGTGCTCTGCTACCTGTTCATGGTCAATCAGCCGATGGTGGTCGTGACACATCAACATCACATTGTCAATATCGTCAACCAGCTGGGCAGATAAGGTCTTATCGCCTCTTGGACCATCCGGTGATGCGGCTACAATATGAGCCACAAATGCACGGTTAACTTCCTCTGAGGTCAAGTCATCCTTGTACAATAATTTATTGCAGCCGGCGTATTCACAACGGCCGGCGGCCTTCGCCCATAGTTTCGCTATTGTATGTGCGGTCGCATTTCCCGCTCTCTTTTTTGCCATATATCTACCTGATTATTAAAATTAACAGTGCAACATATTTGTATAATAATTCTACCCATTAAAAAACACCGTCACTAGGTTCTCTTTCCTAATGACGGCACAAAGATAAAGCCTTATTGTGCATTGTATCTGCATAATAAAAACATCAAATCTCTTTCAGACCAAGTTCGCGGAGATAGCCGTTGAATTTTGCCCTGGCATCAGCAAGTGTTCGCTCTATCTCGGAGAGTTTCTCCTGATTGGCAGAGAGGTCAATCTGCGCCTCTTCCTGCACCAGGGAGACGTAGCGGGTGATATTGAGGTTGTAGTCGTTCTCTACGATTTCACGGATGCTGACTCGGCGGCTATACCGGTCTTCCTCTTTGCGGAAACGGTAGGTATCCACAATCTTGCCGATATGCTCCTCCGACAGGGTGTTCTGCTTCTTATCCTTGTTGTAGTGTTCCGCGGCATTGATGAAAAGCACATCGTCGGTTTTGCGGCATTTCTTGAGCACGATGATGCAGACGGGAATGCCGGTGGAGTAGAAGAGGTTGCTTGGAAGGCCGATGATACAGTCGATATTATCATCGTTGATGAGTTTCTGGCGGATAGCAGCCTCAGCCCCGCCACGGAACAGAACACCGTGGGGCAGAATGATGGCCATCGTGCCGCTATCGCTCAGATAGTGGAAGCCGTGCAACAGAAAGGCGAAGTCGGCTGCACTCTTAGGCGCAACGCCATAGTTCTGGAAACGGGGATCTTTTGAGACTTCGTCATCGGGCTCCCATTTGAGGCTGAACGGCGGATTGGCTACCACTGCGTCGAATGTCACCGGCTTAACTGGATTGCTGTCTTTCAGCAGGGACCAGTCGTTGGTAAGGGTGTCGCCGTGGAAGATTTCAAACTCGGAGTCGTGCAGGCCGTGAAGCAGCATATTCATCCTGGCGAGGTTAAAAGTGGTTACATCCTTTTCCTGGCCATAGATTTTGCCTATCTTGCCGCCATGCTTTTTCATCTCGTTGTTCACGTTGAGAAGCAGGGAGCCGGATCCGCAAGCAAAGTCCAACACACTGGAGAGCTCTTTCTTGTGGCCAGTTGTCGGGTCTTGGCAGTCAAGCGTGACGATGCGGGAGAGGATGGTACTCACTTGCTGAGGAGTATAGAACTCGCCCGCTTTTTTCCCGCTGCCAGCAGCAAACTGACCGATGAGATACTCGTAAGCATCGCCGAGGATGTCTCCACGCTCATCAAATTCAATCAACTTCTCTTCCAGTTTGGCGATGATATTGCACATCATCTTGTTCCGCGCAGCGCGGTCCTTTCCAAGCTTCTCGCTATCAAGATTGATCTCGGAAAAGAGGCCTTTGAAAGCGCCCTTGAAGGACTCTTCCTCTATATGACGAAAACTTTCCTTGAGCTCGGTCAGGAGTGAATCGTCCTGGGTGCGAGCTAGCTCATAGATTGCACTCCAAAGGTATTTGGGCTTGATGATATAATGCGTGCTCTTGAGCATCATATCCTCGAATTCCGGGACGTCCGCAGCGTTCTCTTCGTACCAAACGTAAAGGGGTTTGTCTTCGGGCAAGTCGCTTCCCAATTCAAGGCGTGCGGCTGATTCGTAGCGGGCGCTGATATAGCGGTAGAACAGCAGCGAGAGCATATAGTCCCGGAAATTATCTGCAGTCATAGCTCCACGAAGGAGGTCGGCCACGTTCCAAAGGGCCCTGAAAAGCTGCTCACGTTCTTGCTTGGTCAGCGGGGTTTTCGCTGTGTTTTCCATTTTCTATGTCTTTTTTGTTTTATTATTCGGGTTATCTGTCTGCGTGTGTTGCAATGTATGCCTCAGAGTGGAAGTCTCCCAAGTCCGGAAGAATGAAATTATACTTCTTCACCAGGTGGCTGAAAAGCGTGGCGGCAAGTTCCTTGTTATCGTCATTCATCAGCGTGGGCGAGAACATGGAGCCCTGGTGGGTAAGAACATTTACAACGCGAGAGTAAAACTCGGCGAGTTCATCTTTATCCAAAACCTCTCCACGGTATGTAATCCCTTCAAGGATGAATCCAAAGTCGTTATGCCCAAAGAACTCCTTGATTTTCTCCATCACACTGCGCAAAACCGTGAAGTGATAAGTGTAGAGCTTTCCGCTCTTGATGGCCCGCTGGATTTCGCTCATCATGGCCACGTTGTAATAGAACGGTGTATTGTCGCTCATGCTCTTGAGCGTCAGGCGATTCGTTTCTTTATTGCGACTCAGGTAGTATTTCCCGAGCTTCCTGTCAGACATCAGGCCGTGAAGCATTGTGTGGAAGAAGAGAGCATGATGCGACGACACGACGAACTTAATTCGACGGAAATCCGTGCGACCGGCGCGAAAAGCGTCCAGTTCCTGCTTCATCTGGCTACGGATCACACTATAGAGCTGCTCGGCGAAGGCAATGACATTGTTGTCGTCCAGCGAGGACATAGGGTCATCGATATAGATGTACTCGATATCCTTGTAGGTGTCGTTCCCCTTCAACACCTGATCAAGGATGCATCGGAAAAAGCACCATACAAAAAGACGCTCTTCTCCACGGGAGATTTTGATGTTCTCAATCTCCACTTCTTCGTATTCCCGTTTCCCGTCAATTAATTTAGGTTTCTTTATCTTCTTGCTGAACACAACATAGTCAGGAATCTCGGTATTTTCCTCATCGTAGTGAAATTTGAAGTCGATGTCAGTGAAAATTTGCAGATATTTTCCAAGATCCACGCTGAAACTGGAACCCGCAAGACCCTGAATCAGCGCCGCGTTCTGGTTAATCATCAGATGATGGTCGGTGTTATTTTCCAGATCGTTGTCCCAGGTGAATAGGTCCTCGGTGTAGGCATTGTAGTAGAGGGTGTGCTGGGGTACACCTTCGCCCCGGTCAAAGTGGGCGAAGTCATAGGACAGGCGCGTCTTGCCGGTACCGTTGTAAGCGAATACCTGCGCGCAGTTGGTAAACTGGTCGCGATTATCGACCTCGAAACCTCTGCGGAGGGCCTTAATAATGACATCGTTGTAGGCCATATTGTTACGCTATTTTTCTGGTTGCGGAAAGAGTTGCTGCATGAGACCTTTTTTGTGGGCCTTGAGGAATGCTACTTTGCTTTCTTCGACAGAAATTATCTCGTCGATAGACGACAGACATTCGGCTATCTTAGTTTGCTCCTCAAGAGTAGGAGGAAGTAAGAATATCTTCTCTTTAAGATCCGAGAAATGACGTTTATAGCCATCCTGTTTCACAGGATTTGATAGCAATAATTGATATATAAACTTTGAATTGTCTTTTTTATTTGAACCTAATATCTTTACGCCGTCAGCTCCTTGGATGAAAGGAAAATCAATGTATTTAAGAACACAGGTGTGGTCTCCGAAGATAATATAAGGCGTGTTCCTTAACAATCCCGAAGAATCATTTGTCCAACCACAAATCAATGTTTGGGATTGGTCTACTATCGGGAATTTGCCTGATGATGAATATTGCGAAGATTGCAGCTTCAAAGGAGGCGTTATAGTGTGACATATTACATCAAATGATTTCTCCTGCCAGTCGCAGGCGAAACCCGGGAAACGGAGGACCGGGGTGGTGGCGCCGGGCTGCGGAAAGAGCTGCTGCATAAGGCCTTTTTTGTGGGCCTTGAGGGATTCGACTTTCTGATTTTGAGCAGAGATCATCTGGTCTATCGCTTCCAAGCATTCGGCAATCTTCTGTTGCTCATCCCGGGACGATGGCACCAATACATCAATCGCCTCAATCGTTGACTTATTCACGGAAGGAACTATTCCACCGGAATAATCTGCAAGATTGACTTTTGACATCAGATAAAACAAGAAGGTATCTGAAATCTCGCCTTTGCTTTTTACTGCTGCCGCATTGTTGTCAATCAAACAAGGGACACCCGTCCTGATTCTTTTGTTAGAACGAATAGCCTCACCAATTTTTGCAAAAATGGTAGAGCCGACAGGAATTGGCTGTGCATGTAATACTGGCAAAAGAGAATAATCAACAAAGTTGTCAGCCTTGTTAATAACCATTTCTCCTCTATCAACGGCTGAGGATATGTCTCCCACCTTACAAAATGGCAAATCTCCATATTTTTGGCCCTGATATTTCTCTGGAAAGCCATATCCTTGCAACACAATAGCTATGTCGCCAATCTTTTTTTTCTCCCATTCTCCATTAAAACCTTGAAAACGAATGATCGGAGTTCTGGTATTGCTGTTATCCTCAATCATGTTATATTGCTCGTTCCGTTATTTCACATATGCATTAAGACCTTCGATGGTATTCCCCCCAGAAAGAAGGGCAAACAGTGGTGCCAGATTTGCCAAGAGTCCTTCCTTGGCGGCTTTGCGCTGCTTCCAGCCGTCGATATGGTTCAGGAGCTCGCGCAAGGCGTCTTCGTCCAAGCGGCGGAGCTTAGTGGTTTCGGCCACGAAGGCTTCCAAGGCGGCAGGTTCGATGCCATATTCCGCGGCGAGAGCGGCAATCTGCTGATTGAAGCGCTTGTCTTTGTAGGCATTGTAGCGCTCACGAATCTCCTTCTCACTGATGCCGCTACCCTTGTGGAGTTCTTCTTCGATGAAGGCTTTGAGGTAGTCGCGCTCGTTCATCAGGTCCACGCTGCCGGACAGGATATCAAGAAGCTGCTCCTTGGTAATCTTCACCTTCTCAAAGTGGGTGTCGGTGTACTTGGCCAGCAGTTTCATGATATAGTCGTAATCCACCAGAGTGGAACTGAACAGGGAGAGTTCAAAGTCCGGCTCGTCCTCGGGCTCTTCCTTAGATTGGCTTCCCTTATCATTTCTGCAACGACGAGCGAGGTCCAAATAGGCCGTGCGGAACTGATGGAGGGTATCCTCCGGCATAGCGGTCTCTATAGCATCCTTCATTTCTTCCGGCATATCCACGTACTGGTCCAGTTTGAGCGCAAGACGCTGAACATCTTTGAAGGCACTGATAAATTCGCCGGTATTCTCCCCCTGAGGAATGTTAATCACCTCGTCAGGTTTGCATTCCAGCCCCATGCCGTTCATCACGGTTTGGAGCTGCGTGATGGCTTCCTTGTATTTCTCCACCACAGATTCTACCGGCTCAACCAGCCAGTACTCCTTTCCTTTGTCGTGGTCGAATCCGCTAAAGAGTACCATAGCATCGTCCATCTGCTTTTCCATGTCGCGGTAGCAGATGATGTTGCCGTAAGGTTTGGTGCCGTCAAGAATGCGGTTGGTGCGGCTGAATGCCTGAATGAGATTGTGCCACCTGAGGTCTTTGGCGACGTAGAGGGTATTGAGGAACTTGCTGTCGAAGCCGGTAAGCATCATCTCCACGACGATTACGATGTCCAGCTTCTTGGCGTGCGGAAGATCCTTGTTGGGATACTTCTGGTCTTTGAGGCGGCCCTGCACATCGCGGTAGTATTCGTCAAAGAGATCGACTGTGAAGTTGGTGCCGAATTGGGCGTTATAATCGTCGATGATCTTACCCAGCTCGCTTTTGTTGCGTTCCGGATCCTCATTGTTGTCTGCTTCCTCCTGGGGCAGGTCTTCGTCGGAGCTGTTCCGCATCGGCGGCGTAAAGACGGCGGTTATGTTCAAGGGTACATAATTGGGATTGTCTTTGACCAGCGCATCCTGTAGCTCCTTGAATATATCGTAGAAGATGATCGCGTCCGGGATGGAAGGGGTGGCAAGGAGCGCGTTGAAACGACGGTTCGCCGTGAGAGTGTCGTGGTTGTCAAGAATGTGCTTTACGATTTGCCAGATGTTAAGGGGCTCATTGATAGGATTCCCGTCGGCATCCGTGTTGCCGTAGTGCTCCACCTTGAAGCGCAGGACGTTGTTGTCCGTGATGGCGTTGGTGATGGTATATTGGTGCAGGCATTTCTGGAATATATCCTTGGTGGTGACATACTCGGCCTGCTGGCCGTTTATGCGTGTATAACTGCTGTTCTCCTCGAATATCGGAGTGCCTGTGAAGCCGAAAAGCTGGGCCTTCGGGAAGAAGTTCCGGATAGCGGCGTGATTCTCACCGAACTGGCTGCGGTGACATTCGTCGAAGATGAAGACGATGCGTTTGTCTCTCAGGCGCTCCAGGCGCTGGTGAAACTTGTTCTTGTTGGTCGGATCCAGGGCGATGCCGAGCTTCTGGATGGTTGTAACAATGACCTTGTCGGCATAGTCGGTGCTTTCCAAGCGACTTACGAGGGCTGCGGTGTTTGCGTTTTGTTCGACGCAGCCTTCCTGGAATTTGTTGAATTCATCACGGGTCTGCTTGTCGAGATCCTTGCGATCCACGACGAAGACACATTTCTCAATGTCACTGTTGTATTTGAGCAAGGTCGAGGCCTTGAAACTGGTGAGGGTCTTGCCGCTGCCGGTAGTGTGCCAGATGTAGCCGTTCTGGTTGTTTTCCGAGACACAGTTTACGATGCTTTCTACGGCGTAGATCTGATAGGGACGCATGACAAGTATCTTCTTCTCCGTCTCAACAAGCACCATATAACGGCTGATGAGGCGGCCGAGGGTGCACTTGGGGAGCATCATGTCGGAGAATTTGAAGAGTTCCGCAATTTTGTGGTTGCTCTCGTCGGCTGCGTGATAGACGGGAAGATAGTTATTGGTAGCGTCGAAGTGAAAGTGCTCGTCGTTATTATTGGCAAAGTACATAGTGTCGCTGCCGCCGTTGCTGACGATGAAGAGCTGCATGAAACACATCAGCGTATTGGTGTAGCCGTTTCCGCGGTCTTGCTTGTAGCGGACAATCTGTTCAACAGCCTTCATCGGCGAAACGCTGTGGCGCTTGAGCTCAATCTGTACCAGTGGCAGGCCGTTGACCAAGATGATGACGTCGTAGCGTTGTCGGCTGTTGGCGGTATTGATAGTGAGCTGGTTCACCACCTCATAGTCATTCTTGCACCAGTCCCGCAGGTTCACAAGGCTGTAGTCGAAGGTGGTACCGTCGTTCCGCACGAATGTTTGTTTCTCGCGCAGGCGCTTGGAGGCGGTGAATACATCGGCCGTGACGTTCTCCTGCAGGAGCTTTCGGAATTCATCATCCGAGAGAGAGACGAAATTGAGCCGCTCGAATTATTGGCGGAAATTGCGTTCAAGCGCATCCAGGTCACGGATGTCGCTGCGGTAGGTGTATTTCATCTCCTGGAGTTTTTCCAGGAACTGCTGCTCGAGCTGTGCTTCGCTTTGGATCATATCGTTTGTGTGTTTGTGTTATTTCGAGTGCAAAGGTAAAGGCTTATTGTGCACTCATTGTATTGTCCTGATTTAGGTTGACTCGTGTTTATAGAATATCACTTATATAA
>ERZ824978.2871-NODE-2871-length-14017-cov-3.885045_pt1 | contig 14017 bp, 6 predicted proteins | sample MGYA00519860_ERZ824978 | MGnify/ENA primary metagenome ERZ824978 (study PRJEB31778, sample SAMEA3449184) | human gut metagenome | biome: human gut; feature: human-associated habitat; material: faeces | place: United Kingdom | collected 2010/2012 ... | reverse complement strand
AGTCGCAAGCCGGAAATTACTATATCAGAAATATGTCCAACAACCACGCAATGGACGTATTATATGGCAGTATGAATAACGGTCAGTATGTGATGGATTATGAGTATAATGGCGGAATCAATCAGCAATGGCAGTTGGTACCTGTAGAGTTAAAAACGCTACAGGGGATAGATGTATCCGAGCATCAGGGAAATATCAATTGGCAGCAGGTAAAAGCCAGCGGACAGGTAGACTTTGCGATTATTCGTGCAGGTTACGGTAGAGAAACTTATCAAAAAGATAAGTTTTTTGAGCAAAACTATGCAGGTGCAAAAGCGCAGAATATTCCAATTGGAATTTATCAGTACAGCTATGCGGACAGTGTAGCTGATGCTGAACGCGAAGCAGAAACTTGCCTTACATGGCTAAACGGAAGAGCCGTAGATTCTTACGTTATTTTTGATTTTGAAGAATCAAAAATTATAAAAGAGCATGACATTACGCCTGACGTTTTGTCTCAAATGGCAATTGCTTGGTGCAAAAAAATTGAGGCAGCAGGTTACACTCCCATGATTTACGTAAATCCTGATTTTATAACCAACAAATATAACTATAAAATGTTAAAAGAATCAGGTTATGATATTTGGATAGCCAATTATGGAAGAAGTATTACATATGATTGGCCATATCCGGTTAGAATGTGGCAATATACATCTTCAGGTAGCGTAAGTGGTATTAGTACAAATGTGGATATGAATATTATGTACACTGGCAGTGAATATAGTGGTAAATTTGTACTTCCTGATGGACAAAAAGGTAAGTGTAATTCAAGTAATGTAAATGTTCGCACAAGTCCAACAACTACTTCGGGTAATAATGTACTATTTCAAGTTCATAATGGGTATCAATTTACTATATTGCAAGAACAAAACGGTTGGTATCAAGTATCCTTTGGAGCGGATAGAATTGGTTGGATATCTGGACTATATGTAACACTTATTTAAATGTATTTATAACCCAAACTTAAAAAAGAAATTCCCCTTTAGCTTTACAAAGCTAAAGGGGAATTTCTTTTTTATTCAAATTATGGTTTTTGCAGAATGCCTTTTTCCAAATCTTCAGGTGCTTGTGCTTTTACCACATAGTGTAGTTTTTTACCTGTTGCATTATATGGAATTTTATCTACAAAGCAGTAAAATCTAGGACATTTGTATGCAGAAAGGTCAGGGTGATTTGCACAGTATTTGTTCAAATCTTTTATTGTAAGAGAATCATCTTTTGGAATCACATAAGCTACAACTGCTTCACCGCGTGCCTTATCAGGTACAGCTGTTACAATACAGTCTGCAACGCTTGGATGACAGTTGATTGCCTCTTCTACTTGTGCCGGATAGATATTTTCACCGCTGCTGATAATCATATCGTCTTTTCTGCCGGAAACAGTAATAAATTGATTCTTATCCCATGTACCTAGGTCATGAGTATAAATCCAGCCTTTATAGAATTTATCTTTTGTAAGTTCCTCGTTACCGGGATAGGTCAGTGTAGATTTAAAACATGGGAAAATAATGATTTCGCCCGGGGTTTTTCCGTCCATTGGAACCAAATCATCTGGTTCAGCACGTTTATCGTCGTATACACGAACAATTCTAACTTCATCATCGGTGCAAGAACGTCCTGCAGAACCAGCCATTTCAGGCAAATCATATGGTCTTAGGAAACAGTTCCAGAAGGTTTCTGTAGTACCGTAGCCGTTAAAAATATTCGGTGTTAACTCTTTTTGGTAACGAATACATGCTTCCTTCTCCAAAGGACTTCCCATGGTAACAATTCCTTTTAAACGAGACAAATCCGCAGGATGTTTTTCCTGACGGGTTACCAAGCTATTCAAGGCAGAAGGGGAGCCGATTAGAAAAGTAACACCGTATTTTTCAGTGTATTCCATGCATAATTTGGTACTAAACACTCTCAATACAACACAAGTACCGCCAACATAGAAAGTTGGTGTTAAACCGCCTGAATGTAATCCTCCGCGATGGAACCATGGTGACATATTCATAGTAATGTCCAATGGGCATAGTGGAAAATGCATGATAACATCGTGAGCGGATAAAACTTCATTTACATTGTTAAGAGGTACACTTTTGGGCAATCCGGTTGTACCTGAAGTATATAAACGGGTTACTTCATCATATAGATTTGGCTCTTCTTTCATAACCGGGTCAGCTGTACTGGAATCTTTAATATAATCGTCAAAGAAAATATGTCCTTCAGGCAATGCAGGGCGCTCACCACGATAATCTACAGCCAAAATAATAGGAGGTTTATATTCACATAGTTCTAATGCTTTGTGGGCAGTTTCTTTAATTTCACAGTCATAAATATAAGCTTTTGGACGATTATGGTCAAGCAGACGTGCTGTTTCGCCAGGGGCAAGATTAAAGTTAGCAGGGGAGTCGATGGCTCCCAATTTTTGTGGTGCAATGTAACAAAATGCAAATTGAGGAGAATTTAACAGTTGAAACAAAACAACATCATTTTTTCCAATCCCGTCATTTTGTAATGCATTTGCCAAGCGATTGCAGGTTTCGTTTAATTCTGTATAAGTCCAGCTTTGTTCGGCCAATGGGTCAATCATTGCGGTTTTATCCGGAAAACGACGAACATTTCGCATAAATCCGTTTAGCCAAGTAAAATTTTTCTCAAAGATTTCTTTAAAGTTTTCTGCATCATATGTGTATCCCATAATTCACCTCTAATATTTTCCAACAATTATGCTGGAGTTTTGACCGCCAAATCCAAGAGCGTTGGACATAGCGGTTGTTATATTTTTTTGTATTGGTTTCTCAGCAATAATTTGAACGTTACATTCAGGGTCAATTTCATCGCAGTTTATGGTAGGCGGTAGAATTCCTGTTTCCAAAGCTTTAATGCAGGCAATACATTCTGTAATGCCGCCGGCACCCATTAAATGACCTGTCGCACCTTTTGTGGAACTAACGGGTACATCGTAAGAGTCGAATACAGTGCGAATTGCAAAACATTCGGCAATATCGCCTTTGACGGTAGCAGTTCCGTGTGCATTAATGTAACCAATATCTTCAGGTTTTAAATTGGCTTGCTGTAATGCAAGACGCATACATTCTGCTGCACCAATACCGTCAGGGTCAGGTGCTACAGGGTTAAATGCATCTGTATTATTGGCACAGCCCAACAGTTCAGCATAAATGGTTGCACCACGTTTTAGAGCATGTTCTTCTGTTTCTAAAATTAATGCTCCGCCGCCTTCACCTATAATAAAACCATCACGTTTTTGGTCAAATGGTCTGCTCATGCCTGTACGGGACAGCGCTCCGCTCATTGCAAGACTTTGAATTAAAACAGGATTAATGGAGGATTCTCCTGCCATAACCACAATTGCATCAGCCATACCTGCTTTTAATAACATAGAAGCAACAGTGATGGCATCTCCGCCTGAAGAACATGCAGTTGTAACAGTCAAACTGGGACCTTTTATTCCATATTGGATAGATAGATGTGACGCTGCAATATTGCCCATATATTTCGTTAAAAATTTGGGACTGACATGTTTTCCTTTTGTAGATAGTTCTTCTTGTGTAGAAACTGCAAGTGTAAGTCCTTCCAAAGCAGTTCCCATAACAATGCCTGTTCTATAAGGATGAAAAGATTCAATACCGCTTTGTTTGATAGCCTCTTGTGCTGCAACATATGCATATTGCATGAAGGTATCTAAATCGTGTGCCAGCTTTCCTGGAAGATAATCCTTTGGATTAAAGTTATGTACTTCTGCAGCCTGTTTGATAGGTAATGCGGAAGTGTCAATACATGAGATGTCTTCAATACCGCAAACCCCTGAAATTAAGCTGTTCCAATAGTTGTCCACACCAATTCCGATAGGAGTCACTGCACCCATGCCGGTTATTACAATTTTATTACTCATTGATTGTCACCGCCGATCTTACGGAATGCAATACAAGCATTATGTCCTCCGAAGCCTAAGGATGTTGACAAAGCGGCCTGAATGTTTGCTTTGCGTGCCTCCAGTGGAACATAATCTAAATCACATTCCGGATCGGGCTGTGTTAAACCTATGGTTGGTGGAACAGTTTGATGCTGCAGTGCGAGAACAGAAGCAATTGCTTCTGCGGCGCCTGCGGCTCCAAACATGTGACCTGTCATAGATTTTGTAGAACTAACCAGTACTTTACGTGCACGTTCTTCTCCCAACGCTTTTTTGATAGCAACTGTTTCTGCCTTATCATTCAGAGGTGTACCTGTACCGTGAGCATTAATGTAAACATGGTCTGTATCCAAATTCAATTCATTCCAAGCATCTGCAATGGCACGTGCACCGCCTTCCGCTTCAGGTTGAGGTGCTGTAATGTGATAAGCATCACAAGTAGAGCCGTATCCACATAGCTCAGCATAAATATGTGCACCACGGTTTACGGCATGTTCCAGCTCTTCTAAAACAAGCGCGCCCGCACCTTCGCCCATGATGAATCCACTACGGCGTTCATCAAATGGCAAGCATGCGGTTTTTGGATTATCCACTACAGACAAAGCGCGCATATTGGTAAAGCCGGCTGCTGTAATTTCATTGATGGTAGCTTCTGCGCCGCCTGCAATCATGGCATCAGCGTATCCGTGGCGAATCATTCTTAATGCTTCGCCAATGGCGTTGGTTCCGGATGCACATGCAGTCACGGCAGGCATAGCAGAATTTTTACAGTTGAAACGAATTGCAATCATTCCGGATGCGATATTGGCAATCATCATAGGAATAAAATACGGTGAAACCTTACGCGGTCCCTTTTCCAAAAGAGCTGTGTGTTCTGACATGAAGGTGCTCATACCTCCAATACCCGAGCCCATATATACGCCAATGCGTTCAGGGGCTATGGTATTTTGAATGCCGCTGTCTTCCATAGCTTGGCAAGCTGCCGCCATAGCATATTGTGCATAAAGGTCTGTGTGACGCAATTCCATTTTATCCATGTATTGTAATGGGTCAAACTGATGCACTTCAGCTGCAAGTTTTACTTTATAATTTGTTGTATCAAATTTTGTGATCTCTTTGATGCCGCAAGTACCTTTTACAAGATTGTCCCAAAATTCGGATACGTTATTTCCCAGAGGGGTAATCGCTCCAAGACCTGTTACAACAACACGTTTCATACGATCACACTCCTTTACTTTCAAATAGTTTGGTACTTAGAACAAAAAATGCCATATTTATTCATCTTCCTGACATTTTTTCTCAATATATTGGACAAGCTCACCAACAGTTTCTACTTTTTGTTCCAATTCTATTTCTTTTCCTATTTGCTCTTCCAATTCTACCAATATATCAATTACATCCAGCGAATCCAGTCCAAGCTCACGAAGACCACTTTCCATTGTAATTTCTGAGCGCTCAAAACCATACTTTTCGGCAAGTACATCTGCCAAAGAATCAAATATCATCGAAATTTTCCTCCTGAACCTTTCATCCAAATTATTGCTATCTAATAACAAATATTAGCATTGCTAATTATAGTTGTCAATAAACATCTTATTCAAAACTACATGTGATAATCTAGATAAATTTTCTTTACCTATTATTATAACATTAAAAAAATTGCTTTGCAATTTTTTACGGATAAAAGCTAAAACGTTCTTGTCAACAACCAAAACTTTAGTTTTGTTGCTGTTGCTAGGTTGTTATAACATAAAAGAAATTGTACAGCAATTCTAATTCATAAATGTTGTAACGTTTTTATCGGTCTGTATTGCCTTTTATTTTATGTATGTTACAACATTAAAAATAGATGCTCATTTGTATTGGCTTGCCACTTTCAAAATAAAAAAGTATTCATGAGGTGTGTTGAATGTGCGTTCAACATACCTCATGAATACTTTATGTGGGAATTTATTGCATTTTGGAATACATAGTTTCAAATTCACACTTTCATAATTGAGAGATGCTGATTTTTTATATTATGTATTCACACTTAACAAATTATAAGCCAAGACAAGTATTCCAAAATATTGCTGAATGTGAATAGTTGTATAACCTATAATGCGTTCTTAATGAATGAAAAGAGTAACTGTTGTATTATGGTAAACACAAATTGAACCCAGCATATTTTTATCCTAACATGAGTCATTGACAGCAATTCAATGACTCATGTTAGGATAACCAAAGTACTGTTTGTTACCCTGTCATTGTGGTGGACGTTAACGGACTTGAACCGCTGACCCTTTGCACGTCAAGCAAATGCTCTACCAGCTGAGCTAAACGTCCATAATAGTACTGAATTATTATACCTAAAACAAACCGTAAAATCAAGTACATTCTTATATTAATTTTTGTTTGTGCCGCTTCTTGTCAAGTCTTGTAAAAAAATAAGGATTCCATTATAATAAAGATACTCATTTTTATGTAAGGAGGCGGGAGCTATGTCGGTTGGGCTTGTGCTGGAGGGCGGCGGAATGCGTGGGTCTTATACTGCCGGTGTACTTTCGGCATTTGAGGATAATGACGTTTATTTTCCAAGTATCTACGGTATCTCTGCAGGAGCCTGCAATGCACTGAGTTATATTTCCGGTCAGTCTTACCGCAATCACGATATTTTTTATCAGTATGTGCAGGGCGATAAATATGTCAGCGTCAAAAATTTTATTAAGCACGGCTGTATGTTTGACTTTGACTATATTTTTGGAGATTTATTTCATACCATTTTACCGTTTGATTATGAAGCTTTTAAGAAATCTTCCGTCAAATTTTATGCCGGTGCAACCGATATACAAACAGGGTTGCCTGTGTTTTTTACAAAAGATGATATGGATGAACGAATGGATGTCATTAGAGCCTCCAGTTCTTTACCGTTTTTATCTAATATTATAAAAGTAGGTAATTATAAATTACTTGATGGTGGCATCTCTATGCCAATTCCGGTGGAACGCTCTATTTGTGACGGTAATGAATATAACGTGATTGTATTGACTCGCGATGCAAAATATAAAAAAAGTGCAAAACCGGAATTTCCTCAGGCATTAATGAAAGCCAAATATCATAAATATCCTGCTTTGCTCAAAGCACTGAATAAACGTGCGGATATTTATAACGAACAGAGATTGTTTTGTCAAAAACTTGAAAAAAAGAAAAAAGCAATTGTGCTTTTGCCAAGCGAACCCATTGAAATCAGTCGTTATGAAAAGGATTCAGATACCCTAATGGCAATTTACGATATGGGTTATACAGACGCAATGAAACGTATGAATGAAATAAAAGCCATGATTGCTGAACATTCTACACAAACTGTTTCAGTGGAAGGGTAAAACCTTCTTTTTTTATGTAGTATATTAAAATATAGTTATAAATAATGAATTTATTTTTCATATTTTTGCAATCATATTTTTATGATGACTACTGAAAATGATACTGTCACTTTTATATTTATGACAACGTATCAACGGCCAAATTCTATCGTTTTAATTACTGTTAGAATGTTTTAACGTTCTATTTGTTAGAAATTGCTACACAATTTCTTTTATGTTATAATGTTATCATATAAGGAAAATATGATAAAGTAACACCAACGGCTTGCATTCGTTGGTTATGTACAATACAGGAAAGAATATGGACTTAAAAAGGACATGACTTGCTAATCACCAAAGGCAAGACAGAATGGGAGGAACTATGTCAGTTACCAGAATATTTGTTGAAAAAAAACCGGGATTCGATGTGGAGGCAAAACATATTCAAACAGATTTAACAGAAAATCTGGGAATTAGAGGAATAGAGGAGTTACGCCTATTACATCGTTATGATGTAGAAGGTTTGTCTCAAAAAGAACAAGAAGATGCGAACCGCATGATTTTTTCTGAACCGAATGTAGACCATTTATATGGCGAAGATTTGCAATTTTCTGATGACTACCATGTGTTTGCAATGGAATATTTACCCGGTCAGTATGACCAGCGTGCAGATTCCGCAGCGCAATGCGTACAATTACTGACCCACGGAGAGCGTCCAAAGGTGGCTACCGCACGTGTCATTGCAATCAAAGGGGCTGTATCGGAAGCAGATATGGATAAAATCAAAAATTATTTGATTAATCCTGTAGAATCTCGTCTGGCTTCTTTGGAAAAACCTGCTTCTTTGGATATGGAAGTAGAAGTACCTGAAGATGTTGAGCAGGTAAAAGGTATGATTTCTTGGGATGATACTACGCTGGAGAAGTATTACCACGGTATGGGATTTGCCATGACGATGGCGGACTTAAAATTCTGTCGTGATTATTTCAGAGATGAAGAAAAAAGAGATCCATACGTAACAGAATTAAGAGTAATTGATACTTATTGGTCCGACCATTGCCGTCATACTACCTTTTTTACTTCCTTAGAATCCATTGAAATTCAAAAAGGTCAAATCAGCCATGCCATTGAGCAGGCTTTAAAAGCATATTATGATACCCGTAATACCGTATACGGCGAAACAGACCGTCCTGTTTCTTTGATGGACATGGCGGTTATAGGCGCAAAATTGATGCGCAAACAAGGTAAATTGGATGACCTTGATGTCAGTGAGGAAATCAATGCATGTTCCATTGAAGTGCCTGTTGAAATTGACGGGAAAACAGAACAATGGCTGGTACAATTTAAAAATGAAACCCATAACCATCCAACAGAAATTGAACCGTTTGGTGGCGCTGCAACTTGTCTTGGCGGCGCAATTCGTGATCCTCTTTCAGGTAGAGCTTATGTTTATCAGGCAATGCGTGTGACTGGTGCGGCAGACCCTACACGTCCGCTTTCTGAGACACTTCCTGGAAAGCTTCCTCAGAAGAAGCTTGTTCGCACAGCAGCAGCTGGTTATAGCTCTTATGGAAATCAGATTGGTCTTGCAACTGGTTATGTAAAGGAAATTTATCATCCAAATTATGTGGCAAAGCGTATGGAGATCGGTGCTGTTATGGGTGCAGCTCCAAGACGTGCAGTAATCCGTAAAAATTCTGATCCGGGCGATATCATTATTCTTTTAGGCGGACGTACAGGAAGAGATGGCTGCGGCGGTGCAACTGGTTCTTCTAAGGCTCATACACAGTCTTCTATCGAAACATGTGGTGCAGAGGTTCAAAAGGGTAATGCACCGACTGAGAGAAAGTTACAAAGACTGTTCCGTCGTGAGGAAGTCAGCCATCTGATTAAGAAATGTAACGACTTTGGTGCCGGCGGTGTATCTGTAGCAATTGGAGAGCTGGCAGACGGTCTTGTTGTTGAGCTTGATAAGGTTCCAAAGAAGTATGCAGGTCTTGACGGCACAGAGATTGCGATTTCTGAGTCTCAGGAGCGTATGGCAGTTGTAGTAGATCCAAAGGATGCAGACCAGTTTTTAGCTTATGCAGCCGAGGAGAATCTGGAAGCAACAAAGGTTGCAGTTGTAAGTGAGGATCCTAGACTTGTTCTTCGTTGGAGAGGAAAAGAAATTGTTAATATCAGCCGTGCATTCCTTGATACAAACGGTGCTCATCAGGAGACAGATGTTACTGTAAGCATGCCAAAGAAGGAAGAAAGTTTCTTTGCATCAAAGGAAGTTACTGATGTAAAGGAAAAATGGCTTTCTATGCTTGCTGATTTAAATGTTTGCTCACAGAAGGGTCTTGTTGAGATGTTCGACAGTTCCATCGGTGCAGGAAGCGTTGTAATGCCGTATGGTGGAAAGAATCAGCTGACTGAGGTTCAGACAATGGTAGCAAAGGTTCCTGTAGCAAAAGGAAATACTGATGCTGTTACCATGATGAGCTATGGTTTTAATCCATACCTGTCCTCATGGAGTCCATATCATGGTGCTGTTTACGCTGTAACAGAGTCTATTGCTAAAATTACGGCAGCCGGAGGGGACTACAGCAAGATTCGTATGACATTCCAGGAGTACTTCCGCAGAATGACAGATGATTCTCATACATGGGGACTTCCGTTTGCTTCCTTGCTTGGTGCGTATGCAGCACAGATGGGATTTGGTCTTCCGTCAATTGGTGGAAAGGATTCCATGTCAGGAAGCTTTGATGAGTTAAATGTACCGCCAACACTTGTTTCCTTTGCAGTTGATGTGGCATCTGAAAATGACGTTGTAACACCAGAGTTTAAGAAGGCAGGAAATAAGCTTGTTCTGTTTGCTATTGAGAAGGACGAATATGACCTTCCGAATTATGAGCAGGTGAAGAAGCTGTACGGTCATATTCATGAGGCTGTTCGTAATGGTCAGATCGTATCCTCCTATGCAATTGGCGCAGGCGGTATCGCAGAGGCAGTCAGCAAGATGGCATTTGGTAATGGCCTTGGCGCAGTTATTAATGCACAGCTTGATAAGAATCTCCTCTTTGCTCCATTATACGGAAATATTATTGCAGAAGTTCCGACAGAATGCATCGCAGATTTAGAGGTTCCATGTGAGGTTATTGGTGAAGTAAGTGCAGAGCCAACCTTCACTTATGGTGAAATTGTAATTTCCATGGATGAGGCTGTAAAGAGCTGGAAGTCTACTCTTGAGAAGGTATTCCCGTCTGTATCTGGAAAGACACAGCCAACGGTTGATACAGGTATCTACAAGGCAGATTCAATCTATGTATGCAAGAATAAGGTTGCAAAGCCAAAGGTATTTATTCCAGTATTCCCAGGAACAAACTGTGAGTATGACAGTGCAAAGGCATTTGAACGCGCAGGCGCAGAGGCAATTGTTAAGGTTGTTCGCAATCAGACAGCAGAAGAAATTCGTGAGTCTGTTGATATCTTTACAAAGGCAATCCGCGAGTCTCAGATCATCATGTTCCCAGGCGGATTCTCAGCAGGTGATGAGCCGGATGGTTCTGCAAAGTTCTTTGCAACAGCATTTAGAAATGAGAAGCTCAAAGAAGCAGTTATGGATCTGTTAAACAACAGAGATGGTCTTGTACTTGGTATCTGCAACGGCTTCCAGACACTTGTAAAGTTAGGGCTTGTTCCGTATGGTGAGATTATTGACAGCCAGCTGTCTGATTCTCCAACACTGACAACAAACACCATTGGACGTCATGTTTCCAAGATGGCATATTTAAAGGTAGTATCCAATAAGTCTCCATGGCTGGCACAGGCAACACTCGGCGGTGTTTACTGCAATCCAGTTTCTCATGGTGAGGGACGCTTTGTAGCAAGCAAGGAGTGGCTTGATAAGCTGTTTGCAAACGGACAGGTTGCAACTCAGTATGTTGATTACAATGGCAATCTTGCACAGGACGAAGAGTGGAATATGAACGGTTCCTATGCGGCAATCGAAGGTATCACAAGCCCAGATGGACGTGTATATGGAAAGATGGCGCATTCAGAGCGTATCGGAGATTCTGTAGCAATCAACATCTACGGCGAGCAGGATCTGAAGCTGTTTGAGTCAGGTGTTAAGTATTTTAAGTAATTTTGACAGATTTATAAAAGCATAAAAAACGGTCATACCAGAAATGGTATGGCCGTTTTTATATGTTTAAAGTAAATAGGCGCTGGCAAAAACTTCACAAAAGCCCACTTGTAAACTTACCGGGTAGAATCTACCGTATGAATGTCGCAGCTTTGAAGGTTCGATGGTGCCAGATAATCTGAGTCTGTCGTAGTGCCACTTGAAAGATCACTGTCATCAATATGAAGATAAACTCGCTGCACGACTGAATCACCTGGGCAGTATTTTGTTGCACTTTTGCCTGATTCTGTGCAGATACGAAGTGCATAGTGGCGGTCACAGTAGCTTGTTGGTGCTGTGCCAGGTGCAAAATATTCTGTGTATACACAAGCGTTGCTTGAACTGCTGTTGCATACGCCATCAACTGCGAGAAGGCCTGACTTGCTGCAGATCTTTGCAGATTCTAATTCATCTGTAAAGACGAAATCTTTGTTATCAAGATCAGCATGAATGCGAGCCATAATTTTCTGCCATATTGTTTTGTGGTATTCAGTTCCGTTTGAAAGTACCTTTGAGTCATCATATCCAGACCATATGCCGCAGGTGTAGTAAGGAGAGTAGCCTATGAACCATACGTCGCTTCCGCTTGTCGTTGTTCCAGACTTTCCAGCAAGTGTCATTGAATCAACTTGACAAAGTGTACCAGTTGGTGTGATTCCATATTGATAGTAATAAGAGGAATCAGATGAAATCACATCCTCCATTGCGTTTGTTAAAAGAGCAGCAGAGGAACTTTTAATAATTCTTGTCTGAGAAGGAACACTTTCAAGAAGAATATTACCATGGCGGTCTAAAACCTTTGTGTAGTAGGTTGGCTTTTGGTAAATTCCATCGTTAGCAATTGAAGCAAATGCTGCAGTAAGCATTTCATTTGTGACAGTATATGATGAATTTGTGTTGGCAAGAGAAAAAGAAATTTCTTGCCCGGAAGTATCGCCTAAACCAAAAAGCTCTAGATAATCATAAGCAGTAGAATCAGATACAAGAGAAGTCAGGCACCTAGCACCAATGACATTCATGGAATATGTGATAGCCTGACGTATATTGTTGTAGCCAAGATACGGATTTCCCCACCAGTTTAAGACCTGCTGATTTCCAGATGAATAAGGGGAATCATAATATGTGGAGGCAAGAGTGGCACCACACGAGTCGATAGCAGGTGCAAATGTGCTGATTATCATTGAAACAGAACCTGGCTGCCTGTGGCAGTGCAGAGCACGATTTAAAGTGAGGCTTCCTTCTTTTTCACCGCGGCCGCCGGATATGGCAGCAACATGACCATTTGACTGATTCATGACAACGACAGATTCCTGCGGTTCGAGAATAGGAGTAATGGTTTCGTTTGTAACTGAGTCACCAGAAATAAGCAGTGATGCTTTAAATTCACGGACAGAGCGATAAATATCTTCTTTTGAAGCATAAATATTTGCAAACGTTGCCTGTTTTTTTTCTGACTGAAAATAGCTTATCAGATCATTTTCTGTATAGGTGCTTTCAGAACCGTCTGCATGGCATACAGTAAGCGCATAATTAAGTGAATATTCTAAAAGCCTGCTTCCTGTTGAAGAGATGTAATTGTCAGCATTGTTGATCTCTTCATCGACAATAGCCTGAATGGACGGATCCATTGTTGAATAAATCTGCAGGCCGCCGCTGTAGAGAAGTTTATAAGCTTGTGAGGCAGAATAGCCAAGCTTTGACTGCAGATCATCACAAACTTGATTATATACAGCATCTGTAAAATAAGAAAAGACCGTACTGCCTGAAGTGGCATTGTCAACTGTCTGAATGCGGCTGTACACATCATCATCAAGTGCATCGTTTTTCTGATCATAAGTGATAAAATTTTGCTCATACATTTTTTCAAGAACGATCTTTCGGCGCACTGCATTTTCCTTTGGATGTGTAAGCGGATTATAGCGTGATGGGTTTGATGTGGTGGCAGCCAAAACAGTGCATTCAGATAATGTTAATTCCCATACATTTTTGCCAAAATAGCGGTGAGCAGCTGTCTGTACACCAAGACAGTTGCCGCCAAGATTAATTGTATTAAGATAGTATTCAAGAATAGTTTCTTTGCTGTCTAGCTGATCTTCTAATTTTACTGCAAGAAATTGTTCCTGAATTTTGCGGCGCAGTTTGTCTGCCATGCTTGTCTCGTAGCCGCCTTGCAGCACATTATTTTTAATAAGCTGTTGAGTGATTGTGCTGGCACCCTCAGAAAATCGTCCACTTGTAATACCGACATAAGCGGCACGCAAAATCCCCTTTAAATCAATTCCGTTATGTTCATAAAAGCGGCTGTCCTCAATTGCGATAAAAGCGTTTACAAGATCATCAGGAAGCTGGTCAAAGCTGACTTCTTCGCGGTTGCTACCTTCCATGACAAGTGTCTGCATTAGATTGCCGTCTGCGTCGTAAATTTGAGAAGCATATCCTTGTGGCTGTACATCAAGTATATCGAGAGAGGGAGCAGCATCAATTGCCCCACGGACAAATCCAATGCCTATAGCAAAGCCGGAGAAACAAAGAATTAGAAACATT
>ERZ824978.2866-NODE-2866-length-14061-cov-2.295302_pt1 | contig 14061 bp, 15 predicted proteins | sample MGYA00519860_ERZ824978 | MGnify/ENA primary metagenome ERZ824978 (study PRJEB31778, sample SAMEA3449184) | human gut metagenome | biome: human gut; feature: human-associated habitat; material: faeces | place: United Kingdom | collected 2010/2012 ... | reverse complement strand
AATCGCTGACAACACATCGGCAACTTCGCCAGCACTGACCTGACGTTCCTCGTCAAGATTCAGTGTATAGACATCATTCAGATTCCACTCATTTGCCGCGTACTCTAATCCCTCATGGAAAAGAACTACTTTCTGACCATTGCCATTACAGGTATCACGATATTCTTCTGTCAGATCAGCTATCTGTTCACAATAGGCATCTGCATTTTTCTGATAGATTTTCCACTTCTGACAGACCTTTGGCAATGTTTTGCACCTGCTTTTGATATTTCTCTGTATCCATCCACAGATGTGCATTTTCACCGGATATTTCGATACCTTCTCCTGCCTCGATGATCGTCAGGTTTGGATAACGCGAAGCAACCTCCGATAAAAAGTTTTCAATACCTCCACCATTGATGATAAATACATCTGCTTTTGAAAGCAGCACCATATCTTCCGGTGTCAGCTGATAATCGTGTAAACATCCGGTCTGTGGTTCACTCAGATTTTCCAAAGTGACTGATTCACAGCTGTCTGTGACATTCATCGTAGCAACATACATCGGATAAAAAGAGGTGACCACCCGAAGCTGTTCTGTCGCCTCTTTTTTCTCCTCATGGTTAACATAAATCGAAACCGTACCAAGGGAGATCATTGCGATCACTACCAGCAGGCAGAATACAAATCCATACTTTTTTCTATTCATCTTCATTCTCCGAAACTTCACTCTCTAAAATGGAATCCATCAGATTCCAGATTTCTTCTCTTCCCTGCTTGGTTTCTGCTGAAAACGGTATGACAATGCCATCTGACTTCAATCCAAGTCCTTCTCTGACTAACTTCACATGTTTCGAGATCTGGCTTCTTTTGAGCTTATCCATCTTCGTTGCAATGATGATCGGCTCGTATCCCTGATAGACGATCCAGTCATACATCATCTTATCATTCGCAGAAGGCGCATGACGGATATCAATCAGTAAAAATACTGCCCGAAGCTGCTTTGAGTTATGCAGATAATTCTCGATCATCTGTCCCCACTTTTTTTTCTCTGATTCTGCCACCTTCGCATAACCATATCCCGGAAGGTCTACTAAATACATCACATCATTGATATTATAAAAATTAATAGTCTGTGTCTTTCCCGGTTGTGCAGATGTCCTTGCTAACGACTTTCTGTTCATCAACGCATTGATCAGAGATGATTTTCCGACATTTGATTTTCCTGCAAACGCAATTTCCGGTTTTTGGTTGTCCGGCAGTTTACTTGTGTAACCGCAGACAGTCTCTAAATTTACCTCTTTGATAATCATGATTTCTCCTGCTTTCCATATCCTGATGTTTCTATGCTGTAAAAGCCTGCTCTAAAACCTCATCCATGCTTTCCACATAGACGATTTCAAGTCCTTTGGTAATCTCTGCTGAAACCTCTTCTACATCTTTTTCGTTTTTCTTCGGAACACATACGGTTTTAATTCCCGCATTTTTCGCTGCTAATAGTTTTTCTTTTAAACCTCCGATCGGAAGCACTCTTCCACGCAGTGTGATCTCTCCTGTCATTGCAATGTCAGCCCGTACTTTTTTACCTGTCGCCGCTGAAAGCATTGCTGTTGCCATCGTGATTCCGGCAGACGGTCCGTCTTTTGGCACAGCCCCTTCCGGAACATGGATGTGTATATCGTTTTCTTTAAAAAATTCTTTGTCAATGCCCCATTTTTTACTGATGGCACGGATATAACTAAGTCCGATCTGAGCGGACTCCTTCATCACATCGCCAAGCTGCCCGGTCAATTTAATATCGCCCTTGCCCGGCATAACATTGACCTCTATCTGCAGGGTATCTCCACCGACGCTTGTCCATGCCAGTCCACGCACAATACCAATCTCATCCTGTTCATTCGCCTTGTCAAAGCTGTATTTTTCTTTTCCAAGATATTTTTCTAAATTACTCTCGGTGATCTTGATCTTTGTCTTATCTCCCTGATAGATCTCTCTGGCTGCCTTCCGGCAGATTTCTCCGATCTTACGCTCTAAATTACGCACTCCGGCTTCTCTGGTATATCCGGAGATCATGCGGCGCAGTGCGGAACTGCTGATCGTAAGCTCCCCGTCTTTGAGACCGTTTTTCTTCATCTGTTTCTGGATCAGATGCTCTTTGGCAATATGCTCTTTTTCATTTTCCGTATAACTGCTGACTTCGATCAGCTCCATACGGTCTAGCAGCGGTCTTGGGATATCCTGTACGGAATTTGCCGTTGCTATGAAAAGCACCTCCGATAGATCAATAGGAATCTCTACATAGTGGTCACGGAACTTGTTATTCTGTTCGGAGTCCAGCACCTCTAACAGTGCGGAAGCCGTATCTCCTTTGTAGTCACTGCTGATCTTGTCGATCTCATCTAATAAGATCAGCGGATTCTTCACGCCTGCACTGCGCAATCCGTTCACTAAACGTCCCGGCATTGCTCCGACATAAGTCTTTCTATGTCCACGGATCTCTGCTTCATCACGGACACCGCCTAAGCAGATACGGACATATTTTTTATCCAAAGCCTTGGCTACTGAACGTGCAATACTGGTTTTTCCTGTTCCCGGAGGTCCTACTAAACAGATGATCGGGCTGTCTCCCTTGCTCGTCAGGTTACGGACTGCTAAAAATTCTAACATTCGCTCCTTGACCTTCTCTAAGCCATAGTGGTCCTCATCAAGAATACGCTCTGCATTCTTTAAATCCTTATTGTCTTTTGATGCCTTATTCCACGGCAGTTCTAACAATGTCTCGATATAGCCGCGTGTTACCGCACTCTCCGAAGAACTCGAAGAAATATTTTTAAAACGGTCAATCTCTTTTTGAATCCGTTCCTTCACTTCTTTTGGTGCTTTTAACTTCTTTAAGGACTCTTCGTACTGTTCTGCATCGCTCTGGGTATTGTCTTCCCCTAATTCCTCGCGGATGACCTTTAACTGTTCCCTTAAAATATATTCTCTCTGATTCTTCTCTACCTTACTCTTAATCTTCATCGCAAGGTCATTACGGATCGTTGCAATGTCAATTTCCCGTAGAAGGATTGCCATCAGAACTTCATAACGCTCTGTAATGGTAACTGCTTCTAAGATCCTCTGTTTCTCCTCATAGCCGATTGGAATGCTGTTTGCGATCGTATCGATCAGACGGTCTAATTCATGGATCTCCTGGATCGGTTTTGCCGCCTCTTTGCCATTCTTGGAATTGTAAGTGCAGAACTGCTCATATTTTTCTTCTAAGCAGCGGATCATCGCCTCTCTGGCATTTTCCGGGATATCCTCTAAGCCATCCTCCGTAAAACGGATCACTTCCGCTAAAAGATATTCTTCCGTCTCCGTAAAACAATTCAGCTCTGCACGCTCGATGCCCTCTACTAATACACGCACAAGATCATTTGGCATTTTAATGACCTGTTTGATCTCTGCTACCAGTCCGATGCTGTACAGATTTTCTGCTGTTGGCTCTTCCTCTTCCGGATTTTTCTGAGTCAGAAGAAAAATCTCCTGCTCATCCATCATTGCCTCTTCTACTGCCTTTATTGATTTTTCCCTGCTAACGTCAAAATGGGCTACCATGCCTGGCAGTATGGTTAGCCCTCTTAACGCAACAGTTGGTAATTGTTTTATAATACTACTCATCAAATATCAACCCCTGTTTATGCGATATTTTTTTCAATCATTGGTTCCTTTTCTTCCTCTACGGAATCTTTTGTGATCGTACATGCGATTACCGATTCATCGGATGGCACACGATACATCAGATCAAGCAGAATGCCTTCGACGATCGCACGAAGTCCTCTGGCTCCGGTCTTTCTCTCGATCGCTTTTTTCGCAATTGCCTCTAATGCTTCTTCTTCAAAGTTCAGACGCACTCCGTCTAATTCAAAGAGTTTCTGATACTGTTTTACCAGTGCATTCTTTGGCTCTTTCAAAATGCGGATCATTGCCTCTTCATCTAATTCATTCAAGGATACGGTAACCGGCACACGTCCGATAAACTCCGGTATCAAGCCAAACTTAATGAAATCTTCCGGTATTGCTTTCTGGAATGCTTCGCTGATCTTCTGGTGGTTCTTATCTGCAATTTCTGCATTGAATCCCATCGAACCCTGCTCTGTTCTGGCATCCACAATTTTTTCTAATCCGTCAAACGCACCTCCGCAGATGAACAGGATATTTGTGGTGTCGATCTGGATCAGCTCCTGATGCGGATGCTTTCTTCCACCCTGTGGTGGTACACTTGCCGTTGTTCCTTCTAAAATCTTTAAAAGCGCCTGCTGTACACCCTCACCGGAAACATCTCTTGTAATCGACACGTTTTCAGATTTTTTTGTAATCTTATCAATTTCGTCAATATAGATGATACCGTACTGTGCACGTTCCACATCATAGTCTGCTGCCTGAATGATCTTAAGCAGGATATTTTCCACATCCTCACCTACATATCCGGCTTCTGTCAGTGTGGTTGCATCTGCAATTGCAAACGGTACATTTAAAATACGTGCTAACGTCTGTGCTAACAGTGTCTTACCGGAACCAGTAGGCCCCAGCATCAGGATATTACTTTTCTGAAGTTCCACATCTAAATCCAATGGAGCGGTAATTCTCTTATAATGATTGTAAACTGCCACAGACAGCACTTTTTTTGCTTCGTCCTGTCCGATAACATATTCATCTAAAAATGCTTTCAGCTCTTCCGGCTTATAGAGATGAATCTCCTCTGCCATGCCTTCCGGCTGCACATTTTCCTCTTCTTCAAATTCTTCCTCAATAATTTCTGTGCATACCTCTACACATTCATCGCAGATAAATGCACCATTTGGTCCCGCAATCATCTTACGGACCTGTTCCTGTGACTTTCCGCAAAAAGAACATCTGATCTTGTCTTCTATATTACGTCCTGCCATATACTCTCCCTTCAATCTACAACGAGGACATCCCAAAATTGTCAAATCTTCATTTTGAGCTGCCCTCACTTTTTACTCACAATTATCTGTTTGTAATGATACTGTCAATGATACCGTATTCTTTTGCTTCTTCGGCACTCATGTAATAATCACGCTCGGTATCCTGTGCCACCTGCTCGATCGGTTTTCCTGTGTTCGCAGCGATAATCTCATTTAATTTGTTTCTTGTCTTTAAAATGTTCTCTGCTGCGATCTGGATTTCCGTTGCCTGTCCTTTTGCTCCGCCGGACGGCTGATGGATCATGATCTCAGCATTCGGCAATGCCATTCTCTTGCCCTTTGTACCACCGGCTAACAGGAATGCTCCCATACTCGCAGCCATACCGATACAAATGGTAGAAACATCACACTTAATATACTGCATTGTATCATAAATTGCAAATCCACAGGTTACAATGCCTCCCGGTGAATTAATATAAAAATTAATATCCTTTCCCGGATCTTCTGACTCTAAGAATAACATCTGTGCCACAATACTGCTTGCAGTCACTTCGTTTACTTCTTCTCCGAGAAATATAATTCTGTCTTTTAATAATCTTGAATAGATGTCGTAAGAACGTTCTCCACGGCTGTTCTGTTCAATGACATAAGGAATATAACTCATGATATAACCTCCAATTTATAAAAACTTTATAAAATAGTGCTTAAAATCTACTACAGACCGGTCCTGTGATAGAACCAGTCTGCAATTCAACGCTTACTATTTTTCTTCTTTATCTGTATCCTTGTCTTCTTCTTTTGCTTTCTTCTTTGGTTTTGCTCTCTCTTTTACGTTTTCCATAATGAGATCTGCTGCTTTCTGAAGTGCAAGGTCATCTTTAATTGCCTGAATCTCACTCTCAGCGGCATATTCTTTTAAGCTCTCTACATCTGTTCTGTAAGCTGTTGCCAGTCTTTCGAACTCTTTATCTAATTCTTCATCAGATACTTCGATGTTTTCTGCTTTTGCAATCTCCTCTAATACAAGAGAACTCTGGATACGCTCAATTGCATCCGGACGTACCTGCTCTTTTAAGCTGTCAATCGTTGCTCCTGAGAACTGCATGTACTGCTCCATGCTAAGTCCCTGCTGGGAAATTCTGGTTGCAAAATCGTTGATGATGTTCTGAACCTGCATCTCGATCATTGGTGCAGGCAGCTCCATTTTAGATTTATCAATGATCTTACGGATTGCCTCATCCTCTTTATCACGTTTTGCAGCAGCTTCTTTCTGCTCCTGAAGTTTTTTCTTAACATCCTCTTTGTATTCTGCAAGAGTATCGAACTCGGAAATATCCTGTGCAAAATCATCGTCTAATTCAGGAAGTTCTTTTCCCTTGATCTCGTTGATCTTTACTTTAAATACTGCAGGTTTTCCGGCTAAATCTTCTGCCTGATACTCTTCCGGGAAAGTAACGTTTACTTCTACTTCCTCACCTGAGTTCTTGCCGATCAGCTGATCTTCAAATGTATCAATGAAGGAATGGGAACCGATCACTAACGGATAATTCTCTCCCTTACCGCCTTCAAATGCCTCTCCATCTACGAATCCTTCAAAGTCGATGACTGTTGTATCTCCATCAGCAACTGGTCTGTCTTCGATGGTAATGCTGCGGGCATTGTTTTCTCTCTGTCTTTCTACTTCTGCATCTACTTCTTCGTCTGTAACAGTCGTATCAATCTTAGTAACTGTTACGCCCATGTACTTGCCAAGTGTTACTTCCGGTTTTACGGCAACTTCTGCTGTAAAAATGAATGGTTTTCCTTTTTCTAACTGAACGATGTCAATCTCCGGCTGGGAAACAACATCTTCACCGCTCTCTTTTACTGCTGCTCCGTATTCTTTCTGGATTAAAAGATTTGCTGCATCTTCATAAAAGATTTCCGGTCCATACATTTTCTCTACCATGTTTCTTGGCACTTTACCTTTACGGAATCCAGGAAGACTGATTCTGTTTTTCTGTCTGTTGTATGCTTCCTGTAAAGCTTCCTCTAATTTCTCGGCAGAAACTTCGATGGTAAGTTTTGCCATGCTCTTTTCGAGATTCTCTACCTGTACACTCATGATTACAATTTCCTCCTTATATATAAATACGATGTACTTCCATGCTTAGGACTGCGAAAAAGGACAGAAAGCTGTCCTTTTAGCAGTCATTTAGAAATTATAGCACAGTGTCAGGAAAAATACCAGTTTTTTTTCAAACTTTATTTACTTTTCTGCACATCACGAATCAAATCATAGTTAGAATCCTTACCTTCTACGAATCCGGTTACCGGAGTGTTCAGACCGTTGAAGTCGTGGAAGTTCACAAATGCATCTTTGATCGTCTTCATCAGTTCAGGATCTATCTTGTTCGAGAATGCAATTGCATCCTTCTGAATGTTACCGGTCTTAGAAATAATTCTGATCTTAGACATATCGGCACCATTTTTCTCTGCTTTCTCATAAGCCTCGTTGTAAGTTGCACCTGCATCGTACTCTCCGCTCAATACACCTGCGATAACCTGATCATGGCTTCCTGCAAATGTAACTTCGCCGAGGAAGTTCTCCGGATCATGACCATCCTGCTGGATGCTGTATCTTGCATAAAGATATCCTGATGCACTTCCTTTATCTACATATCCGAAATGCTTTCCTTCCAGATCGCTGATGGAATTGATTCCGGAATCTGTTCTTGTAATAATATATCCGTTGTAATAATCTTTACCATTTACTTTTGGTGTTGCTACCGGTGTGATGTCTGCAATCTCATATGCTGTTGTATACGCCATCGGCGAGAACCATCCACCATCTAAGACACCGTCTTTGATATGGATGCCGAGGGAATCGTAATCTTTTACGATCATAACTTTGGCTTTCTTGCCAATGGATTTAAAGATCCTCTCTAAGATTGGAGCATACATCTGCTTAATGTCTTCCGGTGAAGTAAACGGATTGATTCCGATCGTGATCTCATCTTTATCCTTGATCTCACACATCAGATACTGCAGTTTCTCGCACTTGTTGTTCAAGTTATCACAGCCTTCTAATAAGGAATCATTCTTTGCCTGATGGCTCTCGATCATCGCAATGGATTCTCTTGTCTCATTATCACTGGATGAAATGTGATCCACTAAATCATTCAGTGCATTTTCCATATCTGCGGACACACTTACGTTTCTGTTAGAAACATTGGTAAGCTGTGCCATGCTCTCTTTCATACTATCAACAGAACCCTGTGTCTGGTTTAAAACCTCTACGGTCTTGCTCATCATATCATTCAGACGATTGATGGAATCTCCGGAATGTTCGATGGACTGATGTGCACTGCTGACATTTTCTTCTAATTTCTTGACGATCTGCTCGATCTCTCCGATAAAGCTGTCTGTCTCATTTGCAAGTTTTCCTACCTCACCTGCTACAATGGCAAATCCTTTTCCATGCTCACCTGCGCGGGCTGCTTCAATGCTTGCATTTAAGGATAACAGGTTGGTCTGCTCTGAAATATTTTTTATGTACTCTACGATCTTCTGGATGCTCTTAGAAGATTCTAACAGATTTTCATTGGTCTCCTGTGTTACCTTAAAAGTATTATCTAATTCTTTTAAGATCTCATAAGTCTCCATGACGGTATTACGTCCGTCATTTACCTGATCCAGTGTCTTGTCAGCCTCTGCCTCAACCTTGGTAATACTGCTGTTGATCTCTTCACTGCTACTGCTAACCTGACGGATGCCGTTCTCTACTTCTTCTACTTTTGTCAGATTCTCATTTGAAAATTCTGCAATCTTATGGTTTTTCGTTACGAGTGTTGCAAAGGCTTCTTTGTTCTTCTTTGCAAGCCAGGAGAGCTGCTGGGTATCAAAACCAATTGTCTCCATCATATGTCCCATTTCACCATAGATCTTTTGGTACTTTTCTAACGCTTCCCCTGTATTTCCAGAACCCGTATGTGCTTTTGAACCGGTATTTTTATTTCCAAACATACTTATTCCTCCTTTATGCGTACACTTTCTCTCATATATTATATATTGCCTTTATTATAATACATATTTGTGATTTTTCCAAGATAATTTAGCTTTTTTTTGTATATTCTTGTCAATAAAATATCTATTTTTGATAAATCCACGCTTCATCATGCGTTTTTCTTTTATAAACACAGAACAAAATTATTTTCTTTCAAACAAAGAAGTCCGAAATATGGGTTTCCACATTTCGGACTTCTCATCACTCCTCTATCTTCCGGACATCTGCTCTTCCTGCTTCATGATCATTTTCTTGACCATCTCGCCTCCGATAGAACCAGCCTGTCTGCTGGTTAAATCTCCGTTGTAACCCTCTTTTAACGGTACTCCGATTTCGGATGCAACTTCCTCTTTAAAACGTTTCATTGCTTCTTTTGCTTCTGGCACTGCCATGCTGCTTGTGTTAGAACCTGAACTTGTATTTGAGCTCATAGGTTTCACCTCCATAATTTTTACTGTAATCTATTCTAAGACTGCGTTGCCGCTTGTCTTGATACTAGTATGGTTGTTTACAATAAAAATATGTTGGTAAGTTTTTACAAATTCAATTAATAGATCATATGTGTTCTGACATCTGCAACAACTTCGTCATCCATGAAGTAGCTGACAATGGCAAGTCCGAAGTCAAATGCCGTTCCCATGCCGCGGCTGGTAATGATATTTTCATCCACTGCCACATTTTCATAAATGACGTTGGCACCTTTCAATTCGCCTTCAAATCCCGGATGGCAGACAGCAGTCTTTCCCTCTAATATCCCTGCTGCTCCTAAGACACTCGGTGCAGCACAGATTGCAGCCACCAGTTTTTTCTGCTCTGCAAATTCCCGGATGATCCCGTTCACTCTTTCGTGATCCCCTAACTGCAATGTTCCCGGCATTCCGCCCGGCAGGATCACTCCATCTAATGTATCAAAATCCACATCTTCAAATACCGCATCTGTCTGGAATTTGATCCGATGGGAACCAGCCACAATATCTCTTCCCATAATGGAAATGGTCTCTATTTCTAATCCTGCTCTCCGGCAAATATCCACAACAGCAAGTCCTTCAATTTCTTCACAACCGTCCGCAAAAAAGATTCCTACTTTTGCCATGCTCTTTCCTCCTGTACTGACTTTTTTATTTTCTTCATTATAGACTGTCCCCTTTTGTTTGTCCAGTTATGCTTCTTTGATTTTACAGTTGTTTCTTTGATGCAAATTCATTATAATAGAGTCGTAGCATCAGACAGATAATTCAGAGAAATGGAAAGGTGATTTATGGGTACGTTTATCATATGGCTGGTTATCGTAGCTTTGATTCTTTTAAGATCAGCTCGCCAGAATAAACAGGAAAAAGCAAAAAATGCCAAAAATACGAAAGGCTATACTTATCCAAAAACACATCCAACCGAAAGTTACCCGAAATCTTCCCCTGTATCCAGAAAACATTCTAAACCGCAGGAACCAAAGGAAAATGTCTTTACGAGAGCAAAACGAAATGTCTCTGAAGATTTTTCAAAAGACAAACTTTCAAATCCGACAGAATTTTCAAAAGATGTCCCGCAGAATATGGATACTAAGGTTACGAAGACCGTTACAGTTCCGGTCGCTGACTCTTCCGGGAATCCGGCCATGAACTCCGTACTTCCTGACTCCACAACTTCTGATGAAACCTCTGAAGACCTGATGCGTACTTTAGATGATCTGATGGTCAAAGGCTATGAACCGCATCTTACGTTTGAGCGGGATTTTGTAGCAGAGGGCATGGAACTTCTAAACAGATATTAATTATTAGAAAAGCAGGCATGATTTATGGAAAAACAATTACCACAACCCGGTTGGAGATACCGGCATTTTAAAGGCGGACTTTACCAGATTGTCACACTCGCGCTGAACACGGAAACAGGCGAGGATATGGTAGTCTATCAGGCACTTTATGATGATTTTAAAGTCTACGTCAGACCACTTTCGATGTTTCTGAGCGAGACAGATTTTGTAAAATATCCGGACAGTACACAGCCGATGCGTTTTGAGCGGATAGATGCAGAGGATGACCGGAACGTTCCAAAGCCTTTGGAAACCACCTCTTGTGAACCTTCCTTTGAAGAAACTACAGAAGAGCTTCCGGATGGCATTTCTCCAAAACTGATAGCTTTCTTAGATGCAGATTCTGACGAAGAACGTTATACTATTCTAAATGAAATGGAAGACATTGTAGATGACCACATGATTGATACGATGGCGGTTGTATCGGACCTTGTCATTGAAGACGGTCCGATCAGTCAGCGTTTTCAGGAACTAAAACGCTGCATCCGCACCAGAATCCAATATGAATCAAAAAGATTCCCACGTCACATTTCCTGACATGGGAATCTTTTTTTATTCTTTTGCGATATGTCTCCGGCTCAAAGAACTGTTCTGGTATTGACCGGAAAATGTCACATCCTCACCGAACCAATCCGGTGCCTCAAATGCTTCCGCCTCTTCCTTGGATGGGAACTCCACTTCTGCAAGCTGCAAAGGTGCTAATTCTCCTTCAAAAATATCCAGTTCGATCATATAGTTCTGATAGGGCATCTTATAGCGTTTCTTTGTGATGAGAATACCGTCTGCCTTTGGCTTTAGATGTTCATATGCCTCTTTGGTCAGTGGCAGATTGTACTCCTCTCGTACTAACAGACCTTTTCCTTTATAGGTCAGTGTATAGGTGTCATCAGAACGTCGGATACGCACCACCGGCTCTATACACAGATAACCCTGTTCTAACTGCCGACATTCATATTGTTTTAAATCTTCCGGCAGTTTTTTTACTAAAAACTTTCGCTCAATTTCTAATGCTTCCATTTTTATTTCCTACAGATATCAATATAAGATTTTACTACTTCCACCAGCTTTTCGTAACTCATGGAGGTTGTGTTCAGGCAGAAATCATAGTTTCTCGCATCATTCCACTCTTTGCCTGTATAGTATTTGTAATACTCCGCACGATATTTGTCGGTCTTTTCGATTTTTTTGATAATCTCTTTTTCCGGCTCACTGGAAATCTCCTGTACACGTCTGATACAGTCTTCGCGCGGTGCATAGAAAAACAGACTGATGACATGGTCAAATTCTTTCAGTACATAATCCGCACATCTTCCTATAATAACGCAGGACTCTTCTTCTGCAAGCTGTCTGATGACCTTTGCCTGATAGTTAAAGAGGTTGTCATCGGATACAAACTCACCGCTTTCCGGTGGAATGATTTCCCCCCGGTATGTTTTTTTGACGATTCTGAAAAGCGGAGATTTTTTTAATTTTTCATCCACCTCACCAAATAAGGCTTCATTGATTCCACTCTCGTCAGATGCCATACGAATCAGCTCTCTGTCATAGTAGTTGATCCCCAACTCTTTTGCGAGAAGTTTTCCTAACGTTCTTCCGCCACTTCCGTAACTTCTTGCAATTGTAATTACCGTATTGCCCATACAAACACCTACTCTCCTAAATATGCTTTTTTAATGGATTCATCATTCAAAAGATCTTTTGCATCTCCCTCAAGTACGATCTTTCCTGTCTCAAGTACATATGCACGGTCTGCAATGGAAAGTGCTTTTTTTGCATTCTGCTCTACCAGTAAGACGGTTGTACCCTCTGCTGAAATCTCTTTGATGATGTTAAAAATCTCTTCTACAAAAATCGGTGACAATCCCATGGACGGTTCATCCATCAACACAATTCTCGGTTTGCTCATTAACGCACGTCCCATGGCAAGCATCTGCTGCTCACCACCGGAAAGCGTTCCGGCTAACTGGTTTTTTCTTTCCTCTAAACGAGGGAAACTCTTATATACCCGCTTTAAGCTCTCTTCAATCTCTGTCTTGTCTTTTCTGGTATATGCTCCCAGTTTTAAGTTTTCCAATACGGATAACTGTGCGAATACACGACGTCCCTCCGGAACGTGTGCCATTCCCATGGATACGATCTTATGAGCAGGTACTTTCGTGATATCTTTTCCTTCAAATAAAACCGATCCTGACTTTGGTGCAAGCAGTCCTGTGATCGTATGCAGAGTTGTCGTCTTTCCTGCACCATTTGCTCCGATCAGAGCAATAACTTCCCCCTGATTTACGTCGAAGGAGATGCCTTTGATCGCATGGATCATTCCATAATATACCTGTAAGTCTCTGACTTCAAGCATTGCCATAGCTTTTTCCTCCTTACTCTCCAAGATATGCCGTAATGACTTTCGGGTCATTGAGTACATCACTCGTCTTTCCCTGTGCAAGAACTTCACCGAAATTAAGAACTGTCAGTTCCTCGCAGATTCCGCTTACAAGTTTCATATCATGCTCGATCAGAAGAATGGTCATATCAAAATGTTTCTGTACAAAACGGATGGTATCCATCAGTTCCTGTGTTTCATTCGGGTTCATACCTGCTGCCGGCTCATCCAGAAGAAGAAGCTTCGGATTGGTAGCCAGTGCCCTGGCGATCTCGAGCTTACGCTGCTTACCATATGGAAGGTTTCCTGCAAGTGTATCGGCTTCTTTGTCGAGGTCAAATACCTTAAGGATCTCCATTGCTTTTTCGTTCATTTCTTTTTCTACTTTGTGATATTTCGGAAGTCTTAAGATTCCGGTCAGTGTAGAATAAGAATGATGATTGTGAAGTCCGACCTTAACATTGTCAAGAACCGGCATATCCTTAAACAGACGGATATTCTGGAAAGTACGGGCGATACCTGCTTTGTTGATATCAATGGTCTTCTTTCCGGTAATGTCCTGTCCATCTAATTTTACAATACCTTCATCCGGTTTGTAAACACCTGTCAGCAAGTTAAATATGGTTGTTTTTCCGGCACCGTTCGGTCCGATCAGGCCATAGAGCTGACCTTTCCCGATATTCATATCAAATTCGGATACGGCACGCAGTCCTCCGAATGAAATGCTCAGATTCTTTACCTCTAACATGTTCTCCATATTATTTCGCCTCCTTTGCTTCTTTTCTCTTTGCAAGCAGACGCTTCGGTGAATAACGTTCTCTCATTTCCAGTGCTTTCGGGCTCCAGTTCAGAAGCATCATCACGATCAGGACGATTGCATAGATCAGCATACGGTAGTCATTCAGTCCGCGCAGAAGCTCCG
>ERZ824978.2865-NODE-2865-length-14061-cov-94.841425_pt1 | contig 14061 bp, 11 predicted proteins | sample MGYA00519860_ERZ824978 | MGnify/ENA primary metagenome ERZ824978 (study PRJEB31778, sample SAMEA3449184) | human gut metagenome | biome: human gut; feature: human-associated habitat; material: faeces | place: United Kingdom | collected 2010/2012 ... | reverse complement strand
CATGGCGCGGTGAATACGTTCCCGGGCCTTGTACACACCGCCCGTCAAGCCATGGAAGCCGCGGGCGCCTGAAGTCCGTGACCGAGAGGAGCGGCCTAGGGCGAAAGTGGTAACTGGGGCTAAGTCGTAACAAGGTAGCCGTACCGGAAGGTGTGGCTGGAACACCTCCTTTTTGGGGTTCAGCTCCGACAGCGGAAGCGCTCTTTGTACAAGGTTCGATTTCGGAACTCTGTACTAATCTTTCATTATTATATAGGCTCTTAGCTCAGTTGGTTAGAGCGCTACACTGATAATGTAGAGGTCGGCAGTTCAACTCTGCCAGGGCCTACTTTTATTTTTGATGCTTTCAAGTCAGAAAGATCGCGGATGACTCCGCTAATGATAGTTGATTCTTCTAGCATCATGCTTCGGGGGTATAGCTCAGTTGGTAGAGCACCTGCTTTGCAAGCAGGGGGTCTAGAGTTCGAATCTCTATATCTCCACAAAAGTCGGAACAGCAATCGCTGCTCCGACTTTTTTTGTGGTGATAAAACACCTCAGTCGTCTTGTGACAGCCCCGGTCTTGTGACAGCCCCGGTGTCGCGCTGGGAACCGGATTCCCCAGCCCCCTTGGGTCGCTTCGCGCGCTATGCGCACGTTTTTTCAACCCCCAGTCACTTTGTGACAGCCCCGGTGGGGCACTGGGGACCGTATTCCCCAGACCCCTTGGGTCGCTTCGCGCGCTATGCGCACGTTTTTTTCAACCCCCAGTCACTTCGTGACAGCCCCGGTGGGGCACTGGGGACCGTATTCCCCAGACCCCTTGGGTCGCTACGCTCCGAGTGGTGTGATTACGAGCGGATGATCTCTACTTCGCCGTCGAGGCCGATTTTGATGATCTGGGAGGCTAGGCCGGTGGCGCCGGCTTCGAGACGGGGGTCTACGGTGTAGTCAACTGCGTTTTTGATCTCCTCGGAGATGTCTGTGAATTTCTTTGGGGTCGGCTCTCCTGAGATGTTGGCGGAGGTAGAGACGATCGGTCTGCCGAGCTTGTAGGTCAGCTGCTGGCAGAATTCCATCATCGGAATGCGGATCCCGACTGTGCCGTCAGCCGCCACTGTGTTGTAAGCCAGGTGGTAACGGTCTGATTTACTAGGCTCGCCCTCAGCTGGGGCAGGGCATTTCTTTGCTCCGGGGTAGATCAGGGTCATCGGTCTGTCGTTCACTTCGACAAGGTCAATGGCCATCGGCGGAATCTCCTTGATGTAGAGAGCTATCTGATCCAAGCTGTTAGCCAGCAGCACAAGTGACTTGCTGTCTGACCGGTGTTTGATCTCATAAATCTTTGCGACGGCCTCCGGGTTGGTCGCATCGCAGCCCAGCCCCCAAACCGTGTCGGTAGGGTAGAGGATGACTCCGCCCTCTTTCAGAACCTTCAACGTCTCGTTAAGAATCTCCTCGATTGTCTTCTTCTGCATATTCTTAAATATTTCGTTTATTTCGTGCGCCGAACCGCCCCTTCTGCTCACCGGGCGGCCTTGGCTGCCAGTCTCGTGCGCGGAGCTGCCCTTTCTGCTCACCGGGCGGCCTCCCAACCCGATTCCCGTTTTCCCGTTTCTTTCCGATTCCCAACCCGATTCCCGGCACCCGGTTCCCGGCATACGGCCTACTTGGCGGCCTACTTTTCCAGGAAGTGGAGGTAGCAGGCTGTCACGGCTGTCACGGCGGCGGTCTCGGTGCGGAGGCGGCTTGGGCCCAGGTGCACGGGGATGAACCCACACTCCACAGCCAGGCTGGCCTCATTCGGCGAGAAATCACCCTCCGGGCCGATCAGCACCGTGATCCCGGAGTCCTCGGAAGCCCCTTGCAGAACATCCTTGATGGAGCGTCTTACGGTCTCACCCTCAAAGCAGTAGCAGATCATCTTGATGCCGGCATCCTCGCGGTGGGCAAGGATGAAGTCACGGACAGAAACCGGCTCCTCCACGACCGGCAATTTGGCCTTCAGGCTCTGCTTCATGGCCGAAAGCACGATCTTGCAGGAGCGCTCCGTCTTGAACACCTTCCGCTCGGAACGCTCTCCGATGACAGGCGAGATCACGTCCACGCCAAGCTCGGTGGCTTTCTCGGCGAACCACTCGAAGCGGTCGTTGTTCTTCGTAGGACACACTGCCATATTCAATGAATATGAATGCCCTCCCCAGTCGGGAACGGTTTCCAGGATTTCCGCCGTCGCTCCTTTGTGCGAATCGTCGGCCAGGCGGCACCGGAACATGCTTCCGCACCCGTCCACGACGGTGATCGCGTCACCAGCCCTGTGCCTCAGCACCTTGACGCAGTGCGCGCTTTCGTCGGCATCCAGAAGAGCAAGGCTCCCGTCTAATTTGTGAGCGTAAAAAATCTCCATGCTGCAAAGATACGATGATATTCTTGAATTCTATCCCGCCGGTGACCGCGAATTCCGTCTGAATTCCGCCCTGTGGCCGCCAAACCTCCACATCTTTACCAACTTTTTTGCGCTTGGAACCTGTTTTGATTTGTATGAGATGAAAAATAAAAATTCTAAGACAAACAAACCTAAACAGCTTCTTGCTAAAATTGTTCAGCAGGGTACTAGTATATTGAAGAATAAGGAGTAACTTTGCCCCCATGAAAAAGCGTTATGAATCATTGGATGTCCTTAGAGGACTGACAGTGGCCTTTATGTGCATCGTGAACAACCCTGGTTCCTGGGCACACATATTCCCTCCACTCAAGCATGCGGCTTGGGTTGGCTGCACGCCGACTGACCTGGTCTATCCTTTCTTCGTGTTCTGCATGGGATGCGCCATGGCATTCTCTTTCTCGAAATATGAGAAAGCCACCTCGAAGGCCTATCTGAAGGTGCTGAAAAGGGGGGCGCTGATCTTCCTGGTCGGCTTCGCGCTGAATCTTTATCCGTTCTTCCCGACATCCGTCCACGACCAGACCTGGACCTTCGGCCAGAACTATCTCTACTGGCTCCAGCATAAACGAATATTCGGAGTACTCCAAAGAATAGGAATGGCCTATGCCATCGCCGGCTGCCTTGCCCTCTGGCTCAAGAAGCCAGGCAGGATTCTGGCCGCCATCGGGACGATCTGCGTGGCCTACACGGGAATATTACTGATCTTTGGCCGCGACCCTGGTGCGTTCACCCTTGAGGGCAACGTTTCGATGAGGATAGACACCTGGCTGGTGGGCGGCGACCATTGCTACCATGGCTTCGGCGGGACCAACTTTGACCCGGAAGGCGTTCTCGGCTCCTTGCCGGCGGCCTGCTCGTGCCTCCTTGGCTACCTGATCGGCTTTATGATCCACGGATCGCAAAAGAATATGTCCGCTCTCTGCCAAGGCTCTTCCCACGATGGTTCCATGCCGTCCGAGGCTGTCAACTATTCCCCGGACAGGGTGGTAAACAGAACATTCATCTACGGCTGCCTGTCCCTGATTCTCGGGATTGTCCTCAGCATCTGGATTCCGATCTGCAAGCCGCTATGGTCGGTCTCCTATGTCTTCTACGCAGGAGGATGGGCGATGCTCACGCTCGCTTTCCTGGCCTATCTGCTTGATGTCAAGGGCTACGAGAAGCCATTCGTGCCATTCAAGGCCATGGGAATGAACGCGTTGATGGCCTTCGTCTTCTCCGGAGTCATCGCCAAGAGCTACGGCTTCTTCGGATTCGCTCCGGCGCGCTACTTCGGAGCCAACGAGTACCTGTCCCTTCTCTGGTCCCTGATCTTCGCCTCGGTGATCTTCGCGATCCTCTGGGTTCTCTACAAAAAGAAGATCGTCATCAAGTTGTAGTAGGAACATGTTCATCGGCCTGATTTCCGACACTCACGGCGTGTTTGCCGAGGATGTGAGAAAGTTCCTGGAGCCTGTGGACCAAGTCTGGCACGCCGGGGACTTCGGAACCCTTGAGTGCGCCAAGCAGATTGCGGCGTTCAAACCGTTGACCGGCGTGTACGGCAACTGCGATGGACTGGATGTCAGGCAGGATTATCCGGCGTACCAAAGCTTTGAGTGTGAGGGATTGAGAGTTCTCATGACCCACATCGGGCTTAGCCGTGGCAGTTACTGGGCCTATAATCCTCGCCAGCCACAGTACGATCTGCGGGCCAAGGCGCTCATCGACAACTGGCATCCCGACATATTCGTTTGCGGACACACTCATATTCCTCAAGTCTTCCGTGACGCGCGGTACGGCTTCCTCTTCATGAACCCCGGCGCATGTGGCTACCAAGGCTCCCGCGATGTGCCGAGAATGGCTCTCCGCTTTCAGATTGTTAGCGGTCAAGTGACCGATTTTGAGAAGTGTGAGTTTCCGAGAGAAACGATTTAGTTAAAAAATATCGAAAATTATTGTTAATTGCGGAAAAACTATGTATTTTTGCGCTTTGAAAATAGGATGTAAGAAACTGTAGTTTTAATTTTATACTATTATGAAGAAGGTATTTATGTCTGTTGCAGTTGTGGCTCTTATGGTAGCTGCTTCTGCTTGCGGTAACAACGCAAAGAAAGCCGAGGCTGAGACTGAGGCTGTTGAGACTGTTGAGGAAGCTGTTGACACTGTGGCTGCTTGCTGCGATTCAACCGCTGCCTGCTGCGATTCAACAAAGGCTGAGTAATTTCAGTTTGTGTCCCCTTCTTTGAAAGGGTGGCTTTTATGCGGTGTCCGGGTCAAAACCCAGATGCTGCAATTTTTTTGTCTTAGCCCGTCGCTTTGCCTATCTTTGGAAAAGCTTCCGGTCATTGTGGCCAATCCGGTCGCAGGGCTTTTAGAAGCGCCCGACTCAATGGCTCGGCAGGCCCACAACCGTCGAAGCGCCCGGGAAACACATATTCATAAAGAGTCATGAAAGAGAAAACAGTCTGGTTCTGCTCCAATTGCGGCAACGAGTACCCCAAGTGGATGGGGCGCTGCCCCGCCTGCGGTGAGTGGAACACCATGGTCGAACAGAAGGTCGTGACTGGAGCCTCCCGCAGGGTCTCCGCGCAGGAGACGGTTCCGGGAGCCGGACGCAGACCGCAGAAACTGAAAGATATAGACTCGTCCTCCGAGGCCAGGCTCTCGTTGAACAACGAGGAGATCGACCGGATCCTCGGTGGAGGAATAGTCGAAGGCTCCCTTGTCCTGATCGGAGGAGAACCGGGGATAGGCAAGTCCACCCTCTCGCTCCAGATTCCGCTTGGATGCCCGTCGCTGAAAACCCTTTATGTCACCGGCGAGGAAAGCCTGCGGCAAGTCAAGATGCGCGCCGACCGCCTGGGCGGAGACGCCGCCAACTGCCAGATCTACAGTGAGACCCTGATCGAGAACGTGGTCTCGCAGGCCCGTGAGATCGAGCCGGATCTGATGATTGTGGATTCCGTCCAGACAATGTTCTCGCAGACGGTCGATTCGACTCCCGGCTCGGTCACACAGATCAAGGAAGTGGCCGCCATTCTCCTGCGTCTCGCCAAGGAGACCGGCATCCCTGTGATCCTGATCGGCCACATCACCAAGGAAGGCTACATCGCCGGTCCTAAAGTGCTGGAACACATCGTGGATGTTGTACTTCAGTTTGAGGGGGACAATCGTGGCACGTACAGGATCCTGCGGAGCATCAAGAATCGCTTTGGCTCCACTTCCGAACTCGCTGTCTTCGAGATGACAGGCAAGGGGCTAAGGGAGGTGTCCAATCCGTCCGAACTCCTGATCCCGATGCATGAGGCCGGCCTCAGCGGAACCGCCATCAGCGCGATGCTGGACGGAACGAGGCCGTTTCTCTTTGAGGTTCAGGCGCTTGTGAGCTCTGCAGTCTATGGCACGGCGCAGCGCTCGGCGACCGGATTCGATGTCAGGAGGCTGAATATGCTGCTGGCTGTCCTGGAGCGCAGGGCCGGCTTCAAACTGGCGCAGAAAGATGTTTTCCTGAACATGGCGGGTGGCCTTAAGGTCAGTGACCCGGCCTGTGACCTGGCCGTGGTGGCAGCTGTCCTGTCGTCGAATTTCGACTTCGCCATCCCTTCGGACAACTGCTTCGCCGGCGAGGTCGGCCTTAGTGGCGAGATCCGCCCCGTGGCCCAGACCGACCGCCGTGTCGGAGAGGCTTCCCGACTGGGTTTCAAGAGGATATTCGTGTCATCCTTCGCCTCGCTGGATCGTACGCCTCAAGGCATTGAGGTCGTCAAAGTCGCCGACATTCCCGCCCTTGTCCGCAGCCTCTTCAAATAGTCCGTTGCTTTCACGGTCGCAGAGGTCCGTCGGACTCTCCAACAGCCGAAGCGCCGCGAAACGTCCAAAGTGTCCGACAAATTCGTTAATTGAAAAAAAATGCGTATATTCGCCAAGTTTTAAGACTAAACAAAACGTAATATGAATCTTAGAGACATCAAAAAGGACATTGAATATGTCATCGGAGCCTTCATCGATGATTGCTCCCTTTTCAGCGCGATAAATCAGAAAGCCGATGACGAGGCACTGGGTGGACTTTTGGATGAGGCCGTAAAACTCTACAACGACCTCAGGGACAAGGTTAACGCAAAGGCCGAAGGCAAGAAGGCCGCTTATTTCGCCGGCATCCGCAAGGAACTCCTTGAGAAGACCGACGCTCTGTACCAGAAGCTCAGCGAGGTCATCAAGACGGCAGCGAAGGCTGAGGAGAAGTAGTCAAGCTTTTCACCGAATCATATTTGGGGAAGGCTTGAGAGTCTTCCCCATTTTATTTGTGGTCGTTAATGAATATGCCACAGTAAATCACTAAATCTTTACCAGCATATTTTTTAGTAACATGAAAAAAATAAGTTGCCTCAGATTAAGAGAAAATTTTCGAGGATAGATCTATTTTCGAAGAAGGAGTGTGCCGGTGGCACATGACTGATGAGAAAAGAGATGTAGACCGAAAAGATTCCTTAAGATGATGCAGGTTATTATTTGAAGGTTACTTAACGCTTGCTGTTGAACAGAATTTATACTAAGAACATGAAGGTTGCGGTTGTCGGTGTGACCGGCCTTGTGGGAACACGAATGGTCGAGGTGTTGGAAGAGAGGCAATTCCCTGTGGATGAGTTTCTTCCTGTGGCATCGGAAAAATCTGTCGGAAAAAAGATCCCTTTCCGAGGGCGTGAATATTCAGTCTTGGCCATCGAGGAGGCGCTTGAGGCGAAGCCCGATCTGGCTCTGTTCTCCGCAGGAGCCGGCATTTCCCTTGAATATGCCCCGAGATTCGCCGCGGCAGGATGCCGTGTCGTGGACAACTCTTCCTGCTGGAGGATGGATCCGACTAAGAAACTGGTAGTGCCGGAGATCAATGCCTCCGTACTGACCGAGGATGACCGCATCATCGCCAACCCTAACTGCTCGACCATCCAGATGCTTCTTCCGCTGGCTCCGCTACATCGTAAGTACGTGATCAAGAGGATAGTGGTCTCGACCTATCAAAGTGTGACGGGTTCAGGCAATCCTGCCGTCGCGCAGATGAAGGCCGAGCGCGAGGGGAGGAAGTGGGGTGAATATCCTGCCTTCTATCACTATCCGATCGATGAGAATGTGATCCCTCACATAGATGATTTCCTGGAGGACGGCTACACGAAGGAGGAGATGAAGATGGTCAACGAAACCCACAAGATCTTGGATGACTATTCGATAGGGGTGAGTCCTACCACGGCGCGCGTGCCGGTGCTGGGAGGACATTCGGAATCCATCAATCTGGAGTTCGAAAAGGAGTTTACGCTTGAGGATGTCAGGAGATTGTGGTCTGAGACAGAAGGTGTTACGGTTCAGGATGACCCTACCCGCAACATCTATCCGATGCCGCTTTTCTCTCTTGGCAAGGATGATGTGTTCGTCGGTCGTCTGCGCAGGGATCCGTCCGTGAGATCCGGCCTGAACTTCTGGTGCGTCAGCGACAACATCCGCAAGGGGGCCGCCACCAACGCCGTCCAGATCGCCCAGTACCTTCTGTCCAAAGGCTTCCTGCCACGTCGCTGAGTCCGGTCTCCCGGCCGCTGCGTTCGATGGACTTGTCAGCCGTCCAGGCGCTCCTTTATTCCTTGTCGGCCAGATGCCTCTCCCAAGCCCAGGCAGAGGCCAGAGTCTCCTCGATCGACCTCTCGGCCTTCCAGCCAAGCTCTTTGTTCGCAAGGGTCGGATCCGCCCAGATTGCTGTCACGTCACCGGAACGCCGAGGCGCAAATTTATAGTTGAGCTTCAGTCCGTTAGCTTTCTCGAAAGCGGTGATGAGCTCCATCACGGACAGCGGCTTTCCAGTACCGATGTTGAAGATTTCATATTCATTCTTCATCTTGCCCTCAAGCATCCTGCGCACCGCGAAAACGTGCGCCTTGGCGAGATCCACGATGTCGATGAAATCCCTTTGGCATGTGCCGTCCGGGGTAGGGTAGTCGTTGCCGAAGACGGAGAGGTACTCGCGTTTGCCGATGGCGGTCTGCGTGATGTAAGGCACCAGGTTGTTAGGCACGCCGCGCGGAAGCTCGCCGATCAGAGCGGACGGATGCGCCCCGATCGGGTTGAAGTACCTCAGCGCTATGCCCTTGACGTTTGAATATGCCTTCACGGAGTCCCGCAGGATGTCCTCGCACATCTGCTTCGTGTTGCCGTAGGGAGAGGTGGCGGGTTGCCTTGGAGATTCCTCTGTGACAGGAAGTTGTTCCGGCTCGCCATAGACCGTGGCGGAAGATGAGAAAAGAATATTCCCGCATCCGTGGTCACGCGCGGTCTCGATGACATTCATGAACGACTCCAGATTGTTCTTGTAGTACTTGAGCGGCTCGCTCACCGACTCACCGACGGCCTTGAATCCGGCGAAATGAATGACCGCGTCGATCTTGTTGGCCGTGAACAGCAATTCCGTGGCCACAGGGTCGCAAAAATCCATTTTCACGAACGGAATGTCCTCTCTTCCAGTGATTTTCTTCACACCCTCGTAGCAGGTCTCGTCACAGTTGGACATGTTGTCTGCGACAATGACATCGTAGCCGGCCTCGATAAGCTCCACCGTGACATGGCTTCCGATAAATCCGGCACCGCCGGACACAAGAACGCATTTTTTCATATTCAGAACAATTTGATTCAAGTTCGTGTCGCCCGCATTGTTTATGGCACCCTTGCGGTCCGAGCGGTTCGTTCTATCTGCGCCGTACCATCTGCGCCGTACCACCCATGCTGTCCGCGCGGTTTTATGGCATCAGCGCGGTTCGCATTGTTTGTACCGCCAGTGCCGTCCGCTGCAAATTATAGTTACCGCTCGCTCTCGCAATGCTGGCATACAAACTGCAAATTTAACAATAAAAACACTATTTTTGTACTCCTGCCGTTCCCGGATTTTATCCTGTGGCATTGGAGCGGCCTGTAAATCATATTTTTTTTGCCATGAGAGTCGGAATATTCATAAATAAAAGTGTCGGCGCGCTTGCGCTGTCGTTGGTTGCTGTTTTAACTTACGCCGCTCCTGCCATTGTGGCTCCGGTCGCTGTGGGTCCTGCCGCTGTGGCTTGGCAGGCTCACCAACCCGTCTGGACACCCGTCCCGGCCCTTTTTTCCAAGGGAATAACCGAAACTCCCGTCCCGTCCCTTCCTGCCGCTGAGATTGCCGAAGCGCCTTCCTCTCCGACCCTTTCAGCCGCTTGCCTTGCCGAGGCATCCACTCCGACATCCCCGCAAGTCACCTCTCCGAAAAGATTTTCCGTCAAGACCAAGGCCCAGTGCTACATCGAGACTGCCGCGCGTGGTGAGGCTCTCAAATCTTCCGTCTTCGGAGTCCTTGCCGTAACCGAAGGCGGCGACACCCTGGCCTGCTGGAACAGCGACCAGCGCATGGTTCCGGCCTCGACGATGAAACTCATCACCACCGGCATGGCCATCCACCTCCTCGGCCCTGATTTCAAGTACATTACCCGCATAGGCTACAGTGGCGTCATCAAAGACGGAACCCTGGACGGCGACCTTTACATAGTCGGCGGCGGCGACCCGACCATAGCCTCGAAAGACTCGATCTCCATCTCCCGCACCGACCTCTTCCGTCAGTGGAAATCCTTCCTGGACAAGGCCGGCATCAAGCGTGTAAGCGGCAACGTGATAGGCGACGGACGCTACTTCGACGGTCCCATGGAACACGACACCTGGAGCTACCAAGACATCGGCACCGCCTACGGAGCCGGTCTTAACGGCCTGAGTTTCTACGAGAACGCCCAGGATTTCAGGGTGAGTGCCGGCCCGTCGGTGGGTTCGCCGGTCAACGTCTCCGTCATATTCCCCGCCACGCCGTGGATGAAGTATGAATATTCCTGCAAAACCGCCCCTGCCGGCACCGGCGACCAGCTCTACCTCTTCAATTCCGACTTCGCCCCCCGCGCCGAGGTCCGCGGCTCATTCGCCATCGACCGCAAGCCCAAAGTGGAGGAATTCAGCAACAGATTCGGCTCCTACACCTGTGCCCACTATTTTTGTGACTATCTGAGATCCAGCGGAATAGCAATCTCCGGAACTCCCGCCGACATCATCCGTGGCCGAATCCGCACCGACCTATCTTCCTCTGAATATTCCCGTTACGCCTCAAAGGTGGATGATCTGAATATGCTAGGCCAGACATATTCCCCATCCCTTGCCCGCATAGCCCGTGAGACCAATCTGAAGAGCGATAACTTCTACGCCGAGACTCTTTTCCGTACCCTTGGCCGCCGACTCCACCATTCCGCCTCCTACGATTCCTCCTATGTGGCTATGAATGAGGTGATGAAGAGTTTGGGTATCTGCGCCGATGACATCCGGATCGTAGACGGCAGCGGCCTGGCCCGCCACAACTACATATCCCCGTCCTTCTTCGTCCGCTTCCTCTCCGCGATGATGGACAGTCCCTCCTTCGCCGACTACATCCAGACCATAGCCCAGCCCGGCTCCCGTCACTACGAGTCACGCCTTCGTGAGTCCCCCGCCTCCGTGAAGTCCCGCGTCCATCTGAAAAGCGGCTCCATGAACGGCGTGCGTTGCTTCAGCGGCTACATCGAGCCCTCCGCCGGCTCCAAATCCGACACCATAGTCTTCTCCATAATGACCAACAACTCCCTAGCCCCCGCCTCCCGCCTGGATCCCATAATCGACCGCATAATCACCCTCCTCGCCACCGACAATTAGCCCGCCGCCGATTAGCCCGCCGACAATTAGCCCGCCGCCGATTAGCCCGCCGCCGATTAGCCCTCTGCCGATTGGCCCTCTGCCGATTGGTCCGCTGCCGATTGGTCCGCTGCCGATTGGTCCGCTGCCGGCCAATTGACCGACCAGTTATCCCTCCGCCGATTCGGTCCGCCGACCAATTTGCCCTCTCCTAATTATCCAGCCGCCGCTGTCCGGGTGTCCACTCCTACACCAAATCCTCCCATCCGTTTTCCGCTGCGCCTCTGCGGACACGAATCTGCCCGAATCCCGCCCATACCAACTTCTCCGTTTTTTCCGCCCGTGCCTCCGTGGACACGAATCCGCCCGAATCCCGCTCTTGGCCTCCCGCCTGTGCCTCCGCGGACGACATTTGCGTGGATTCCCGCCCATAATGTATCGGATGTGCCTCAGCGGGCGTGAATCTGCCCTAAGTACGCCCTAATCCTCCCGTCCGTTTTCCACTGCGCCTCTGCGGACACGAATCCGCCCGAATCCCGCTCTTGGCCTCCCGCCTGTGTTCAAGTCCAAATCCTGTGTTTAGGCTCGGGGCTAACTTGTCCACCGGAGCGGTCTTTTCGTGGACAAAGGCCCGACATCAGTCAGTTTGTCCACCGGAACCGCCATTTCGTGGACAAAGGCCCGACATCAGTCAGTTTGTCCACCGGAACCGCCATTCCGTGGACAAATGCCCGGTGTCAGTCGGCTTGTCCACCGGATCGCCATTATTGTGGCTAACTTCTTCGTGTTGAGCCTAGTATTAAGGAAAGACAGTCTGAAAGTTGTATCTTTCCTTGGAAATAAAAGCGGATTGCTGTTTGGTGAAGTCAGAGGTCACTTTCTGCGCATAGAGAAAAGGGTTATGAGGCAGTAGAGGATGTGGCATTGCCTTGTGTAAGGCGGATCTGGCTTTTGGTCGGAGGTGATAGTTGCGGTACCGCGTGTTAAGAAGGCAGAACATCGAGGTGGAGTAGTTTGGTGTAACGCCCAGCGTTAAGGAAGCCGGTCCTACGGGACGGAGGACGAAGGGCTACGGAGCATTGTTCCGCGGGAATGGTGGGCGATGCTCCGGGATGTTGGGAGAGTTAGTGGTTAGTCCTGCGGGAAGTAGGCGGGGCTGTTGAAGGTGGAGAGGATTCCTGAGGAGGGCTCGTCTATGTGGCCGACTATGCGGCGGGCTCTGATCGGTTTTCTGTTGTAGAAGTCTTTGGCTCTGTGATCCAGGGAGTTGATGCGAACTAGTTGGGAGGAGTGGATGAACTTGCCGTCGCCGATGTACATGCCCACATGGGTTACTCTTTCTTTGGTGCTGTCTGTGGCGGCTTTGCCCCAGAACAGAAGGTCGCCCGGGAGCAGACCGCTCCAGTCAACGTCCCCGTTGTCCTTGAATATTCCTAAATCCTCCCCGACCCTTGCTTGCTGTGAGGCATTTCGCGGCAGGAGCACGCCGTTGGCGAAGTAGACGTTGCGGACGAGGCCGCTGCAATCCACGTTCTTTATTGAGGTGCCGCCCCACATGTATGGAACGCCGAGGAATCGGAAGCTCGTGGCCAGCAGGTCTTTACGAAACTCGTCTTGAGATGTGGCCCGGTCTTTTCGATCCTTGGCCCATTTGTAGAACACATCCACGTCCTTGGCCGGGACGAAGCCGGTCTTGCCGGACGGTAGCACAACCCCTACGAAATGTTTTTTCAAGACCGCGCGACCTTCCTCGTAGCCGCTGTAACGCCCGTAAGAGTGTGTTTTGGCGCTGTACAAAATCCGAACTATGTCACCAAGCACGAAGTCGCTGACAATCCGTGAGTCAGTCGAAGGCTCCTCGTAGACGTGTGTAAGTGAGGCTGTGCAGATGTATTTCGGTGCCTCAAGGTAGTCCATAAGACCTTTCTCGTCCATCGGCACCAGCCCCATCTCGTTGACCCAGGCGGTGTAAGGTTCTGGACTCTTGATCTTTACCCAGTACCCGGACTTGTCCAGAATCTCCACAACGGTTCCCATCAAGGCTTGGTCGCCAAGTTCGGCGGCGTAGTCCGGAGCCTCGCGCATGAAGTTGGCGGAGAACTCGACCACGGCCCATTTATGGTTGGTTTCTTGAGCCAGGACGGCGATGCCTGGTGACACAAAGGCCACGGAAAGAAAAAGAATTTTTGATAAGAAGCTCATAACAAATCAGTACTGTGAGAAATTGAATCCGTCCTTTGCGCTCTTCCGCTTTAGAAAAGCAACCGCTGCCTCACTGGCGGATTCAAGTTGTAAAAATATTCACAATTCATTAGTTTTGCAAATATGTGGCGTTCTTTCTGGCGTTGAAATTCATCGATAATTCTATGGAACAGATGTTTGAGGAGAGGAAAGAGGAAAAAGATGCAAATAACAGGAAGGAAGAAATGACTATATCAGGTCTGTGCCCGGGGGGCGACAATAATGGACGTAAGTGTCGCCCGGTAGTGCCTGGGAGTACCGTTGGGCGACGATAATAGGCTTAAGTGTCGCCCGGTAGTGCCGATGAACATCGTTGGGCAACGATAATGGGCTTAAATGTTGCCGGGGAGTGCGGCTTGAAGGGAGGTGGTGAAGAGTCGAGGCTTTTGAGTGAGGGAGGGATTTGTGAAGTGAGTGAATATGTCAGGCCAGCACCGTTGGGCGACAATAATGGACGAAAGTGTCGCCCGGTAGTGCCGATGAACATCGTTGGGCGACGATAATGGGCGAAAGTGTCGCTCGGGAGTGCCTGGGAGTACCGTTGGGCGACGATAATAGGCTTAAATGTCGCCCGGGAGTGCCGATGAACATCGTTGGGCGACGATAATGGGCTTAAGTGTCGCCGGAGAGTGCGGGCTTGAAGGGAGGTGGAGAAGAGTCGAGGCTTTTGAGTGAGGGAGGGATTTGTGAAGTGAGTGAATATGTCA
>ERZ824978.2863-NODE-2863-length-14068-cov-2.841362_pt1 | contig 14068 bp, 13 predicted proteins | sample MGYA00519860_ERZ824978 | MGnify/ENA primary metagenome ERZ824978 (study PRJEB31778, sample SAMEA3449184) | human gut metagenome | biome: human gut; feature: human-associated habitat; material: faeces | place: United Kingdom | collected 2010/2012 ... | reverse complement strand
TGATCATGCAAAGATCAACGTTCCGGCTGCTTTCATTTCACGCCGGACTTAGCTTATCGGTCACAGCCGACGGGAACCTCGCCGTGCTGCGCTCTTCCAAGCTTACGTCCGCCGAAACGGACACCGGCGCTTCCACCACAACGACCTGCACTGTACCCGTGCAGCTTACAGAAATACCGGTTATCCTTCCTGCGCCGATGTACAGCTTTATATCACCGTAAGCGAGATTCGGGTTTAGCTTTGCAGCATCGGGAGATATTATCTCTACGAGCTGCTTGACACCATCGCCGTCAAGCGCGACTGTATAGGGATACCCGTCGGCAGTCTGGGCGGCGCTTATATTGCCGTTAAGATATGCCTGATACACCACATTCAGCAGGTTTACGTTTCCGGCAAGCTGCGCCTCCTCATCAGTCACGCCGGCGCCGCTTGCGTTCACCACACTGCTGCCGTCGGTATAGAGCTTCAGATTGTTCTTGCCGACGCAGTATATACGCTTGCCGTTAGCCACTGCGGAGTCAACATCCAGTGTAGTATCAAGCACGACAGGGCCGCAGTTCACGGCCATTTTCAGCTTTGCAGCTATACTATCGCGCCCGTCAAGCTCCGCCCATGCGGAGATAATGCGGAACAGATCGCCGCTTATCTCCGGCAGATTCTCCGCACTGTTCTGCGCAGCGGCTTCTGCCACCGCTTCCGGGATAACGGCATCGCTTGATGTCTCCATACCGCTTATGACCGCACATACTTCAAACGCGCTGCCGCTGCTCTCGCCGGAGGCAGAAACTATTATGCTCTGCACCGAACCGTTTTCAATGACAGTTTCTACGGCAGCGCTGTTCACTGTCTCTGTCTCCCCGGAAAGCGCCGGACAGAGCGTTTGCAGCAGCTCTGCCGCCTGCGCACCACTGATACTGACCATGCAGGCGCTGCCGTCTTCCGTGTATTCCACATCCCTATACAGCGCGGTTATTTTGCCGAGCAGCGATGAGTAATCCGGGAACATGCTGCTGATACTGTACGATTTGCCATTTTCAAGTATCAGCATAGCGTTTGAATAATAGAGCGGCACATTCTCGACCACGGCGCAGGTGATACTGTTTTCACCGCTGCGCTTCACTGCAACAGGTACAACAGTGCTTATCCGCTCATCTCCAAGCACCGCTTCCACCGATACGCTCATTGAAAGCTCATCTGCCCTGCCAAACTCCATAAGTGCCTTGTATGGAGCAAGCTTTACGACAAACTGCGGCACGAATATGGCCGCGGCAGCGCCAAGCGCGCAGATTAGCAGGAGCGTTATAATAACAGCTGCCGGATTCTTTCTGCGCTTTTTGTCTGGCTTTGGTACGCTCTCGGCACGAACTGCCGGAGTCTTTGTCTTCTTCTCCGCAGTCTTAGAGTGTTCTCTGCGGCGTCTTTTAATTGAAAATACGACCAGCAAAATAACGGTGAGCGCGACAGCGGCAATCGCCGCCCATATCCACCACACGCTGATGACGGATACCGCCGCGATGTCAGCCTCCGTACCGGCAACATCAAAGGCAAGATAGCTGCCGAATTCTTCAGTTTTCGCCTGTATCCAGCGTCCGTCCTGCATTATATAGATATTAAGCTCTCCTATCGCCACCTCCGGCGGCAGATAGTGCAGCGTGTGTACGTTCTGTCCGTCGTCGGGGATAGTGACATGGCGCTGCTCAATTATGCCTCCGCTAATAGGCGCTGTAAGGCGGGCAAGCCATGGCAGTCTCGGCGCGGAATCACCGCTTACGGCAGTTGTAAGCTCGCTATTGAGCGGGGCAAGTTCTGCCTCCGCCTCCAAGGAGCTTGACAGCACATCATCGTCACCATATTTTCCTTCAATGAAGAACACCGGGCGCGTATCTCCCCGCTGCTCATCGGATGGCAGCGCGGAGTATTCCAGCTCATAGTCCGCCGTGACAACAGTGTCAAAGCGAAGACCGTCCAGCTCGGTTCTGTCCCATTTGGCATAATATCCGTCCTTCTCCGGTATCTCCGGGTACACGTCGCTGCCAAAGGAGTCCCCGTAATTGAACGTAACCGTTTTCAGAGTTTTCCCGTCCGCGACGAAGCTGAGGCGCATAGCTTTGAACTCGTCCGGGAGCGTGTCTATGGCCATAAGCGTTTCATAGCTTATGGGCGCGGCTTTGCCGGATATGCTTCTGCCGTCAATGCCGGGGAGCGAATCGGACACAAAGTAGTTTTCCAGATACTCGCCCAGATCGGAGCCGGATATTGCGCCGTAATACTGCGCCGCCTCCGCTATCTCCACCATGTTCACACAGCCGGTCACGGTACTGCCGGAGCCTGTCACCGCCTCCTCCACTCCGGAGCCAGCTATCCCTCCGACATATTTTCCACCAAATACGGTACACTTTGCCCAGCACGTGCGCATTGCTGCGCTCACAAGCCCCGCAACGCCGCCGGCGTAGCTGCGCCGCGCCGTGACGCTGCCCTTATTGGTGCAGTCCTGAAGCACGGCTTTGAGTTCATACTCTCTCTTATACCTTGCGGAGATGTTTGACGTCACATCGTCCTCGGGGTCTGATTCATATTCTATAGCCATTGCGCCGGCAACGCCGCCAATGTTTATATCGCCGCTGACAGCGCCGGTATTCGCGCTTGAGCTGACCTTGCCAAGCTTAACAATGTCTATATCTATACCCGAAGTATCGCGCAGTATGTCACCGTCCTCGCTGCCGGCAGAGAATATCGCGTCAAACATCGTGTTGGAAAGCTCGTTGAACTTCTCATTCACCGCACGTACATCGTTCGCAACCGCGCCCGTAGCCCCGGAGATTTCCCAATTGAGCATGCTTAGCTGGCTGCCGATGCCGTTGATAACTGCGACCAACCCGCTGAGATTGGGCGTGGTAACCACGTCAAATTCTGGAAACGTCCCGTCGCCTATCTGCCCGCCGCCGATGCCGGTGTCAAGATTGCCTATCTCCCCGAGCGCGCCGCCGATATACCCGCTTATTCCTGCAAGGCGCGACGACACTGTGCCGGAAATGCCCTGCACGTCGTTCGCCGTCTGATCGATAAGCGCACTAAGCTCGTCGAGCTGCTACTGCATCTTTGCCAGCGCGCTGTTTTCAACATTCATCTCAATGTACGGCTCCATCTGCCCCACAACGCCGCCGACGTCCTTTCGGCCGTACACCGTGCCGCTGTTGGTGCAGCCGGATATGAAGCCGCAGCTTCTGCCCGCGATGCCGCCGACATTATAGCCCACATGCCTGTAGCCTATAACGGCATCGTTCAGGCATCTGCGGATAATACCGGCGGAATAGCCTGCAACACCGCCCGTGTCGGATGCGGAGGAAAGGGTGTCACGGCTCGAGAGTCTGGCAATGTCAAGGGTCGTGTCGATTGTTATATCCTGTATTGAAAAGGTCTTATCCTCGCTGACGGTGTTGATATATGCCGAATTTCTGCACGAGGCTATCAGCCCGGCGTTATATCCTGCAACGCCGCCGGTCATCTTGTTCCCGTACACCGCTCCTGTCACCGCACAGTTCTGGATCGTGCCTGAAAGTTCGTTGCGTCCTGCTATCGCGCCGACGTCGACACTCCCGCTCACACTTCCGGTAAAGGTGCAGGAAATAATTTTGCCGTAGTTTACGCCAGTGAGGCCGCCTGTCGCCGTAGTGGTACCGCTTATATCAACCGTGCCGGATACATTGAGGTTTTTTACCGTGCCGCCCTCCTGAATTTCGGCAAACAATCCTGCACGGGAGTATTTCCCGGAAATATTCAAGCCGCTTATCGTGTGTCCGTTCCCGTTGAACGTCCCGCCAAAGCTCGGTATCGGTGCGAAGTCCACTCCGTCAAGCGATATGTCCGCATCAAGCCTCACCGTCACGCCCTGTGAACGCGTATCAAGCGTGCAGCTTTGCGCAAGCTCAACGAGATCGTCCGCAGATCTGATATGCACCATGTGTACAACGTTATCCGCAAAGGCCGCGCCCGCAAGTGAGAGCATGGTCACGGCGGCAAGCAGCAATGACGATATACGTTTGAAGATATTATTCATTTTCTTCCGCCTCCCTGCTTTCATCGGCGCTTACTCCGTCCGTTTTATCCGCGACCGTTCCCGACAGTACAGTGAGCCTTACGTCTCCGTCCACTTCCGCGCGCATCACGCCGCTGACCGTTCCGCTGATCTCGCCGCTGACTATACCGTCGACAAGCACCTTTCCGCTGCGCTCCTCCTTCTTTATCACCTTCGGAACCGCAAACGAGGTCTTATCCGCAAGGTCGCCGCCAATGAGCAAAATCTGCGGCAGAACAAAAAGCACAAGGAACATTGAAATTATAGTTCCGCGTCCCAGACACTGTCCTATCCCGGCGATCGTCGCCTCCGATGTCATCCGGCCTATCAGCGTTCCGGCGACAGTGAGGATGGTACCGGAGGTGAGTACCGTCGGAAATGCGAAATTCAGCGTCTCTATTATGGCCTCTTTATGAGGCATTTTGTCCTTCAGCTCCTGATAACGCGTTGCTATGACTATTGCTTAGTCGATATTTGCGCCCATCTGTATGGAGCTTACGACCAGATAGCTCATAAAGAACAGCCCGGTTCCAGTTAGATACGGCATTGAGAAATTTATCCATATGCTGCCCTGAATGACCAGTATCAGCAATATCGGCATGGCAACGGATTTGAACGTGAACAGCAGCACCACCAGAACTATCAGGATGGAAACGATGCTTACCACCATGTTGTCTGTTGCAAATGATTTGCTGAAGCTCCGCCTCTTTCTCGTAGTTGCCCGACGGTATGATGAGTGCCACCATGTTGGAGGATGTGAAGTTATCGGCGACCATATTGTCCGCTATCTGGGTGGCATTCAGCTTAGGCGTTTTCAGTGAGCTGTAGCCGTAGGCATAAGGACACCTGTTTGAAAAGTACAGCCCCAGCACCGCTACCGCAACGAATATTACCGGCACGACATGCCGCGTCGCGTAGTCTATCTTGCCGACAAAGGAAATTTTCGGGACAAAGTTTTTATGTTTTGTTTTCTCTATAAGCGGCCCAAACAGCACCAGCAGTCCCGGCATAAGTACAAACACGCTCAAAAGCGCGTAAAGTATAGCCTTGATAAGACATATGCCCATGTCCGGGCCTATCTTGAACTGCATAAACAGCATTGCCGCAAGACCGCCTACCGTTGTCAGGGAGCTTGCGCTTATCTCCGGGATGGATTTGGTCAGCGCAGCTTATAGCCGCCTCGCGGATAGGCATTGTCTCGTGCTGCTCTTTAAAATGATTGCAGAGAATTACCGCGTAGTCCAGCGACAACGCCAGCTGCAAAATACTCGTGACCGAGTTGGAGACAAACGATATTTTTCCGAATACAAAATTACTCCCCTGATTGAGTATCATGGCAGTCACGAACGTGAGCAGCAGCACCGGCACCTCGCCGTAGGTCTGCGAAGTGAACAGCAGCACTGCAACGACTATGACCGCGACATATACCATTATCACGCTTACCTCGCTGGCGATCGTATCCTAAAGCGTATTTCCAAGCTCAGTTGAAATAAACAGATCATAGTCTGCCAGCGCAGCCTTTATCTCGTCAAGCGCGGTGAGACAGCTGTCGTTATCTTCATCATAATCAAAGGTTACGCTGTAGAGCGCGGAGGCATGGTTATAGTGATCAGTCGTTCTGTCAAAGGCAACGCTCTGCACGCCATTTATTTCTGTCAGCGTATCGTTTAGCTTTTCCGCCTCACTGTAGGATATGTTTGCCACCATGACCTCGGCTGTGCCGTAGGTGGTGAACTGCTTTTCCATCAGATCCAGCGCGATCTTAGTCTCTGCGTCGTCCGGCAGGAAAGAGGTGAGATCATTTTCCACCTCAACCCAGTCCTTTGAAAAAACGGAGAATATCAGCAGCACAACTATGATCAGAAAAAGCAGATTTCTCTTGTCCACTATCAGCGTGGCAAGCTTCGTCATGAAATTGTTGTCAGGCTTTGATTTGTTTGACATAGACGCACTCCAATTATGTAATGTCCTTTTAATTGCCGTCCGATATGGCCGCCTTTTTTGTTCCGTGCAGCTTCATCACAGCGCTGCCGGTGCTGACGGTGCCTGTCATTTTCTCACCTATCAGCTGGATAACGGAGCTGCATTTAAGCGTGCTTACAATAGTAGACAGCTCATGGCACAGATACAGCACACCGCTGCGAAGCTCTCCGGAAACGGCATTGTCGAAGCCGACAAGTGAGATCACGCCGTTTATTTTGCCGTCGGTGCAGTCTATGGTAAGCGTACCGCAGCGTTCGCCGAGTTGGCTGTCGAGTACAATATCATAGCTTTCCTGCATATTCCCGCCCCCTTTTTACCTGATAGAAAATAATCCAACGGACGAAATAAAACAATGGTCAATCCGCAGCACGCCGTCAGAAATCTGACATAACCTGCGATTTGTCATGTCAAAATACATCTCGAAATATCGGCTTTTATGTGTTATAGTATACTATATAATAATATATAGTACAATGCATAGTGAAGCGGTCATTTTCACGGAGGTATGACTATGGAAAAACGCACCTACGCTGCGTCTGACCAGACTAAGCACGCTCTTGCGCAGGCTCTGAAAACGCTGATGACGCAAAAGCCATTTGACAGGATAACCATACAGGACATAACGGAGCTATGCGGGATACGCAGGCAGCATTTCTATTATCATTTTCAGGATATTTACGACCTTCTGCGCTGGATGTTTCAGGAGGAGGCCGTCTCTCTGCTGCACCAGCACGAGGGCGCGCTGCTGTGGCAGGACGGTTTATTGCAGCTGTTTCATTATATTGAAGCTAACCGCGCAGTCTGTCTCTGCGCACTCAACTCTGTCGGCTGGGATTGTCTCAAGCGCCTTTTTGAGGCGGATATATACTACGATAAACCACGCTGTAGTGCAGCTTGGTGAACAGATAGGCGCGTGCGCTGTATCGGATCCATCTGCCGACGTTGATATGGTCACGCATTTCTATATTGTTGCCGCCTCCGGGCTTATTGAGAGCTGGCTCACGGGGGAGTTGGACAAAAGTCCTGAAGAGATAGTTTTGTTTCTTGATGTGATAATTCACGACCATGTACGCGGCGCAGCGTTCCGTCTCGGTACTTCCGACAGGCTTATCTGAATTTGCCGCTGCAAAGCCCGCAGGATGGGAGCTATCCTATCTGCGGATATATGAATAGAGGCGTCCTTTCGGACGCCTCTATCTTTTTTGTTCAGGTTTATTTCTTAGTCTTGTTATACTCGCGGATGCATCTGGGAGTGAGCATTTGGTGCGGCGGGCATATCGTAGTGGGGTTCTGATATGCAGCCTGGGCGAACGCCATCATATAGTTGCGCAGATCGTCCATCGGCACTATCTCATCGACCATGCCGAGCTTTGCCGCAAACTTCGGGCGGGATTTGACATGGTAAGCGTTGATAAGCTTGTTCATATTCTCGATGATGTCATCAAGCGGCTGGCCTGCCTTGCTGGCCTTGACGAGCTGGCGGACATACATGGCCGCCGCCGCGGTCTCTCCGTGCATGACATAGTACTCGCTGGTGGGCGCCGCGAGGCTGAAGGGGTTGTTCTTTTCGCACTGCGGTCCGCCGAGGACATAGTGCGCCGCTGCGCTGCCCTTGCGCAGAGTCACCTCGAGGAATGGCGTAGCGCCGTTCTGGATAGAGTAGATCAGGGACTGTCCGAGGCCCAGAAGCTCCGCCTGCTCGGCAATATCATCGACGTCAATGCCGCTGCTGTCCTGAAGCCATATCATCGGTATCCTGTCTCTTTCACAGAGCGTCACGAATTCGCTCATCTTTATAAGGCCCTGACGGTAGAGCTTGCCGCCGATGCCGACAGCGTTTGCGCCGCGGTACTCGGGGTAGTTCATAAAGAGTCCCTGCTTATTGGCGACAATGCCGACGAGCAGACCGTCCATGCGTGCAAGACCGCATACGACCTCCGGGCCATAGTCAGGCTTGTACTCGTCAAACTGGCTCGCGTCGGTGAGACGGGAGATGACCTGATATATATCGTAGGTGCGCTTGGGGTTCATGGGAATAATGCTGTAGAGATCCTCTGCGGGGTATGCGGGCTCCATCGGAGGCGCAACACGGAAAAACTCGAGATCAAAGCCGGGGATATAGCTCATGTACTTGCGCAGAGTATCGGCGACAGCTACGTCGTCGTCGCAAACCTCTCTGAAGAAGCCCGTGACCTCATGGTGCGTCTTTACTCCGCCGGGTGCGGGAGCCTTGCCGCCCGTCTGGGCGTTTATGAGCGCTCTGGCGCTCTCCTCATCGACAAATCCCTTGGGATTCATGCCGGAGAGGATGCCTGCGCCGCCGACGGCCATATTGGCGTCCTTCTGAGCGACGAGCACCGCGGGGCTTATGGAGTGGTATCCGCCGCCTGCGGGGTTCGTGCCGAAAATACCGACCAGAACCGGAATACCGAGCTGTGCAAGCTCTGCATTGCGGTAGAACGAGGCGCCGCCGCCGCGGCGTCCGGGGAACAAAAGCTCCTGCTGGTCGAGTTCAACGCCGGAGCAGTTGAGCAGATATATAAGCGGGATGCGCAGGATCTTGGCGGTGTCCGCAGCCTTCAGCAGGTTCTCCGCCTGTCCGGGCACCCATGCGCCCGCTCTCTTCTTATTGTCGGATGCCACTACGACAGCCCATTTTCCCCCAACACGGCCAATACCCTTCACCACGCTGGTAGAACCGTTTTCATTATCGTTGGGGTTATAGAGACTGTTGAGCGGGCACCATGTGCCGTCGTCGACAAGCGCTTCTATGCGCTGCATCGCAGTAAGCTGGCCCTTCTCATTGAGCGATTCGTCGCTGCGGCCCGCAGCCAGCGCGTCGGCTATAAGCTGCTTGATCTCTTCCTCGACCTTGACTATCGCATCTCTGTTCTCGTCGTTCTCGCTGAGGAGGGGCTTGCCGACGGTGGGCATATCCTGAAAATACCTGGGCATGGAATAACCGTATGTGCTCATTTTATTCTCCAATCTTTTATGTGTAAAATTGAACGTTTATATCAGATAATACCCTTTTCCTTGTACTCTCTGAGCGTCTCTTCGGACAGGCCGCCCAACTCGCCGTATACGGAAACGTTGTCCTCGCCGAGTGTGGGTGCAGGCTTTGTGACATGGGGCTTCGTCTCCATTAGCTTGATAGCGTCGCCGTTTACGTGCATATCGCCGATGACCGGGTGGTGAACTATCGGGAACATCTCACGATCCTTGACTATGTGCTCATCCTTGACGATCTGGCTGACGTCGTAGACAGGGCCGGAGGGCACGCCGTTGGCAAGGCAGCTGTCGACGATCTCGGTAACTGCCTTGAGGTCTTCAAAATGCGCAACTCTCGTCACGTTGTCGATATAGCGCGGATCTGAGATCCACTCCGGCTTCTTGGCCACATCGTTCGCCAGCTTCTCGAAGAGATGCTGATTGCCGCAGGCAATAATAACGAGGCCGTCCTTCGCCTTGTACGCATTGTACGGCGCGGTCGCGGGGTTAGCGTTGCCAGCGCGCTCAGGCACCACGCCGGAATACCAGTATCTTGTGAATACGTTCTCGAGGCTGACGACGACCGCATCGACAAGCGCCACGTCGACTCTCTGCCCGTGACCGATGATCGTGCGGGCATGGAGCGCTGCGAGTATGCCGATAGTGAGGTTAAGACCGCCGAGAATATCGCCCATGGCGTTGCCCGCCTTGACAGGGCCGCTCTCCTTTGTGCCGGTCACGCTCATAAGGCCGCCCATCGCCTGCCCGAGAATATCATAACCGGGGCGCTGGGAATAGCGTCCGTAGCAGCCGTAGCCGGAAACTGCAGCATATATTATCTGATCGTTGACCTCTTTAAGCACGTCATAGCCAAGACCAAGTCTGTCCATAACACCGGGGCGATAGTTTTCTACCACCACGTCTGCCTTCTTTACCATCTCAAGGAACAATGCCTTGCCTTCCGGAGCCTTGAGCGTTACGCCCTCTTTGCTGCGGTTATGCATAGCAAAATATGCGCTCTCACCGTTCACGTATGGGCCGTATGCACGGCTGTCATCGCCGCCCTTGGGGTTCTCTATCTTGATTATACGCGCGCCCATATCGCCGAGCATGGATGTGCAGAAAGGACCTGCAACAACTCTCGTCAGATCAAGGATTACTACGTCTTCCAATGCGCCATGCATATTTTCCATAATATCCATAATAAATCTCCTTTGAAACTAAAACAGTACCTTTCCGGTTTTTTATCGCGTTTCAGCGAGGAAGAAACGTGTGAACATTTCCGCCTCGCTGTATGTTTTTAGTATCAGCCGCCAAAAGTCAGCATGAAGAAGCCGGCCGCGACAGCGGAGCCTATGACGCCGGCCACGTTGGGACCCATAGCGTGCATCAGCAGGAAGTTGTGCGGATCGGACTCCGAGCCGACCTTCTGTGAGACACGTGCCGCCATGGGAACAGCAGACACGCCGGCAGAGCCGATCAGCGGATTGATCTTGCCGTGGGTAATCACGCACAGCAGCTTGCCGAGCAGCACACCGCCGGCAGTGGAAAACGCGAACGCCACGAGGCCAAGGACGACTATTGCGATCGTCTGCACCTGAATGAAAGCTTCGCCGTTGGCTGTCGCGCCGACGGAAAGGCCGATCATAATGGTGACAATGTTGCACAGCGCGTTCTGCGCAGTGTCGCTCAAACGGTCAACAACACCGGACTCCTTGAACAGGTTGCCAAGCATCAGCATACCGAGCAGCGGAGCAACATCCGGCAGGATAAGCGAGCAGAAAATGGTGACAAAAATCGGGAATACGATCTTTTCCTTTTTGCTCACAGGGCGCAGCTGCTTCATTCTTATCTTGCGCTCTTTCTCGGTGGTCAGCAGCTTCATTATGGGCGGCTGGATGAGCGGGATAAGCGCCATGTAGGAGTACGCCGCGATTGCGATGGACGCGACAAGGTTTGGCGCAAGGTTGTTAGCCACATATATTGCGGTAGGGCCGTCAGCGCCGCCGATTATACCTATCGCCGCCGCCTGCTCCGGCGTGAAAAGGCCGGTCGCATTTGCTATTATAAAGGCGATGTAGATGCCGAACTGTGCCGCCGCACCGAGCAGCAGGCTGATCGGGTTTGCAATTAGCGGGCCAAAGTCAGTCATAGCGCCGATGCACATGAATATAAGGCAGGGGAAAAGACTGCTCTTTACGCCGCTGTACATTATTCTTATGATACCGGACTGGTACCATGCGCCGCCGTCTACAGTCGCGTCGTACATAAGGCCGGCTTCGGGCAGGTTAGCCAAAAGCATGCCAAAAGCTATGGGCAGCAGCAGAAGCGGCTCAAATTTCTTTTCAATGGCAAGGTAGAGCAGAACACAGGCGACGATGAGCATGACGACCTCGCGCCATGACAGAGCGGCAAATCCTGATTCAGCAAGCAGCTTGCCGAAGGCTTCAATGATTCCCATTTGCAGCCCTCATTTTCAGAGCGTTACAAGGACGCTTCCGCTTTCAACCATATCGCCCTTCTTGACGTTGACGGCAGATACAACGCCGGCGCTCTCCGCCTTGACCTCGATCTCCATCTTCATTGCCTCGAGAGTGACGACGACCTGACCCTCTGCGACAGCGTCGCCGGGCTTTACGCGGACGTCAAGGATGCTGCCGGGCATGGGGCTGACGACAGCGCTGCCGTTTGCAGCGGGAGCCGGAGCGGCTTTGGGTGCAGGCGCAGGTGCGGGGGCTGCTGCCGGGGCCGGAGCGGCCGGCGCCGCCTGTACGGGTGCTGCCGCCGGGGCTGCTGCATGGCCGATGCTGCGGCCGGTGGAGGCGCGCTCTATCTCTACCTCGTAGGTCTTGCCGTTAACTATAGCTGTGTATTTCATCTTTATTATTCCTTCCCTTTCTCTAAATCACTGCTGTTTGTCCGATGCGTCCGGAACACTCTTTACGGATTTGATGAGCAGCTTGTCTACCGGTATGCCGGACTCCATGCTCAGCGCACCCTGAAGTGCCGCGACTATATCGCCAAGCTCATCCTCTGCCACGGGAGCCGTGGGAGCGGCGGCCGGTGCAGCGGCGGGCGCTGCCGGTGCGGGTGTACTCTGCGCGCCTGTCAGCTTGCCGACCACCTTTGCAATTGCAATTGTCGCCAGCGCAAGCACAATAAGCACGGTGAACACAACAGCGAGTCCGGTCAGAGAGGTAAGCAGACTTTCGCCGAAAGACATTGTTTCTAACATTCGTTTCATCTCTCTTTCGTTTTGCGATTTTCCCGTATCGCGCCTTAAATACCAGCCGACAACGATACGACCAGTCAGTATTTTGCAAGTACAGAATACATTAAGTTTTACTTATATGTAAAATCAGAAATTTATCAAATTAGATAAGCAAAGGCTTATGATTAGCTATATTTTACAGTTTCTTTGTTTATCCTCCCCCTGTCTTTGGCTGTTTATTCCACTGTTTGTAAACTATATATGTACACTCCGTGTACAGCATAAGAACATCCCCCCGGACTCGACTGAAACGTCCGGGGGGCTGCTCACTGTCATGGTTTTTTGCATTTTCTTTACGAGGGATCGGCAAAATCTATAAGCTTCTGCTTCGCCCAGCCGATAAACTGCAGCGCCTTTTCCTCGTTATTCTTCAGATAGGATACATACATGTTTTTCGTGAACAGCTCCTCCTCTACCGGAATGAGCTTGCGGTTCATGGGAATATAGTCAAACTGTGCCTGCAATGTGGTGATAAAATACAGAAAATCAAAGCCTTTCTGCAATTTTTTGATTATTTCATAGTTAACGCGCTGCACAACGTTCATCTGTACGCCCTTGCTCTTCGCAAGCGCGTCCAGCTCGTCCGAAAATTCACCGTGCTTGCTCAAGCGGAAAAATCTCTGCCCCGAGAGATCCTCAAGATTGAGCGATTTGCGCGAGGCAAGGGGATTGTTGAACGGCACAGATACCATAAGCCGGTTGCGGAAAAAGTTCGTACTGATGAGCTTTTTATCTCTATTATCCTCACATTTCAGGCTTGAAATTGCAACGTCATAAATCTCATTCTGTATAAAATGAGGTATCATTTTCTCCTCGACTTCGTTTATGGTTATAGGAATATTGAGATTATCCGCGCTGAAAGCGGGCAAAACATAGTCCGGGATATATGCCGAGGAATAGCAGAAGCGCAGCGCCTCGCTGTCCTGATGCGGAACGCGGAATTTCTCCAGCAGCGCGTCATAATCCACCAGTGTCCGCTTGGCAAAATTATAAAAGTCCTTGCCGAAATGGTTGAGATATATGTTCCTCCCCTTGCGGTCGAACAACGGCGTTCCCAACTCCGTTTCGACATTCTTCAGCACCATGCTGAGCGCCGGCTGGGTGATAAAAAGCGCTTTTGATGCCGATGTTATGTTTTCATATTCTGCAAGAACACAGAACTGACGCAACTGTTGAATAGTCATAGACGCCTCCGTACCATAAGCTTTTGCTTATCATTGCTCGTTAATTATTTATTTTACTTCTCGACTTGTCAATATTATAACTACAACATACCAGTCACCAGTCAGAAATGAATTTACTTTATATTCATGGGAAGAGGTGAAAAAGTCAAGAGTTTTTTGAAAAAAGTTTAACAGCTTTTTTGCAGAGGCCTTTATAATCTTAGCTGCACGGTTGAATATACGTTATGCTATGAACGCCATGCGGTTATGATTTGAAAGGCAGCACCAGGAAACAGCCGTATAAACGCAAGAGACATTTATACGGTAAAAAGAGAAAAGGAGAACTTTTAACATGACACCGCAGATCATCACAACACTTGTCATTATCGTAGCAATGTTCGCGCTGATGCTTCTCAACAAGTTCCCGCTCGCAGTTACCATGACCCTCACCGGCGTGGCGCTATGGCTGACCGGAATTGTTGAACCGGCAAAGCTCTACTCCAACTTCGGCGGATCGACCATCATATTCCTTATCGGTATGTCCATCGAGGTTTACGCACTTGAAGTAACCGGCCTTGTTGATAT
>ERZ824978.2848-NODE-2848-length-14133-cov-4.110811_pt1 | contig 14133 bp, 12 predicted proteins | sample MGYA00519860_ERZ824978 | MGnify/ENA primary metagenome ERZ824978 (study PRJEB31778, sample SAMEA3449184) | human gut metagenome | biome: human gut; feature: human-associated habitat; material: faeces | place: United Kingdom | collected 2010/2012 ... | reverse complement strand
GGGAAAGAAGGCCTCCCTCTTTGAGGGAGGTGGCTCGGCACAAAGTGCCGAGACGGAAGGAGTAACTCCCTCAGTCAGCATAGCTGCCAGCTCCCTCAAGGAGGAAGCCAAGCCAGCTTACTGCAAACCGTACTTGCCGCCTCTGATGGAGAAATGCGCGAGGGGGCTTTTACCGAAATCTTACAGATACCGGTCCAGCGCTTCTCTTGCCTTGTCCCAGCCGGTGCGGGCGCGGTTGATGAGCTCGGCGACGTCGCCGGTCCACTCCGGCGCGCCGGGGAGAACGCGGCGGCGCGGCAGATCGCCGCTATTCCAACGCTCGATCACGCTGCGGTACTGCGCGCGGGCGTTCTTCACGCTGTCTTCCCACGAGAGATAGATCTTCTCGGAGGCCGTCTCGCCGATGCGGGCGAAATACGCGCGGTCCGCGCCCTCGCGCAGCAGCGCCGCGGCGAGACCGTCGCCGTTTTCGGGAATGAGGATGCCGGTGTCGCCGTCGGTGATGCCCTCGGCGGCGCAGCTGCCTTCAATGAGCACGCTGCCGAGCGAGCACGCCGCCGCCTCGCGCACGACGAGGCCGTTCGTGTCGAACGTTGAGGGGAAGAGCAGCAGATCGGCGCGGGTATACCATGCGCGGATCGTGTCGCGGTCGCGCTCGGTGCCGGTGAAGCGGCAGAGGTCGGTGAGACCGAGCTGCGCGGCGTATTCCTCCACGGCGGGGCGGTCCTGCCCGTCGCCGACGAACACCATGCAGAAATCGCTGCCGGCGTCGCGCACCTTTTTGAGCCCGTCGAGAATGATGCGCAGCCCCTTGTACCACATGATGCGCCCGATGAACAGGTATACCGGCTTATCGGCGGGCAGCGCCCATTTTCTGCTCAGCGCGTCCACGGCCTCCGGGGATGCCTTGCCGCGCGGGAGATCGACGCCGTTCGGCATGACGATGTAGTCGCCCGCGTAGCCGAGAGAGCGGAGATTTTCTCCCGCGCCGCGGCTCACGACCCATACCTCGTCACACGCGGAAATGTTGCTTACCAGGAGCTTCACCGCCGCGTCCTGCAGCGTTTTGCCGCGGACGGCCTTGGCGATGTCGATATCGAATTTGGTGTGATAGGTGAACACGACCGGCTTATCGATCGCCTCGCGCAGACTGCGCGCGAGCAGCGTGGAAACGACCGGGCAATGCGTGTGGATGATGTCAAAGTCCATCGCCGCAAGCTCCGCCACGGCTGCCGGGGCGAACGGGTTTCCGGCGCGGTAGCCGGTCATCTTCGTCGTGTCGATGCTCGGATAGCGCACGACGGGGAACGGGTAATCGTCCACAACGCCCGGATACTCCGGCGTTGCCACGGCGCAGAGCCCCTCGGTCTCGGTGAGGATCTTCGCATAGTTCACCACGGCGTTCGCCACACCGTCCACGACCGGCGGGAACGAGTCGTTCATCAGACAGACGTTCAGCCCCTCGCCGCCGTCCGGACGGCGGCAGCCCTGCGCGGGCCGCTTGCGACCCAGCAGCGCCGGGGCCGGCCGCGCCGTTCCGCCCTGCCGGGCGAGCTTGCGCGCCGCCGGTTCGGCAAATGCCGCGGCGAGAGCGGCTCCGCCGCCGGCAAGCTCGAGCAGCGCGTCCGCCGTGACGATCTGCCAGGGATCAACGCCCTTGTGCTCCGCCGCGGCCTCGACGAGCGCCACGGCGAGATCGATGTAATCGCCCTTTTCCGCGTCGAGCCGCTTGGCGAGCGCGGGGAGCTGCTTTTCGCAGAGCGTGCGCAGACTCACGCTCTCCCCGGCGGAGGCGGCGTCCGACAAAAGCGAGAGCGCCTTCGTCTCGTCCCAATCGCAGTCCACATAGTATTTCGTGCCGCGCAGCCCGTAGAGGAAGCGCTGCATATCGTAATATCCGGCGCGCAGGTTTTCCCGGCTCTGCGCCGGTTCAAATTCGAGCGTGCTGCCGAGATCGGCCGTCGGCTCGACGGTATAGACGCACGTATCCTCCGGGATCTTCACCGAGCGCTCCACGCCGATGCCGAACAGCCGCAGCGCGAGAATGTCCTTGTAGCCGTGCTCAATGAGCACGTGCAGCGGCAGCACATCGCGCAGACCGCCGTCGGCGTAGCGCTTGCCGCCGAGCTTTTCGCTGCGGAACACCGGGAGATAGGCGCTTGCGAGCAGCATGTCGCAGAGCGTGCCCTCCGGCAGATCCTTCGCGCGCAGCTCGAGCAGCTTCCCGTCCGAAAGGGAGAACGTGTCGATGAAAAGCTCCACGGGAGATTCGCGCACCGTTTTCTCGTCCACGACCTGCGATATCCACTTGCGCAGCGGCGTAACGTCAAAGCCGCGGTTTTTTATCACTTCGAACATCTGCTGCGCCACGCTGTCGAGCTCGTCGAGTTTCACGTCGCCCTTCAAAAGGCGCGACATCGTCTCGTCGTCCACGTCCATGACCTGCGAATAGCGGATGTTTTCCCAGATGTTTTCCGCCTTTTCCAGATCACCCATCACGATGAGCGAGCCGTTGAGCGCGCCGACGGAGGTGCCCGCGACGGCGTCGATCTTCACGCCCGCCTCACGCAGCGCCTTCCATGCGCCGATCTGGTACGCGCCCTTCGCTCCGCCGCCTTCGAGCGCGAGAGCGTAGGAGCGGGAGGTGTCGATGCGTAGTTTCATAGGGGATACGTCCTCCTTCCAAAGTGTATAAGAGTAATTTTTTAAATTCTTGCCGCGCAGCCGAGCTCTTCGGCGAGCGCGTTGAGCGTATCGCGCAGCGCCGGAGCTACCAGAACGCCGTTCGCCGCGCTCTCGGCGGCGCGGCGTTCCTCCGGCTCGCCGGGGAGCAAAATCTCGCCGCCCGGCTGCGCCGGGGTGAGAGAAGTGACGTGCGAAAGGCTCTCCTCGCACATAGCTTCAAACGTTTCAAGCGGCAGGAAGCGCTTTATATCCACGCAGCCGAAGATGTGGCCCGTTCCCGCCGGACGCGAGAGATCGGAGAGAAGCCCCGTGCCGCCGAGAGCGCCGCTGCCCGTGAGCACGGCACAGAGAAGCTCAATGAAGATCGCAAGCCCCGACCCCTTTGCGCCGCCGGCGGGGAGGAGCGTGCCGCCGTCGAGCACGGCGGCGGCGTCGGTCGTGGGCGCGCCGTGCGCGTCCAGCCCCCAGGTCTCGGGGATCGGCGTGCCGTTCAGCGCGGCGTAGCGGATCTTGCCGCGCGCTGCGGTGGAGAGCGCCATATCGAGCGCGAGGGGAGTCTTCCCCTCGCCGCGCGGCAGTGCCAGCCCGACCGGGTCGGTGCCGAGAAGCGGCTGCGCCGCGCCGTGCGGCGCCATGGCGCTGGCTGCCGAGGAAATGTTGAAAGCGAAAAAGCCGCGCCGCGCCGCGGGGATGGCGTACCATGCGCCCGTGCCGAAATGGTTGGAGTTTGCCACCGCTACGAACGAAACGCCGTATTCTGCGGCGAGCTCCTCCGCCTTATCGGAGGCCTTCCGCCCGGCGAACTGGCCGAGACCGTTCTGCGCGTCGAGCCGCGCCGTGCCGCCGGATTCCATCGTGAACGGCATCGGAACATTGCTCGCCGTCGCGCCCGAGCGGAGCCGGGCAATGTACTGCGGCAGACGCAGCAGCCCGTGCGACGTGACGCCCCGGCATTCGGCAAAGAGAATACTGTCGGTCAAAAGCGCGGCATCGTCCGCCGAAAGCCCCGCCGCGCGGCTGAGCGAAACGGAAAAATCGCGCAGCACGGCGGTCTCGATGCGCTCGCTCATACGCGAACCTCCGCTTCGGCGACGAGCCCGCGTCCCTCGCCGCGGGCGAGCTGGCGCGCTTCGGGCAGATACCGCTCCAGCATTTCCATCACGATGGCGGCCTGCTGCGCCATGCGCGCGGCGTCCGCCTCCGTCGGCAGTGAGCCGTGGGCGGCGAGAGCGCTGTTGCCGATCTTGAGATACACCGGCGCGCAGCAGCGCACGATCTCGGGCGCTTCGTAGGTGCGGATGAACCCGCCGGAGCCCTCCGGACAGTCGGTGTGGACATCGAGCGGAACGGAAACGCTCGCGCGCAGCGCGCAGAGCATATCGAGCGAAAGATCGCGCACGGGGTTGATGCTGTCCGCGCCGCACTGCTCGAGCAGCCGGAACGATGCGCCGTTGCCGTGGCCGCAGTGGGCGCTCGCCTTGAGCACCGTGTCCGCGGGCAGCTCGCCGGTTTTCCGCGCCTCGCTGAGCACCCAGAGCAGCCCCTCGTCGTATACGAGCAGCCCCCGGATGCCGAGATCGCACACGCGCTTCGCGTCCTCAAGCGCGCGGACGAGCTGTTCCTCGCCGCGCAGTCGGTAGCCGATGACGGCGCCCTGCCGCGAAAGGCGTGTGGCGGAGGTGTCATACGCGGCCCGCGGGCCGATCGACACGGTGAGCGCAGCGCCGCTGTCGCGGCAGAGCGCGGCATATTCGAGGAGCTCCGCGCGCGTGTGGCGGAACGCCCCGAGCGTTTCGTCGATGCGGTTGACCGTGACACCGAGACGCTGCGTTTCGCGCAGCAGCGCCTTTGCCGCGGCAAAGGTGTTCACCGTGGGGATCTCCACGCCGAACTGCGCTCCGCCGGGAAATGTCGCCTCCGAGGTCGGAAGAGAGTGCAGATCGCCCCCCGGCAGACCCAGAGTGCGGAGAAACGCTCTCGATTTATCCATCATAACGGCATCGCTCCTTGTTCTAAGAGATACAGAAAAAGTATACCGCATTTTTCCGCCGTTGAAAAGACCTTGACGGAGAAAACCCCTCCGCCGCAAGAAACGGAAACGGAGGGGTCTCCCCCTCCGTTTGAGCTTGTCAAAAAAGTATTTTTGCCGACGTACACGCCGCCGGCAAAAATGCTTTGCACTTTATTTGCGCCTGCGGGCGCAAACTCTGCGAGGCTTTTTCGACAGTCTGAAGCCCGCCGACCATGCCAATGCATGATCCGGCGGGCGTTTCGTATGTCTATGCATCAGAGATTTTCAAACCGCTCCGCGCCCTTTGTGCGCAGCCAGCGGCGGAAAAACGCCGCAGCGAGCGCGAGTACAAGCGTGAGCAGTGCGATATATGCCTCGCCGGAAATTTTGCCGTGCAGCACGAGCATATACGGCAAGACAAGGATCACCGGCGCGGCCCACCCGGCGAGCAGGGCAAGGATGATCTGCGAACCCTGCTTGATGACGTTGATCTCATTCGTCCAGACAAGATTCACATTGTGCAGACCGATGTACAGCGCGAAATACGTCGAGAAGAACACAAACACCGCGCAGCAGAGCGCCATGAGAAGTCCGGCGGCAAATCCGGCGCGAAGAGCGATCGCCGAGCACACGGCGGCAAAGACCGCGCCCGGCGCGGTGAGGAGAAGCTGCACGCCGCATTTGGCGCGCAGCGCCGTCCATGCGTCGACGGGCAGCGACCGGGAGATCCAGAGCGTCTTGCCTTCGAGCGACACGCTCGGCACGGCCATATCGTTCATCGAGCAGACAAGACACACCGCCGCCGTGAGCAGCACCGGCATGGCGCCGTCCGTTTCGAATACGCTCTCGAGCGTTCCGGCGATAACGCCGCCGCGGAGAAGCAGCAAAACGCCCGAGATGGGCAGCAGAAGCGTACCCAGGCCGCAGTTCAGCATATAATTTGCGCTGCCGGTGAAGCGGCCGAACTCTTTTCCGAGCATGGCGGAAAAGGCGCTCTTTCTCTTCGCGCGCGTCTCGCGGTAGACCTTCCGGTCGGTCTTGCCGGTCGCGGTGGCGATCTTGAGAAAACTGCGCGAGAGGATGTACCATGTGAGCGCAAAGAGCGCGGCTACGGCGAGCGTTACGAGAAGGAGGGAGAGAAGATCGCCCTCAAACGCCCGGCCAATGCCGAAAACGAGCGGCGCTGCGGCGTGCAGATCCTCGCCGTAGAGAGCTATATTCGCCACGATCTCGCCGATAAAGCTGCCCGCCTTGAAGTAGGCAAAATAGTAGATCGCAATGAAGAGCAGTGCGAAAATGACCGTCATAAAGCTCTTGTTTTTGAGCTTGAGCGAGAGACGGGCCACGCCGTAGCCGAGCAGACACGAGAGCACGAGCACGAATACAGCAATAAGGGCCACAAACAGCACCGCACCGAGAAAACCGTTTAACGAGAATCCCGCCGTAGCGAGATATACGATTGCCGCCGGGATCGAAACGACGCCGGAATACATAAGCCCCATGAGAAACACGGTGAGCAGCCGGGACGCCATGATCGAATGCACCGGGATGGGCATGGAGAGCAGCAGATCGTTATCGCGGCTCAGATACAGCCCGGAGAACGTGTTGAACACGCTGCCGAACGCGCCGATGCATACGGCCGCGAGCGCAAAGATGAGATAGTAAAACCATCCGTAGCCGCTTACAATCGTGCTTCGCAGCGTGAATGCCAAAAAAGTGAACATGCCGCCGAGCAGCCCGACCATGAGGAGCGCAAACAGGACAAAGTAAGCGATGACCGTGCCTTTGGAGCGCGCCTTGTTCTTCTTCGCATCGTACAAATACGTGCGGAAGATCTCGGCGAGCTGCTTGCGGAGGAGAATTTTTGTCATTTCGCGTCTTCCTCCAGCTCAAGGAACACCTCTTCGAGCGAGTCGTCGCCGCGCACCTCATCCATCGTACCGGAGCGGACGAGCTTGCCGCGGCGGATGATGGCGACCTTGTCGCAGAGCTTTTCCGCAACTTCGAGCACATGCGTGGAGAAGAAGATCGCGCCGCCTGCGTCGCAGTGCTCGCGCATCATGCCCTTGAGAATGTGCGCGGCCTTCGGGTCGAGACCGACGAACGGTTCGTCCATGAGAATGAGCTTCGGCTCGTGCAGCCATGCAGAGATGATCGCAAGCTTCTGCTTCATGCCGTGGGAATAGGCGGCGATGGGCTGCGCCAGATCGTCCGTCAGCGCAAACTCCGCGGCCCGGCGGCGGATGCGCTCGGCGCGCTCGTCGGCGCCGACGCCGAAAATGTCGGCGATAAAATTGAGGTACTTGATGCCGCTCATAAAGTCGTAAAGATCGGGATTGTCGGGGATATAGGCGAGAGCACGCTTACACTCGAGCGGCTCGGTGCGCACGGAATGTCCGGCAATGAAAATTTCACCCTTGTCGAACTGCTGGATGCCCGCAACGGAGCGCAGCGTCGTGGTTTTGCCCGCGCCGTTGTGACCGATGAAACCGTAAATTTCGCCCGGGGCGATGTGCAGCGAGAGATCGTCCACGGCGAGCTTATCGCCGAAGGCCTTGGTAAGGTGTTCGATTTTCAGCATGACAGTTCTCCTGTTCTCGTTTCTTTTTTATTTCTTATCCGGCGCGGCGATATACTCGCCGAGCGCCCCGGCGTCAACCTTTTTGCCCGGAACGATGGCGGTCCGCGCGTCGCGCGGCACGCGCTGCGCAATGAGCAGCGCCCGGCACACCTCGCCGAGCAGACGGGCCGCCTCCGTGTCCGGTACGTCGTTCACGCCCGTGACGATCAGCGTGCAGAGCCCGTGAACATAGATCCAGAGATGCCGATGCAGCTCGTCGGCCTCCGCGTCGGTGAGCGAGAAGGTCTCCCGGATGGCGCGGCGGATATCAGCGCTGTGGTTTTCCGTCGGCGGGAACTCGGCGGTGTCTCTCCGGCGCAGAAAGAGCAGCCGGAAGAGGTTTGGCTCCTCGCGCGCAAAGCGGATGGTCTCCATGCCGTAGCCCTTGAACGGCGGGTTCATCGAAAGGCCGCGCTCCACGTATCGTCCGTAGATTTTCCCGGCTTCCTCCACTACGGCGGCACGGACTTCCTCCAGCGTGCGGAAATGGGTGAACACCGGGCGCGTGGAGGTGCCGAGAACGCTCGCAAGCTCCTGCGCAGTAACGGCTTCGAGCGGGGCGCGGCGGGCAATATCCACGGCGGCCTCCACGATCTCCTGACGGGTAAATTTGGCTTTCGGCGGCAAGGTCGGTCATTCTTTCTTTGTGTTATAATTATTGTGCAACGAATATTACGCAACAATTATAACGCAATAACGCGAAGTCGTCAATAAAGCGCGTACGAAAATGTTAATTGTACTGCGGACGATTTATGGTATAATGCGCAGGAAAGAAGGGCTGATTGTGATCCAACGGAAAAAGGCGCTCTGCGCCGCGTCCGCTTCGGCGCTTGCCGCGCTCGGCGGATTGTATGGGCTGTACCGCTACGCATTTTATTCGCCCCGCGGCGCGCAGAACGACGACCATCACATATCGAAAAACCCGCAGATGCAGGTCTACCGGGAAGAGATATCCCGCGCCATCGACGCGCTCAACGCGCTGCCGTGCGAGCGCGTGTACATCACCTCGGCCGACGGGCTGCGGCTCACGGGGCGGTATTATCCGGCAAAGCCGGGCGCGCCGCTCGTGATCGCCTGCCACGGCTACCGCGGCACGCCCTCGCGCGATTTCAGCGTCGGGGCGGAGATCTACCGCTCTATGGGCTGCGCGCTGCTGCTCATTGAAGAACGCGGACAGTGCGGCAGCGCCGGGCACACGATCACCTTCGGCGCGATGGAGAAATATGATGTCCTTCTCTGGACGCGCTGGGCAGCCGAACGGTTCGGCGGTATCCCCATTTTGCTCGGCGGCATTTCCATGGGCGCGGCGACGGTGCTCATGGCGTCGGCGCTCGGCCTGCCGGAAAACGTCCGCGGTGTGATCGCCGACTGCCCGTATACGAGCGCGAAGGATATCATCTGCTCCGTCGGGCGCGATTCGGTCGTTCCCATGGAGCTGCTGTATCCCTTCGTGCGCCTGAGCGCGAAGCTCTTCGGCCGTACCGATCTCACACAGGCGGACGCGCTCTCCGCCGTGAAGAGCGCAAGGGTACCGATCCTGCTCATTCACGGCGAGGACGACCGGTTCGTGCCGTGCGATATGTCCCGCGCCATTGCCGCGGCAAATCCGGAGAAGATCGAATTTCACACGTTTCCCGGCGCGGGCCATGGGCTGAGCTGCCTTGTGGACATGCCGCGGTACGAAGCGCTGGTAAAGGCGTTCGCCGCGCGGACGATTTTTGCAAAAGAGGAAAAGAGGGAAGAGCCATGAACGAAAAGCTGAAATTCCGTCTCCCGACGGCGGAGGACGCCGCGGAATATATTTCCTACCGGCAGGCGTTTCTCGACGCCGGAAGCTCCATGGACGGCACCGGCCCCATGCGCCGTACGCCCGATCCGATGGAGTGGCTGGCCATCAACGCGCAGTACGCCGACCCCGCCACCGTCCCGGAAGGGAAGGTGCAGAGCACGCAGTTCGTCTGCGAGCGCGTGAGCGACGGCAGCATCGTCGGCATGCTGCAGGTGCGTCTTGCGCTCAACGACTATCTGCTGCACTACGGCGGGCATATCGGCTACTCGGTGCGCCCGGACGAGCGGCGGAAAGGGTACGCCTCATGGATGCTCGCGCAGGGACTGGATTACTGCCGCTCGATGGGACTCCGAAAAGTGCTCATCACCTGCCTCGATACGAACGAGGCGAGCCGCCGGACGATCCTGCACGCGGGCGGCGTATACGAGAGCACCGAGCACGAGCCGAACGAGAATGAAAATCTGGAGCGTTACTGGATCACGCTGAAAGGGGAGTGAACGCATGGGTTCCTGGAGCGCAGGCGTCTGGGGAAACGACACGGCGGAGGACCTGAAATCCGAGTACCAGTGCGCCTTTTACCGGTACGACCCCGAGGAGGCTGTCCGCCGGCTCGACGAGTATGTGCGTACTTCCGTCGGCGATGAGTCCGACACGATAGAGTGGTGCAATTATATCTATTCGCTGGCGGACTTCATGTGGAAAAAGGGGATACTCACCGAGGCGGTCAAAACCGCCGCTGTTTCCATGATCGATTCCGGCTTCGGGCTGGACGAATGGGAGAAGAGCGGCAAAAGCGTGCTCGCCAAACGGCGGAAGGCGCTGGAAAAGCTCCGCGCGCAGCTCCTGTCCCCGCTGCCGGAGCGAAAGCCGATCCGGCCGAAAATTCCCAAATCGGAAGAGCTTTTTACGGACGGAGACTATATTGCTGTCCGGCTGATGACAAAGGACAAACCGTTTAGCTGGATCGCAGGCCATTACTCGGATATGACGGATGAGGAGTTTCACCGTTTGGACGGAAAATACATCATTATGCAAAAGGTTTGTACAGGGATCAAACGGTTGAGCGAATTGGTCCCCGAATTCGTGGAGAGGGACGCGCTGTTTCGGCTGTTTGACGATGTGTACGATACTTTTCCCTCCGGCATCGATACTGCATCGCTTCGTCCGGCAAAGATGATCACGAGTTACGTCAGTAAAGACATCTGCATTACATCCCTTTTCCTTTCGGAAAGCAGAATGACCTTTTTCCGAAAACGAAAGGCGCAGATCATCGGACATGGAGAACCGCCGGAGTATTTTGTTCGCGAGAACTACAGGTATCCTCCCTGCGCAGATATTTCCCTAGCGCCAAGCGATGATTATTCAAATCCTGACGCAGAACTTCTGTCCCATATGGGAAGAAAACGGGAAGTCCGGAAGGAAGACCCGGGGAAGGAAATGCTGTCCCTTATTGCAACCAAAGCCGAACGGTTCAGCGGCTTTGACCCTCGTTTTTCCATGAGCAAATATCATGACCTGCGTGAAAAAGCGGAAGCCGAAATACAGGCGCGTATCCGGAAAACGCTGAACAGCGGGGCCGAAATCTATACAGTGCGGTTCGGAAAGCTCTGCGGCTTTGCTGCGGTGCGGGACGACGTCGTCGAAAACGTGTGCATTCTGCCTCAGTTCCAAAGGCTTGGTCTCGCCAAGTATCTGCTGCGGGAACTGCGCGGGCAGATACCGGAGCTGCGGGTGGTGATCCCCGACGTGCGGAAAAAGGACGCCGTCCGGCACATATGCGAAACGCTTGATATCCCGTTCACCATGGAATAAAACCAACGCCCCGCCACGATGCATATCGGGGCGGGGTTCCCATTGTATAAAAAAGCCCCCTCTGACGAGGGGGCCGGGTTCAAAGTTTATACAAGAGCGTCCGTCACATAAACCGGCAAAGCAGGATCGGAAGAAAAACGGCGGGGATGAAGTTCGTTACCTTGATCTTCGTAAGCCCCAGCATGTTGAGCGCGAGACCGATGATCATCAGTGAGCCGACGCAGGTCATTTCGGCGATCACGGCGTCGCTGAGCAGGGGAGCGAGGACGCTGGCAGCAAGTGTGATGAGCGCCTCATACACAAACACGGCAATGGCCGAGAGAGGCACGCCGATGCCGAAGGACACGCTGAACACAACGGAGGAAACGCCGTCGAGAAGCGATTTGGCAAAGAGCATAGTGTGGTCGCCCAGCAGCCCGCTGTTGAGCGAGCCGACGATCGACATCGCGCCGACGCCGAAGAGAAGCGATGCGGTGACGAAACCCTCTGCCACGGTCGAGGCCGCGCCCTCCTCGCCGGGGTGCGTCACTTTTTTCTGCACCCAGTTCCCGGCGCGATTCATTGCCCCGTCCAGATCGAGAATTTCTCCGATCACGGCGCCGATCACGAGCGAGAGGATCGCAAGGAGCGTATTCTGCCCCTTGAGCGAGCCGCTGATGCCGATATACATCGTGCACAGCGCGAGCCCCTGCATGACGATCTTCTGCAAACGATCTCCAAGCCCGTTTTCGCTCTCGCTTCGGCGGGAGGAACGGCGGAGAATAAAGCGGAGAAACAGTCCTACGGCAGAACCGGCGAGAATGGCGGCGCCATTGACAAGAGAACCGAGCAGCATGGAGATGACCTCACTTTCCGTCTGCCATTATAAAGCACGACCCGCCGTTTGCAAATACGTTTTTCCGCGAAAAAGAGCCTTTCCCCGTCATGGAAGCGCGAATACCATCCAAAAACAGAGCTCGTCTGAAAAGATTTACTCGGCAGTTCTCTGGACAAGCCAAGGGCGCGGACGTTCTGAAGCAATGGGACGCCACGCTTGACGGGCGCACACGCGATTCCCACAGGCGCGTTGACGGCGAGATTCGGGAGCTGGACGAAAAGTTCTCTAATGGCTTGATGTTCCCCGGCGATCCGTCCGGCAGCGCTGCCGAAGTGGTAAACTGCCGCTGCACGTCTAACACACGCGCACGGTGGGCGCTGGATGAAGCAGAACTGCAAACACTGAAAGAACGTGCTGAATACTTTGGGTTGGATAAGACAAAGAATTTTGAAGAATACCGGGAAAAGTATCTCACCGCAGCGGATAGAATGGCAGCAGAATCAAAATATGATAATGACTGGTCAAAGGCTGCGGCAAGAAATGTGTCGGATGCTGAAAAGGCTGAATTGATTCGCCATGAACGCGTGCAATTGATAGGTCGGGTACAGATGGTTTTTTAGCAGTTTTACGACACGATAGGTGCTGCTCATATCCGTTGCCTCCCCGTGTTTTCTCGTCGCGATTGCAGTGTATAATCTATCTGATTAAAAAATCATAACACAAAATCGATCGTACTTCAATTCCTCGATGTTTTATTGCTGTCGTTTCTAGCTGAGAATTCGCCCGATGTCTAGCAAGACTTGCGGTAATATGCTCAGCTGATGAAGGGAACGTCGTTATGGCAGACCGTGCTGCCCATATTTTAAAAGAGCGCCGCATTCTCAAAGAACACGGCGCATATGTCAGTCCAGATTTTTCAGTCCGTCGTACAGCTCGTTGAAGCACTTCATGTCCTTGCACCGGCCGAAGGAGAACTCTCGATCGTCGCCAAATTCCAGAAGGAAGCACTTCGTGAGCTCCTCCACCGTCTGCTCCAGCGTGCTGAAAAACTGGCGGTAAGCAAAATTGCTCGCCGGAGTACCCTCTTCAAAAGTGCTTGTGATAAGAGATTCCGTCACCTGATCGAGCGGGTACATTTTGAGATGCATCAGCTCGTGCACGATGATCTCTTCCAGATTTTCCTGCTTCGGATTGACCGCGTTCAGCAGGAAAACGGCCTTTTTATCCTCGCAGTCTACCTTGAAATCGCCGGTCTTGCGCCAGGACGGGTCCTCCACAAATTCCAGCTTCACGTCCCACGCCGGAACGATCCGCAGCTTTTTGCAGTATTTATCAAAAATCTCTGTCAGCTCGGCTTTGTCCATCGTATGCTCCTCCTTATATTCAGTAAACCGGAATGGTTGTGTTATACTTCTACGACCAATACCCCTTCTTTATCAAGACCGAGGCTCTGTTTGACTTTACCGTTCTCAAAGAAAAAGGCTCCCCCTCGGCTGGCGGGCTCCTTGGACAGCGGGTTAACCAACAGCGCTTTCCCGCATGCCATAGCCGCCTGCTTTGCGTATTCGCCGGATTCGCTTTCGTCCAGATCAAAATTCACATAGACCGGCCAGATCAGCAGGCCGCTGCACCGGAAGGATTTCGGATAGATCCGCCGCACAGCGCAGCGGCCATCTCTACGCCGTGAAACAGAAAGGGGGAGGTGTCCGTTCCTTCTCTGTAGTTTTCGCAGGTTTTCTCGCAGTCCTTCCGGTTTTTGCTGATCCTGCGGTAGTTGTGGATTATATCACCGTTTTCTATCAGCGCATAAGAGGAAGCTGATCCGATTTTCACGGCATTTTCCTCTTTTCGTGCAGGAACTCCTTTGCTGTACCCGCAGAGAGTCGCCGGTCTGCAATTCATTTTTATCATATTCGGGTATAAAAAGTCCACCGTAATTCCTTCAGAATTACGGTGGACTCATGGCAAATGACTCTAATTTTGATAGAAACCCGTTAAGGGGGGCAATTACGGTTTGGAGGGGGGCATTTTTGATTTTAGGGGGCAGTTCTTTGCCAAAGGAAGAGGAGCGCCTTCATGAAATAATGTGTTAAGGGAAAATAATTTTTTGTTAAAATGCGTATGTTTTTCTCTACACCCCTTGCAAACCAGAAAAAAGCGCGGTATAATATGACCAGAAGAACCGAAACGGTCATATTTCAAGGAGGGTGCGACCTTGGCTTTTACCGATTACGAGACTGAGCAGCTCCGCAAGGCGTTGCTGAAGGAAACGAGACATTGTGCTGTCACGCTGGGGATGAAGAAAACCTCCGTAGAGCAGCTGACGAAGGCGGTCGGCATTGCAAAGGGCTCGTTCTATAAATTCTACGAATCCAAGGAAATGCTTTTCTTCGCGGTTT
>ERZ824978.2843-NODE-2843-length-14157-cov-13.244788_pt1 | contig 14157 bp, 10 predicted proteins | sample MGYA00519860_ERZ824978 | MGnify/ENA primary metagenome ERZ824978 (study PRJEB31778, sample SAMEA3449184) | human gut metagenome | biome: human gut; feature: human-associated habitat; material: faeces | place: United Kingdom | collected 2010/2012 ... | reverse complement strand
CCCCTTGACCCGCTTTTGCCTCCTTTTGGCGGTGCAAAAGGAGGCCCCCGCCGGGCAGGCGTGCAGGTTATGCCTTTGCAAAAGGCTCCGCGACGCCGACAGGCGATTACCGACTTGGTCTAAAAATTCTTTTGCTCCTTTTTCCATAGAAAAGGAGGCCAAAATAAACTACAAACAAATTACTCCAAAGGAGGCTGTTAAAATGCCGGTCACAATAGAAATCAACGGCGATACCATGGTGGCGCGCCTGAGCGGCGAGCTGGACCACCACCACACCCAAAAGCTGCGGGAGGAGATCGACCGCAATGTGCAAAAAGAGCGCCCCGCCCGGCTGGCGCTGGATTTTGCCGGGGTGGAATTTATGGATTCCAGCGGGATAGGGCTGGTGCTGGGGCGCTACCGCCTGATGCAGGAAATGAACGGAAAGCTGGTGCTGCGGGCCATGCCGCCGCACATCCGCCGGGTAATGCGGGTGGCCGGGATAGCCAGCCTGGAGATAGAGGAGGAAAGCCGCGTATGAATAAGCCGAAAAACACCATGAAAGTCAGTTTTCCCAGCAGGGGCGCCAATGAGGGCTTGGCCCGGATGCTGGTCGCCGCCTTCATCACAGAGGCGGACCCCACCGTGGAGGAGCTGTGCGATATCAAAACGGCTGTTTCGGAGGCGGTGACCAACTGCATCGTTCACGCCTACCCGGACCGCATTGGGGAGATCTACATAGCTGCCAGCCTTTCGGAAAGCAATCTCGTCACCATCAAGGTGCGGGACCACGGGTGCGGCATCGCCGATGTGCAAAAGGCGATGGAGCCGCTGTTTACCACCGGCGGCAGCGAACGGGCCGGGCTGGGCTTTGCGGTGATGCAGGAGCTGATGGATGAGGTGCGGGTCACCTCCCGCGCGGGGGGCGGCACCACCGTGCGTCTGCGCCGCCGCCTGAGCCAAAAAGCCCGGTAACAAGGGAGGTTTGACCAAAATGCCTGTTACCGCCGAACCAAAGGCGACCGCCATACAGGATACCAGCGTGGAAAACAACCTGGGGCTGGTGCACGCCTGCGCCCATCGCTTTAAGGGGCGGGGCATAGAATACGATGACCTGTACCAAGCCGGGTGCATGGGGCTGGTGAAGGCCTCCGCGGCCTTTGATGCCGGCCGTGGGGTGATGTTTTCCACCTATGCCGTACCGGTCATCCTGGGGGAGATCCGCCGGCTGTTCCGGGATGGGGGCACCGTAAAGGTGAGCCGCAGCCTGAAGGAGCTGGGACTGGCCGCCGGGCGCACCCGAGAGCTGCTGGGCAGCGAGCTGGGCCGGGAGGCCACCGTGAATGAGGTAGCCGAACGCATGGGCCGAGCCCCGGAGGATGTGGCCCAGGCCCTGGCCGCCACCACGCCGCCGCTTTCCCTGACGGGGGGTGAGGAGGATGGCAGCGGGCAGATAGACCTGCCGGAGGAGGGCCCGGAGGAGCGGCTGAGCGATCTGCTTTCGCTGCAGCAGCTGCTTTCCTCCCTGGAGGAACGGGACCGGCAGCTGATCTTTCTGCGGTACTATCGCAGAAAGACCCAGACTGAGGTGGCCCGCCGCCTGGGGATGACGCAAGTACAGGTCTCCCGGCGGGAAAAGCGCATTCTCCAATCCATGCGTCAGCAGCTCCTTGACTGAGCCTTCGCAAGGCGCGGGTTCGGGCCGCAGGCCAGCCGTCCGAAGGACGGTTCCGCAGCGAAGCTGCGGCGCCCGCCGCAGGCGGGCCTGCGGCCCGTACCTGCGCCTTGTAGGGGCTTTGCCCTACCGCAGCCAAAGCAGGGTTTTGGCATACAGAGCATCCTGCCAAGGATATGGCGCTATGATGGATGTTCCCCGGAGCTTGCTTCATCATGATTGGTCATGCCGTATATTTCGCGCTGCCAAAGGCCAATAAGCCCTGGGCATCACAGGGGATGCTGGAGCATACGATAGCGGAAAAATATGTAATTATGACAACTTGTCATAATTGATGCCACGAAAAACTCCCGGCAGGTTGGTGCCCGCCGGGAGTTCATTTTGCTGTTATCGATTATGCTGTGTATTTCGCATCGCCGAAGTCCCACAGGCCCTGGGCATCACAGGTGATGCCGGAAAGGGCGGCATGGCAGTACAGCGGAGTCTTGCCCGTATCCTGCGGCAGCAGCACCGCCTCTTCGGCCAGCAGCTGCATGGCGCCCTTCACCAGCCCGATTCGGGCGGATTCTTCGGTTTCTGTGTCGATTTTTGACAACATTTCGTCAAATTCTTCGCTATTATACTTAGCGTAGTTGCTTTCGCTTGCACTGGCGAACCAATGGAGCAGCACTGCCTCATCCGGGTAGTCCAGGCTTACCGCCAGGTACAGCAGGTCGTATTCCCCGGCATCGCGGGCAGCCTTGTAGTCCTCATAATCCAGGGCATTTACGGTCAGGTTCGTGGCATTGGCCAGCGCTTCTGGCACCGCTGGGGCGTCCTTCAAGGTCAGTAGGGTCATGTTCTCCGGCAGGGTACCGGTCCCCTCCTCCCCGGCCAGCAGACGCTTTACGGCCATGCGGGTCTCCGCTTCGGACAGTTTTTCGGTATTCAGCACATAATAGCCGGTCACGCCATTACTGCCTGTCACCGGGGTAATAGCATCCCCGGCGTAGCCAAAGGTCGCCTGCAGGGTGCCATCGGCGGCCAGAGTCTCCAGCGCGGCCAGATCGCCGTAGTAGTATTTTAGGGCGAGGCCGGCGGCGGGTTTCTCCCCGCGGTAGCCGGTATTGGGCTTCAGCGTAGCCACATTTTCGGTGATATCGGCAAGCGCGTAGCGGCCATTATAGGCCATCTCGCCCTCCTTGATGGGCCAGAACGCCGGGGCTGCCAGCATGTGGGCAAAGCCGGAATAATCGCCCTCCAGCGTTACCACCAGCTTGCCGTCCTCGGTCGCTTCCAGGCCCAGCTCGCTTTCCTCGTTCTCGTAATCCCTGGCGCCCAGGATAACATCAAAGAGATACCGGCAGGGGCTATCCACCGCGCCGCTGATCACGCGGGTCCAGGCGGTGATAAAGTCCTCGGCCTTTACAGGAGTGCCATCACTCCAGCAGGCACCCTCCCGCAGGGTAAAGGTATACACCGGGCGCTTGGCGGCGTCATCGGTGGCGGAGATCTCCCAGCTTTCGGCCGCGGCGCCCACCGCCTGGCCGTTTTCATCCACAGCGGTCAGTCCCTGGTACAGCATGCCCAGCACGGCGCGGGCCGCCAGGCTGCCATCGTACAGGGCCGGGTCGGTATTGGCCGGCTGGCCCGGTACACCGATGGCCACCACGCCGGTATCGCTTACCGTACCGGCCAGATATTCCTTTTTGCCGCCGCAGCCCACCATGGTAAGCACCAGGGTGAGAGCCAGCAGCAGCGCTATTATTTTCTTCATCGCTCGTCCTCCGTATCGGGGTAGATTTTTCCCCCAGTATACCGCATTTCCCGGCATTTGAAAAGGGGGTCCGGTCTCATCTTGCCCGCTGGGAACATTTTTCCTGTCCTGTCATAAATAATTCCAGCCACGGGAAGTCCCAAATCCATTTACGATTCTATTACAAAACGCCTAATTCGTTGCTTTTATCCTCATTCGGCGCTATAATTATTTGATAGATAGACTGCCGGTTTGCGCTTATCCGGGGGAGGCTTTTTTGCTCCTCCTCCACAGGGCCCGGCAGCAGCCGGACGGCGGGCGCAGCCCCGCCGCCGCAGGCGGCGAAAGCAGGTGATGCCTGCTTTGCCCCGGCGCAGCCGGGGCGGGCTGCGCCCCGAACCCGCACCCTGCAGGGGCCCTATGAGGGGCCGCAGCGGTCGGCCCGCCCGAAAACCATCACCTTGTAGGAGGCACCCCGTGGAATGTTACCTGGATAACAGCGCCACCACCGCCGTTTCCCCCGAAGCGGCCGCCCTGGCGCTGCACATAATGACCGAAGAATACGGCAACCCCTCCTCGCTGCACCGCCGGGGCTTTTTGGCGGAGCGTGCCATGACCGAGGCCCGGGGGCAGGTGGCCGCCGTGCTGCACTGCCGCCCCGAGGAGATCATCTTTACCGCGGGGGGGACGGAAAGCAATAATATTGCCCTGCTGGGGGCCGCCCGTGCCATGAAGCGCCGGGGCAACCGCATCGTCACCACCGCCGTGGAGCACCATTCCGTTCTTGCCATCTGCAAGGCGCTGGAAAATGAGGGCTTTGAGGTCATTACCGTGGCGCCCGATGAAAGCGGGCATATCACCCCGGAGGCGATGGCTGCCGCCTGCAATGAAAAGACCATCCTGGCCTCCTGCATGATGGTGAACAGCGAGACCGGCGCCATCCATGACCTGCCCGCCATTGCCGCCGCCTGCCGCCGCAAAAGCCCTAACCTCATCTTCCACGCTGACTGCGTGCAGTCCTTCTGCCGCCTGCCTATAGATCCCGTCAAATGGGGGATACAGCTTGTCAGCGTCAGCGGACACAAAATCCACGCTCCCAAAGGCACCGGCGCTCTCTACATCGCCAAGGGCACCCGGCTGCTGCCGCCCCTTTATGGCTCCGGGCAGGAAAAGGGGCTGCGCCCCGGCACCGAAAATGTCCCCGGCATCGCCGCCATGGGGCTGGCTGCCCAGCTGATGAACGACCGCTGCGCGGAAAATTTTGCGCATTTTACTGCGCTGCGGCAGCGAATGATTACAAAATTATCACAATCCCCGGCCGTCTGCATCAATTCCCCCGCCGACGCCGCACCTTACATTGTGAACTGCTCGGTTCAGGGCATTCGCAGCGAGGTGATGATCCACTATCTGGAGCAATTCGGCATCTATGTTTCCAGCGGCAGCGCCTGCGCCAAGGGGGAACGCAGCCATGTGCTGACCGCCATGGGGCTTTCCCGTGACCGTATCGACTCCGCCGTGCGGGTGAGCATGACCGACACCACCACCCCGGAAGAGATCGACGAATTCTGCCGCCGCCTGCTGGAAGGCGAAGCCACCCTGACCAAACGAAGATAAGGAGTTTTTTCCTGCATGAAAGAGATCATTCTGCTGAAGAGCGGTGAGATCGCCCTCAAGGGCCTCAACCGCAGCACCTTTGAAGATATCATGGCCAAAAACGCCCGCCGCCGCCTGCAGCCGCTGGGGGAGTTCAAAATCTGGCATGCCCAATCCACCACCTATGTGCAGCCCCTCACCGAGGGCGTGGACATGGATGAGGCGGTTCGCCGCCTGCAGACGGTATTCGGCATTGTGGCCGTGACCAAGAGCTGCGTGGTGGAAAAGGATTTTTCGGTCATCTGCCCCGCCGCCGCCGAATACTTTGCCGAACAGCTTACCGCTGCCCGCAGCTTTAAGGTGGAGGCCAAGCGCAGCGATAAATCCTTCCCGATGAAAAGCCCGGAGATCAGCCGGGAGCTGGGCGGGTACCTGCTTTCCCGCTTCCATCACCTCAAGGTAAAGGTGGAGCAGCCCGAGATCACCATTACCGTGGAGATCCGGGAGCAGGGCGCCTACATTCACGCCAACCAGCTGCCCGGTGCGGGCGGTATCCCCGTCGGGACCGGCGGACGGGCCATGCTGCTGCTCTCCGGCGGCATAGACAGCCCGGTGGCCGGCTACATGATGGCCAAGCGCGGCCTGGAGATCGCGGCAGTGCATTTTGCCTCACCCCCCTACACCAGTGACCGTGCCCGGCAGAAGGTGCTGGACCTGGCCCAGGAACTGACCCCCTATACCGGCCGCATCCGGCTGTTTGTGGTGCCGTTCACCAAATTGCAGGAGCTGCTGCGGGAGCGCTGCCCGGAGGATTACTTCACCATCCTGATGCGGCGCTACATGATGCGGGTGGCCGAGCGAATTGCCCTGCGGGAGGACTGCGGCGCGCTGATCACCGGCGAAAGCCTGGGGCAGGTGGCCAGCCAGACCATGCAGGCCATCGGCTGCACCGACCTAGCCTGCAAGCTGCCGGTACTGCGTCCCTGCATCGGCATGGACAAGGAGGAGATCGTGCGCATCAGCCGCAAGATTGAGACCTTTGAGACCTCCATCCTGCCCTACGAGGACTGCTGCACCGTATTTACTCCCCGCCATCCCAAGACCAAGCCCACCGTAGCCGCCGTGGAGGCCATCGAGGCTGAAATGGCCATTCCGGAGGAGCTGGTGGCCGAGGCCGCCGAGCAGGCCGAGCTCAATATCATCCGCTACTAAATTTATAAATGACTACAAGGGGCAGGCACGAGGCGCAGCCCCTGGCGGCAAAGCCGCCGCTGCGGCCGAAGGCCGCAGAAACCGCCCGCAGGGTGGTTTGGGCTGCGCCCCGGCCACCCGGCTGCAGAAAAAATATTTTCCATCCGACAAAATTCACAGCTTATTCGTATTCTATTTGCAGCCGCGAAAAAACTTTGCGGTATGCTATTTTTAACTAATTGTGTCCATACATAGGAGGGGAACGCCGTCCCATGAAGATCACTATTCTTGCCGTCGGCAGCGAGGCGCAGTATCAGCCCACCTTTGATACCGCCTACCAGTATCTTAAAAAAGAAACCGCCGCCCTTTCGGCGGAGCTTTCCTACGCCATCTGTCGCCCGGATGCCGCCGAGCTGTTTGCGGCCCTGCGCAACGCCATGGGCCAAAGCGAAGCGGTCGTGCTGCTGCTTTCGCCGGAGCCCGCCGCCGTTTCCACGGCGCTGCGGGTGGTCTGCGGCGGGCTGGAGCGCACCGCCCAAACCGATGCCGCCCTGCAAAAGCAGCTGGAAGCCCGCGCCGCCCGCATGGGCCTTACCCTGGGGTATGAGCAGCTGGCAGATTTCGCCTCCTGTCCCTCTGGGGCCACCCAGCTGCCCAATGCGCAGGGCCTGGTGCAGGGCTATGCTATCGCCGCGCGCCGGCAGCTGCTAATGGCGCTGCCCGCCCTGCCGGGTGAGCTCTCCGCCCTTTATCCTTCCGCAGTGCGCCCCCTGCTGGGCAAGCTGGCAGGGCTCGCGGTCAGCTACGCCACCGTGCGGGTGCTGGAGCTGGACCAGTTCTCGGTCCCGCAGGAGATCACCCGCCTAAGCCAGAATCCCCACCTCAAGCTCACCTCCCGCCACCAGTGCGGTGATTATACCATCTTTGTGGAGGCCACCGGCGCTACCCAGCAGGAGGCCGAGGAATATCTGCAGCGGGCCATCACCCATATGCAGCAGACTTTCGGCATCTACCTGTACTGCATCGGCGATCGTCCCCTCCCCCAGATCGCCGTGGACGGCATGACCCGCCATGGGCTCACCCTTTCCACCGCGGAATGGGGCACCGGCGACCTGCTGCGGGAGCAGCTCTCCGCCGTCATCGGTGCAAACAGCTGCTACCGTGCCTCCTACGATGACACCCACATCGGGCAGGAGCTGGAGCTCCCCCGCCGGGTGCTGCAGAACCCCGCCGAAAACGCCGCGCTCATTGCGGGGCTGCTGGCCCAGCAAAGCCGCAAAGCTGGGCACACCGCCCTGGGCCTGGGCCTTTACTGCCAGCCGGAAAGCGGCCAGCTGCATGTGGCCCTGGCCGATAAAAACCGCATCTGGAACCGCCGGCTCTCGGTCACCGAGCTCCGCCGGGAGGACACCCAACAGATCGCCGTGTGGCAGGCCCTGAATGTCCTGCGGCTGTACACCGCGCAGTATCCCAAGCAGCTCCCCGGCGGCATAGAGCCCGCCGAGCTGGATAAGCGTGCCGGGATCGGCTCGCTCTTTGCCTGTTCCGCGGCCAAAGCTCCCAAATCCCCCGCAAATACTTCCGGAAAGGAACCGAAAGCCTCTATGGAAAAGAAAATCCGTACCAAGACCCGCACCGCCGCGGCCGAACCCGCCGCTGAAGCCGTGAAGGGCACCAACCTCATCCAGCGCATCAAGATGAAGTCCATCACCAAGAATGATAAGATCCGCATCATTCTGTTGGCGGTCTGCATCATCGTGTTCCTGGCCTCCGGCATCTATATCATCAATAACAAGCTCCAGTCCATCAAGAACAAGAACCTTTCCGATGAGCTGGCCGGCCTGTACGATCCCGATGGCACCACCGATATCTCAGTGGATGGCTATCCCAAGGATTACATCCGCGGCTTTGAGGCGTTGTACCAACGCAATCCCGATATCGCCGGCTGGGTCAAGATTCCGGATACCAAACTGGACTACGCCGTGGTACAGGCCGAGGATAACGATAAATACCACCGGGCGGATATCGACGGCAAGTACAATGACTGGGGCATCCCCTATGTTGATTTCCGTGTCGACCAATCCAAGCCCTCCTACAATACCGTCATCTACGGCCACAATATGGGCGATGGCACCATGTTCGGCTATCTGCAGGCCTACAAAAAGCTCAGCTACTACCAGCAGCACCCGCTCATCAGCTACAACAGCGTCTACCGCAAGGATATGTATAAGATCTTTGCGGTGGTGGTGTGCAAGGCCGATGACCCCGATTTCGATTACCACAATTTCATCGACAGCGACAGCGATGCCGCCAAGAATGAATATATCGAAAAGATCATGAAGCGCTCCATCATCAAGACCACCGTGGATGTAAAAGCCAGCGACCGCCTGCTGACCCTTTCCACCTGCGATTATACCTTCCGTGACCCCGATACCAATAAGCTCATCGCCCGTCTGGTCATATTCGGCCGCGCACTGCGGGATGGCGAAAGCGAAGCGGTCAATGTCAATGCCGCCACCCTGAACCCCAACCCGCTGATGCCCAAGCAGTGGTATGAGTACATCAAGAAGCAGCAGGAGAAGAAGGCCGCCGAGGAGCTGGAGAAGGAACAGAAGGCTTACATCGAGCTGTGGCTCACCGAAGAGGAGATCGCCGCGGCCTCCAATATGACCACCGCCGAGCTTTATGAGAAAGCGCAGGAGCGCGCCGCCCAGGCCGAGCGCTGCATGACGGCGGAGGAACTGGCCGAAGGTCTTACCCCCAAGCAGATCAAGGAGCGCATCGAGTACCGTCAGAAGCTCTTTGCCATGCTGCTGACCCAGGATGAGACCGACGGCAACACCGCCAGCAAGAAGCTCGCTCTCTGCCAGGAGCGTCTGGATATCCTGCAGCAGGAGGTGACCGTGAACGGCGAAAAGAAACCGCTGTTCGATGATAACACCCTCTTTGCCAGCAAGTGGAGCCAGCTGCAGGCCCGCTATGAGCTGCTCTCCAAGCAGAAGGACTGGAAGACCTACCTTTCCATCACCGATGTTCAGAACCTGAATATCTCCGGCGATACCCTGAAGAACTCCCTGACCGCCAACCAGCAGAAGGCCCAGAAGTACCTCACCCCCGAGCAGATCGGCCAGTACAATAACTGGCATGATCTTTCCGCCGCCATAGCCAAGGCCGAGGCCACCCGCAAGGCACTGGAGGCCGAGGGCTTGAAGGCCGGCCTGACCCAGGCGGAAATGGATAAGATGAGCCTTTCCGAGCTGCAAAAGGCCGTGGATAAGGCCAAGAACAAGACCGAGATTGAAAAGACCATCGCCGATATCAAGGTACTCAATCCCAATGCCACCGGCTCCAACGGCACGGCCCTTTCCGATATGACTCTGGATGAGCTCAAGGCGCTGCTCTCTGCCCTCCAGCAGGAGCGCGCCACCCTGGAGGCTTCCGCCAAGGCCGCCGGTATGACCGCCGATGAGATCAAGAAGTATCCCAGCAATGCGGAGCTCCAGCAGGCCATCAATGAGAAGCAGAAGGCCCAGCGCGAGGATCTCATCAAACAGATCCAGAAATATGATCCCAGCTATGACGGTTCCAACAAGACGCTGGAGCAGCTGGTGGCCGACCTGAAAGCCAAGCAGGAAGCCGAGCAGCAAAAGCAGAACCTCATCAATGATATTAAGGCGCTGGCGGCCGAACTGGGCGAAAGCGTGGATGAAAACGCCCTTAAGGGCATGACCTACGATCAGCTCGTTGCCAAGAATCAGGAGCTACAGCAGAAGAAAGCAGAATCGCAGCGTCAGGCCAATCTCGCCGCAATCGCCAAGCTTGATCCCGATGCCGCCGCCGCCCTGAAGGACGCCGATGCCAATGCCGTCAGCGCCAAGCTGAACGAGGTAAACAACACCCGTGCCAGTTTGGAGAGCACCGCTTCCGGCCTCGGCATTGATTCCTCCAAGTACCCCACCAATGCTGACTTGGCTGCTGCCATTGAAGCAGCGAAATCATCTCAGCAGCCCTCCGGCGGTGAGGGACAAAACCCTGCTTCCGAATCTGGCGAAACCCCGACCCCCTGAAGCAGCATTCCACCGGGCGCTCCCACCGCATAACGGGAGGTGAAAGGGCCGTACGGCACCTGTTCCCATGTACATAGCCTCTCCCCCGACCGGGCTTTCCGGCCGGGGGCTTTTTTTATCCCCGCCGGCCTGCGCGGGGCGCGGAGCGGGGCCGCAGGCCGCCCGCCCTTTTCGGGCGGGCAAGCGGACCTTCGGTCCGTTTCGGCGGCTTCGCCGCCGGGCCTGCGGCCCCCCGCCTTCCCCCTGTACTAAAAAAGAGCCCCCGTAGGGGCCCTTTCTTCTATGTTATCGTCCGCTTACGGCTCGTCCAGCAGGTTGCCAAACTTGATGCCCTCCAGCTTCTCGCGCACCATCTCGGAAATATCCGCGTAGATGCGGCTGAATTTGCACACCATGCAGGCCTGCCGGTTGCGGTTACAGGTGTAGTCGTCCTCGTTCAGGCACCGGCTGATGGCATACGGCCCCTCCACCTGCTCTATCACCTCGTACAGAGAGATCTCCTTCGGGTCCTTGGCCAGCTCGTAGCCGCCGCCGGCCCCCTTGTAGCTTTTCACCAGCTCGCCCGCCACCAGCTTCCGCAGAATCTTCAGCGAAAACCGCAGCGTCACGCCGGTCTGCTCTGCGATAGCCGCCGCCTCCATCCGCCCGCCGTTCTGCGCCAGGCAGTATACGATCCGAACCGCGTAGTCGGATTCCAGCGTAATATGCACCGTTCTCCCTCCCCTTATTCCAGGAAATCCTTGAGCTTTTTGCTGCGGCTGGGGTGGCGCAGCTTGCGCAGGGCCTTGGCCTCTATCTGCCGGATGCGTTCCCGGGTCACATTAAATTCCTTGCCTACTTCCTCCAGCGTGCGGCTGCGGCCGTCCTCCAGGCCAAAGCGCAGTCGCAGTACCTTTTCCTCACGGGGGGTCAGGGTGGAAAGCACCTCGGCCAGCTGCTCCTTCAGCATGGTATGGCTGGCCACATCGCTGGGGGCGGGGGCGTCCTCGTCGGGGATGAAATCGCCCAGATGGCTGTCTTCCTCCTCACCGATGGGCGTTTCGAGGGAAACCGGCTCCTGTGCCACCCGCATGATCTCCCGAACCTTCTCCACCGGCATCTCCAGCTTTTCAGCGATCTGCTCATTGGTGGGCTCGTGGCCGTTTTCGTGCAGCAGCTGGCTGTTCACCTTCTTCACCTTGTTGATGGTCTCCACCATATGCACCGGGATGCGGATGGTACGGGCCTGATCGGCAATGGCGCGGGTAATGGCCTGCCGGATCCACCAGGTGGCGTAGGTGGAAAACTTAAAGCCCTTGGTGTGGTCGAATTTTTCCACCGCCTTGATAAGGCCCAGATTGCCCTCCTGGATCAGATCCAGGAACTGCATGCCGCGGCCCACATACCGCTTGGCAATGGAAACCACCAAACGCAGATTTGCCTCGGAAAGCCGCTTTTTGGCGGCCACATCGCCCTCCGACATCCGGATGGCCAGCTCGACCTCCTCCTCGGCGGAAAGCAGCGGCACCCGGCCGATCTCCTTGAGGTACACCTTTACCGGGTCATCGATGCTGATGCCGTCGGCGCTCAGCACGCTCTCCAGCTCCTCATTGCTGGCCGGGGCTATGCTCTCGCCGCCATCGTCCTCCACGATCTCGATATTGTACGCCTCAAAGGTATCGTACAGCTTGTCCACCTGTTCCACATCGTAGTCCAGCTCCTCCAGCGCGTCGCTGATCTCCTTGGTGGTCAGGCGGCCCTTCTGCTTGCCGCTTTCCAGCAGCTCCTTGAGTACCTGTTTTTTATCCTGTGTCGCCATCTGTTGCTCCTCCTTATGGGGAAAGCTCCCCTTCGTTACTGATCTTGATTGGTCTGTGCGGGGCCTGGTGTGCCCGCTCGTCGCCGCGGGCTGTCCCTTCCGCAAGCTATCCCTCTGCCAGCGCCGCAAATTCGCGTTCTGCGGGCTTTTGCCTTCCCGGCGGCAAAACTCCCGGAAAAGGCACCATCTCCTTGTTCTGCGCCATTTTTGGCGTTTTTATTCCTTTCGCCGGTTTTTCTCCCGGTTCAGATTCTCTATGTACTGCCGCAGCGCCTCGCCGGAAAGCTGCCCCAACTCGTCCCTGCTCATCCGGGCCGCGTAGTCCCGCAGACACTTCAAGCAGTCCTCGGCTTCCTCATCGGTCACCGGCGGGGCGCCAGGCAGCTGCCATTTGGCCAGCCGGTCCACCGCCTGTGGGGAGAGATTCTCTCCCAAGGCGCTGATATCCAGCTCCTGCCCGGAAAGCCCCCGCTGCAATAGCACCCGGTACATCGTCCGGTCGTTCTCGCTTAGGAAGTACCCCTCCGGCAGCCGGTCCCGCAGCGCTTCGGCCCGGTCGGGGTTGCGCAGCAGGTACCGCAGCAGCCGTTCGGCGGCCTTCATCTCCCGGGGGTGCTGCCGCAGCAGCAGCTCGTCCTCCCGGTCCTTGCCGCTGTCCTCCCGGATCGGCGGCGCGATGAGATCCCGCTCCTCCTTTTTGCGGTCGCGGTAGTCCCGGCGCTTCTGCTCCCGGGCGATCTGCCCGGCCACGGCGGCCTTATCTACCTCCAGCTCCCGGCATACCTTGCTCAAATATACCTCCCGCTCGATGGGATTGGGCAGCCCGGCCATCAGCGCCGCAAACTGCTTCAGGAACGAAACCTTGCCCTCGGCGGTGGTCACATCGTTTTCCTGCCGCAGCTTATTGATGGCAAAATCGGTGGCGGAGCTGCTCCCCTCTATCAGCTGGGCAAAGCGTTCTGCCCCGAATTTCTTGATAAACTCATCGGGGTCCTTGGCATCCGGGATGGAAAGCACCCGTATCTTCACCCCTGCCGCCTCCAGCAGACCGGTGGCCCGCCGGGTGGCTGCCTGGCCGGGGGCATCGCTATCGTAGCTCAGCACCACTTCCCCGGTGTACTGCGCGATGAGCCGACTCTGCTCCTCTGTCAGCGCGGTGCCCAGGGTGGCCACCGCGTTGGTAAAGCCCGCCTGGTGCATCGAGACCACATCCATGTACCCCTCGCACAGGATCAGCTCCTTGCGGTCGCTGCCCTTGGCGAAATTGAGGGCAAAGAGGTTCCGGCTTTTTTTGAATACCGGGGTATCGCTGCTGTTGAGGTACTTGGGGCCCTTTTCTCCCAAATTTCGACCGCCAAAGGCGATAACATTCCCCCGCAGATCGATGATGGGAAAGATGGCCCGGTTGCGGAAAATATCATAACAACCGCCCCGCTGGCCCTCATTGGCCAGGTGGGCCGCCAGCAGCTCCTCTTTGGTGTAGCCCAGCTTTTTCATGGCATCGGTCAGGCCGTTCCAGCCCTCGCTGGCGTAGCCGATGCCAAAGTGGGTGATGGTCGCCTTGGTCAGCCCTCGCCCGATGAGGTAAGCCCGGCCGGGCCGGCCCGCCTCGCTCATCAGGTTGCGGTGGAAGTAGCGGGCGGCATCCCGGTTTAGCTCCAATATTCGTTTTCTCAGCCGGGCGGAGCGGTCATCTCCCGCCTCCTCCGGCACCTGCATCCCGGCCCGCTGGGCCAAAAAGCGGATGGACTCCATGTAGTCCAGGTTCTCTATCCGCCGGATAAAGCTGATGACATCCCCGCCCGCCCCGCAGCCGAAGCAGTAGAAGGACTGATTTTCCGGGTAGACGGTAAAGGAGGGCGATTTTTCGCTGTGGAAGGGGCACAGCCCGGAAAGGGTCCGCCCCCGCCGCCGCAGGTTCACATAGCTGCCAATGATCTGCTCGATATCGCTGCGGTATTTCAGCTCCTGTAAAAATTGATCCGGGATCACAGCGGTCCCTCCTTTCTCTTTGGGGTGGATTTTTGTTAGGGTTTATAGTCGGGCCAGTTTGTAGTAGCCTGGCGGCGTCGCGGGGCCTTTTGCAAAGGCATAGTTAGCACCGCTCGCCGCGGGGGCC
>ERZ824978.2834-NODE-2834-length-14200-cov-33.274655_pt1 | contig 14200 bp, 9 predicted proteins | sample MGYA00519860_ERZ824978 | MGnify/ENA primary metagenome ERZ824978 (study PRJEB31778, sample SAMEA3449184) | human gut metagenome | biome: human gut; feature: human-associated habitat; material: faeces | place: United Kingdom | collected 2010/2012 ... | reverse complement strand
GAAGCATCGCATACTCTGCGTTCAGCTCGCTGATGCGCGGGAGCTTTTTGTCAGAGCCGTTCACTTTCTTATAGGCATCAAACGCCTTTTTCGCTGCGCTGCGCAAGGCCAGCATATCCCGATGGGCTTCATAGAACTCTCGATTGTAGCCGGATGCTTTATACGCGGCAAAAACATCTTTTGTCTTGGCATAATTGATTAGATGCTTCCGCAGCACTGACACTTCCGACATCCGTGCCTCATCTGCTTTTACAGATTCCAGCAGCGCATCGCATTTTTCAGAAATTCCATCTGCCTGTTCTTTCAGCTCTGCATAGCTCTTGATTCCATGCTCCTCCATGAACATCATGGCTTTTGCCATCTGCTTCAGATTAAAGACTTTCGCCCAACGCGCATATCCTGCGCCTTTGCCTGCCTGCATTTTGGCACGGACATCAATAAGAAACGACAGCTCTGCATTCTGATGCACCTGTGCTGACCGTGCGCTTGTGCGGGTTTTCTCTGCAAATTTGCTTTTGTGAACCGCATTTCCGGCAATCACTTCGCAGAGTTCTTCAACCGAATATCCTTTACCAAGAGAGCGGAAACGAGCAAATCTAACATGGCCTTTTCCCCGCAGTGCAGGCTGTTTTCCATCTTTATACTCGTACCCTGCTTCCTGCAAAATGCCAATCAGTTCCCGAAAGTTTTTTGGTTTTCTTTCCAATGCCGCATCAATAGCCTCGCAGATTTCATCCCGCTGCGATTTTCTCTCCGGGTATTCCGTTCTTTTCTGCCGCTCCCCATAGGGCTTCCGGATAATGACCGACAGCCGGTGCTCCAGACAGACGATATCACTGAGCCTTGCCAACGCAAGACCGGACAGGCGAAAATCGCGGAATTTCCTGGTGCAGTCTAATGTAGTCGAATTAAAAATAATGTGGTTATGAATGTGCGCACGATCAACATGGGTAGCCACGATAAAGGCGTGTTTTCCCTTGGTGAATCGCATGGCTGTCTCATACCCAACTTTGTTCGCCTCCTCCGGCGTAATTTCTCCGGGCTTAAAAGATTGCCGAATCTGATATGCAATCACATCATGCGCCTGGGTTCTTCCCGTGATATGCTCATACTGCCGTTTGGAAAGCAGAAATTCTTCATCACAGGTCTTTGCGTCACAGGCATACGCGCTGATATATTTTCCATCTTCCGTCTTTGCTGCATTCTCAGAATAATCAGTACGGTCAGCCAGACACTGCGCCACCGTCTTTCCTTTATTGATATGCAGCGCAATTAGTCTTGTAGCCGCCATTTTCATATTCCTCCATCTAAAAAGAGCTACCCGAAGGCAGCTCTTACCAATTCACTATTCTCATTTTAACATCCGTTCCCGGTCATAAGCTCCCTGCAAATAAACTGCCTGCTTGATGATTTCTTCCATATCGAAATAGACGCACATGATGCTTTCGTACAGCTTCCACACATTAGATTCGGTGCCGCCTACCATTTCCATCAGCTGGTCTTCCATCTTCGATTGCTCAGACTGTTTTTCCTGATAAGCAGTCTCTTCCACAAAATGATTCTCTCCATCTGTTTCCTCGTACCGTAAATCATAATAATCTTTCATAAACTGAATATCCATCAAATCCCTCCTGAACTCAAATTGCCAAAACATCCTCTACACGCTCACATAGCCGCTCCATCAGTTCCATGATGCCGCCCGCACCAACCGCAGCTGCGAACAACCCCATCTCAATCAGGGTCAGCAGGAACACATCCGTCCAGCTCGCCCGAACCACCGAATAGATGCCGCAGCCAAGAACGAACAGCATAACCGGCGAAAGCACCCACAGGGATAGCTGCATCAGCAGATTCCAGATAAAGCATAGAAATCGCAGCAGAAACGCAACCGGCAGCAACAGGATTTTCAGCACCAGCTTCAACAAAAAACATACGATCTTCATGGATTTCACCCCTTCGTTTTTCTTTTCATCTTCATTTTATCGTACCTGCTTGCCAAACACCACGATGTCAACAGGTAGACCAAAAAATATGTAACGGCACAGACAGTTTCATCTGTGCCATGTGCTACAGAAATCCCGCACATTTGCGCCGTCAGCGAATACCAGAAAGCCTCTTCAGGATCAGCTTCTGCATCTCCCAGAGTTCATCCAGCCGTCTCTGCAAATCCCGGATATCCTCCGCATAGATGCTTCCAGATTCATTGGCGCGTTTTGCGTACTGATTCAGGTTGTTGCTGCATCGGCGAAGAAGGATGGATACCTGCGCCACATCCGACAAATCAAGATTTACGCAGTACCCGTCCATCGCCATCTTTCTCATATAGGCACCGGTATTCCGAATACCCAATTCCTTCTGCTTTTCACGAATCCTCGCCAGCTCTTCCGGGTTCACCCGGACATTGATCCAGTGTTCCCGAACACTCATAGTGCCACCTCCTCATCCCGATGTGTCATCGGCGGAATGCGACCAGCACGGTCACGCAGCTCTGCCAGGACAGACGGTTTTTCCGTTGTTCTCTCACAGTCTGGATCATCATTTCCACGATCATCCATATTTAACAGTGCATCCAGTTCTGCCAGTCTTGCACTCTTTTCTGTCAGTTCTGCCTCCTGGGGAAACGGCTTTCCAAGCTCGGCCTGCGCCGCTTCCTGCTGGCTCCTAAGACTGTCCAACTGCTGTTCTGCCTTTTCCAGCTTTGCAGGAATCCCGGCAAGAGCATTGTCCAGACGCTGGATATTGCCCGCAGCACTGGTGCCGATGAGTACCCGGTGGGTCATCTCGCCTTTCAGCAGCACCTGATACTCTTTCTGGAAACTGTCAAATGCCAGTTCCATCTTGAAACCACGATAGTTGCCAAGCGGCACCGGCTCCAGACTCTGATTGGCTTTACAAACCGCGAGGATTGCTTCACCTGCCTCGGCTTTTTCAGTAAAGCGTGTGGCATTCACTTCCATGCCGCAGAACCCTTCTTCCGGCAGCGGATGTGCCGCCACCGTCCGAATATCCGACTGAAAGCCCTTGATGAACCCCTGCGTTTTCTCAATCTCCGCAGGGAAATATTTCATCAGCTTATCCTCCAATCGGTACTGCTGGCTCTGATGGTCCGCCTTCAATACTTTCAGCCTTGCAACATCTACATCCAAGTCCATTTTCTCCTTGATTTGCGGGTCTCCGGCACAAAGTGCCTTGATCTCTGCATAGGAAAGAGCCTGCTCATCTACATCATCACAGGAACGTACCGGAGATTTGCTGGTCATGATCTGGCTGATAAATTTCTGCTTATTCTCCAGTGTCTGATAGAGGTAGGCATCAAAAGTTCCTTCCGTCACATACTGATAAACCTGCACTTCTTTGTTTCGGTTTCCCTGACGGATGATACGACCATTTCGCTGGGTCATGTCCGCAGGCCGCCAGCCCACATCCAGATGATGCACGGCCACCAGCCTGTCCTGCACGTTCGTGCCTGCACCCATCTTCTGTGTCGAACCTAACAATACCCGTACCTGTCCGGTACGCACTTTGGCAAACAAATCTTTCTTTTTTGCCTCAGTATCGGCATCATGAATAAATGCGATTTCTTCTTCCGGCACACCGGACTGAATTAGTTTGGCGCGGATATCCTCATAGACATTGAAGGTTCCATCGTTCTTCGGCGTGCTGAGGTCGCAGAACAGCAACTGGGTCAGCTTATCCGACTGTCCTTCCTCATAAATCCGAAGCACATTCCGCACACAGGCGTTGAGCTTGCTATTTGGGTCATCCGGCAGGAGCGGATTCATCAATCGCTGATCCAGTCCCAGCTTTCTGCCATCCGATGTGATTTTCAGCATGTTATCGACCGACGGGTCTACCACACCGGAATGCACAGCCGCCGCCCGTTCCGAAAGCTCCGCCACCATCGCCTGCTGATGCTCCGAAGGCTGCACCACCACGGTTTCAAATTTTGCCTCCGGCACCGGCAGATGCAGCTGATCGAAAGTCTTGATATCTGCCACTTCCTTGAACATATTCATCAGCTCCGGCAGGTTGAAGAATTTTGCAAATCTCGTTCTTGCCCGGTATCCGGTTCCTTCCGGTGCCAGCTCAATGGCCGTGGTGGTCTCACCAAAGGTAGAAGCCCAGCTGTCGAAATGGGTCAGCCCTTTCTGCTGCAACGTGCCGTACTGGAGATACCGCATCATGGTGTAAAGCTCCGTCATGCTGTTGCTAACCGGGGTGCCGGTCGCAAAAATGATGCCGCGCCCGCCTGTCAACTCGTCCATATATTGGCACTTCATAAACATATCCGAAGATTTCTGCGCTTCCGATGTGGACAAGCCTGCAACATTGCGCATTTTTGTGTAGAGGAACAGGTTCTTAAAGGCATGTGCTTCGTCTACAAACAGTCGGTCTACGCCCAGCTGCTCAAAGGTAATCACATCGTCTTTTCGGTCGGTTGCCCGAAGTTTCTCCAATCTCGCCTCCAATCCTTTCCGGGTCTTTTCCATCTGTTTGATGGAGAAACGTTCGCCATTCTGGGATTTCATCTCAGCAATGGCGTTTTCGATTTCATCAATCTGGGCAGTCAAAATCCGCTCCTGCCGTTCTGCGGACACCGGAATTTTCTCAAACTGGGAATGCCCGATGATGACTGCATCGTAATCACCAGTAGCAATTCGTGCGCAGAACTTCTTTCTGCGGGCAGTTTCAAAGTCCTTTTTGCTTGCCACCAGCAATTTTGCGCTCGGATACAGACGCAGAAACTCGTTTGCCCACTGAAGGGTCAAATGATTCGGAACGACAAACATGGATTTCTGGCACAGTCCCAGCCGTTTTGCTTCCATAGCAGAAGCTGCCATCTCAAAAGTCTTACCGGCACCTACCTCGTGAGCCAGCAGCGTATTGCCGCCGTACAGCACATGAGCAATGGCATTCTGCTGGTGTTCCCGCAGCCGAATCTCCGGATTCATGCCGCCAAAGCGGATATGAGAACCATCGTACTCACGAGGACGGGTACTGTTGAACAGCTCGTTATACTTTTCCACAAGTTCCGCACGTCGATAAGGGTCTTTCCACACCCAATTCTGGAACGCATCCTTAATGGCCTGCTGTTTCTGCTGGGCAAGGGTGGTCTCCTTTTTGTTCAGAACCCGCTTTTGCTTACCGTCTGCATCCTCCACGGTATCATAGATACGGATATCCCGCAGATTCAGCGTATCCTCCAGAATCCGGTAGGCATTGGCTCGGCTGGTGCCGTAGGTCATATAGGCATGGACATCGTTCCGGCTCGGTGTACTCTTGCCGGTAATCTGCCATTCTGCCGTCATGGGAGAGAATTTCACTTCAATATTTCGGCGCAGATAGAACGGCGGTTCAAAGGTTTCTTCCATAAACTGCTGGATATAATCCCGATTGACCCATGTGGCACCAAGACGCACATCAATCTCCGAAGCATCCAGGTCTTTTGGCTGTGCCTTCTTCAAATATTCCGCGTTCACCGCAAAGGCAGGGTCAGAGGCCGCAGCCAACTCTGCCACGCGGAGCTTTTCCCGGACATTGCCGGACAGATATTCATCAGCTGTTACCCAGCCGGTTTCCTCGCTGCCCTGCGTCATCGGGTCTTTGAAAATGACACCATGCAGTTCCTGCTGGATTTTTTCATATTCCCCTGGTGTACCTAAAAGCTCCGACATATAGGGCAAATCCACTCTGCCGCGCTCTCCAATGGAGATTGCCAGAGCTTCAGCCGGAGTATCCACGCTGGTAACAGCCCGTTCCGGTCGAATCGTCCGTTTGGTGAACATATCCGCCTTGGATTCCAGCCTGCCGTTTTCATCCACATTTTCCAGAGAGCAGAGCAGATAATAAGACGAATCTTCCGAAAAAGCCTGTGCATTTGCACGGGAATTGATAAGCCCATACTGATCGGCGAATCGGTCATAGGCTACATTCAGTTCCCGCTGTTTCTGGGCAATCGCTTCCTCCGGGTAATCGTTCAACTGATAGTCGATCAGTTCCTGCACAATGGTGCGAAGCTCCACCATGCCTTTGATCCTGCCGGTGGCTGTCGCAGAAAGGTCAGCCTTCCGCATGATGCTGTTCTCACGGAAGTAGACATCCCCATCCACTACGGCATAGGAGAAGTTCTTGACATTGGGGTCTGCCGGAATAGTTTCGCCCTGCAAGGACAACTCCTCCTCCGGTGCCAGCTCCTGTGCTTCATAATGACCGCCGATGTGCTGCACCGCCTCATGCAGCTGGTCTCCCAGATCCGCACCTGGAATCGGAATGACCGTACATTCTTCCTTGCCGTACTGGGTACTTTCCGTTGTAATCTCACCCAGCACCATTTCCGGGTGGTCAACAAAGTAGCCGTTGAGGGTAATACCCTCCGATGTCAGCCCCAGATGCACCCAATCCGGTTCGATATCAATGGGATGGTCTCTCTTTTGCAGGAAAATGATATCCGACACCACATCCGTACCGGCATTGGCACGGAATGCGTTGTTGGGAAGTCGGATAGCTCCCAGCAATTCTGCCCGCTGCGCCAGATACTTTCGTGCGTCCGGATTTTTGGAATCCATCGTATAGCGGCTGGTAACAAAGGCCACGATACCACCGGGCCGAACCTGATCCAGTGCCTTGGCAAAGAAATAGTTGTGGATAGAAAATCCGAGTTTATCATATGGCTTATCGCTGACACGGTAGTTGCCAAAGGGCACATTGCCCACGGCCAGATCATAGAAATCGCGGCGGTCGGTGGTTTCAAAACCTGCCACCTTGATTTCTGCCTGCGGATACAGCTTCTGCGCAATTCGCCCTGTGATGGAATCCAGTTCCACACCATACAGTCTGCTTTCCAGCATGGAATCCGGCAGCATACCGAAGAAGTTGCCGACACCCATCGACGGTTCCAGAATATTGCCTTTCTCAAATCCCATACCGTCCAATGCCTCATAGATTGCACGGATCACGGTAGGGCTGGTGTAATGCGCATTCAGAGTCGAAGCCCTGGCTGCGGCATATTCTTCTTCCGTAAGAGCTGCTTTCAGCTCCTTATATTCGCCTGTCCAGGCAGTTTTCTCTGCGTCAAAGGCATCTGCCAGCCCACCCCAGCCGACATAATTGGCCAGCGTTTCCTGTTCCTCCGGTGTCGCATCCCTATGCTGATTTTCTAAGGCTTTCAGCGTGTAGATGGCATCCATGTTGGCACGGAATTTCTGCTTAGGACTGCCTTCGCCGAGGTGAAAGCTGTTGATGCGGTAGTTCTCCGCATGTTTTGCTTCATGCCCTGCCCGGAACGCTTCTTCTTTTCCAGAATTCAGATCAACCACCAGATTGTGCAGGTGAACATTTTCCTCATGCCCCAAAATTCTTGCCAGATTTTCCTTGCTTTCCGAGCGGAAGATCGGATACACGGAATCCGGGTCCCGAAGTTCCACATCGAAAAGCCCGACTTTTTCAATCGTAAATGCCTTTCCGTCCAGATACAGCGTATCGCCAACGCGATAATCCGGCTGCACCGGAGCTGCGGGTTCTGGCTGCACAGTTGCAGGCTCTTTTTCAGCCTCCATGTTCCTGCCGCGAATCTCCTGCAACGCCTCTGATGCACTCACATAATCGGCAAATGTCTGCACTTTTCCGTCCGAATATCCGTAATACTCTTCTTTGACATAATCCCAGATGGCAAACGCATCTTTAGAATCCGGAAAGTTCTCGCCGGTCATTGTGACCACAAACCGTTCATCCGGTGCATAGCCAGACTCTCTGGAAAGTTCGCTGGCGTGTTCCTGCATTTCCAGTACCATAGGATCTGTCTCTGCGTGAGCCGATTCCTGTACTTCTTCGGATTCCACATCTGGGAATGGAATGTCCTGCTGCAAATTCTGCTTGCTCTGTTCAACATAGAGCCAGTCTTTTGCTTCCCGTTCCTGAACTTTTTCAATCAACTGCTGGCGGTAGGTCTCTGCCTCCCATTCGCTGGTAAACTCTTCGCTGACGCCATCCGGCTCCACATGAATGCCGTCCTGAATATCATCCCAGACCGCATAACCATCGTCTGTCTCCATCACGGTAAACCGCTGTGGTGCCGCCAGTTCACTCCGGGCATATACATCCGCAGCCGTATTCAGCATGTTGTCCACATGCTCATTTCCGGTATCGTAGCGTTCCGGTGGCGTTGGCGGAAACACATGGGCGGCAGTCGGCATAGGAAGCGGCGCGCCGTATTCCTGCTCCATCTTCCGATACTCTTCCATTTCCAGCGCGGTCAGGTACTGATCATTTTCCACAAGCCGGTCTAACCGCTTATCCACCGCCGACCATGTGAGTCGCACTTCCCGGTCATGGTCATAATTGCGAAGCAGAATACCTCTTCCGTTATAATCGGCAAAACCGCGACTGCCATCCATAAAGGTATAGCTGTGGCCACCGAGACCGTATTCCGCTTTCAAGAATGCAGCTCGTTCTTTTGCGTCCCCTTGCTGCTGATACAGCGCATAAATACGGATCTTTCCGCCTTCAAAATTGGAGCCTGTCCGCAGCATCCGGTCGATTTCATCCTCAGAAATGACAAAAGCGGAGGGCTTTTCGCTCTCCGCTTCTTTGGCTGCATTTTCTGCCGCCGCATCAATTTTCTGAATCTGCTCTGCTTCGGACTGAAACAGACTCATGAAGTTTAACTGTTGATAAGTTCCGTCAGAATGACTTCCTCTGCCTGCGCTTTCAGCATGTTCATGTGCTGCACCCAGGCCATCTGGTTTGATTTCTTGTCCGGTGCCGGATTCGCTTTCAGAAGATCCGCCATCATCTGCTCCATCCGTGCGGTCGTGGTCTCCTGAATCTCCCACAGGTGCGGGTACAGCTTCTCGGTCAGGATCAGGTGATTGTACAGCAGCGTGTTGTTCTCCTGCAGAAACGCTCTGCGCATCCTCCCGTACTTGCCCAGGGGCTTCTGTTCCTGCACCGACAACTGGATGTCCGGAATCAGGTAATCGCCGTTCTTCGTGTAATTCAGCTCCATCATAGTTTTGGCTCCTTTCTGCCTGCTTATCTCTTTCATAGGTTCGGATCGTGCGTTCAATTTCCCGGAAGATCTGGCTGGACATTTCGCTGACCGCAGTTCCCAGCACATTGGCGGCAGCCTGCGTATTAAAATCAAAGATGTCCAGAAAATCCTCGTGCTCAAAATAGTCATCTGCATTGCCCACCGTCCGGGTAAAGACGGAATATGCGATGCTGACAGCGGCAGCTCTCTTAAAGGAAGCTCCGATGTTGAGTTCATCATATCCTTCCAGATAGGAATCTGCAACGATGTCACTGATCTGCCTGCGGTTTTCCTCCCAGTAATCCCTTGCAAGGCGTTCTGCCGCTTCCATGATATGATTTTCCAGAGACCCAGCACCGGCAGAAACATCAAATGCTGTATCCAGTGCGCGAATGATTGGCTGCTCATGCTCCGCATTCATTTTCCAGAGCTGTACCGGTCGGGAATTCTTCCGTTCTCCGGTATCTGCCACATCAAATACATACCGCAGTTTCGGCTGCTCGCCGCGCATGTCCAAAAGAGCAATGCCCTTGGAGCCACGCTTCACATAGCGGTTCATCCGATCATTCCAGAGATCGTACTCTGCACAGGCCGTCGCTTCTGGTCTCTGCTTATAGATCATCAGCTGCTCCGCAAAAGGATACTTATAAAGCTGTGCGGATGTGGTCAGAAACGCTGTCCACTGCTCTTTGCTGCCAGTGATCTGTGCCGCAGCTTCCTGCGCCATCTGCATATAATAAGCCGTTTTCGTCATCATCTATTTTTTCCTCCTCTCCTTTATTCGTCTGGATACAAATCCAGTGCCTCATATTCTGCATCCGTCATCTCTGCCAGTTTCGCAAGCAGCGAGGCCGTCCACCTGCGCAGGTTTCTATCTCTGCCGGTCAGACTTTTCTGCATCATCTGAAGCTCTGCAATCAGCCCTGTCCGTGTGCCAGGACTGTAAAGCATCATGAGCATCCATTCGTCATCCGTAAAACGCATTTATAACTCCTTTTCTTCGCAGCACCTACGAGGCGGCGCAGGCGGCACCGCCTCCTGCTTTTCCTTCAGCTGATCCAGAACCGATGCTTTCTCCGCCGGTTCTTCCTTCTTTCCGTTATTGATTACGCCGTCAATCATACCGTAATCGTCTTCCATTGCCATTTCTGCGGCTTTCAGATAATTCTCCGGTTTCAAAAATCCGGGCAGCTCCTGGAAGCCGATGGAATCCACATAGTGACAGCTTACAACACCATTCTGCCGTAAAGCCACGATGTCAGACACAGAAAGACTATGCCCAGTAAAATCATCAGGGCGGGAAACATTGAATTTCGCATACAGTTCCTCCAACATCGTATTCTGATCCTTGTAGGGAAGCAGCGGCGCCGTATAAACCACTTCATAATGGTCAATATCCGGTTCCAGCCCCATCCGTTCCAGTTCGCGCATAGACGAAAAGCGTTCATATACCGTATCCTCGCTGCGGCGAAGCTGCAAAATCGCATACTGGTCGGTAGCACTGTCGAGAAATGCCATCATTCTTTCGTCCGGTGCCTGATTTCCATGCACTTCATCCCATTTTTCAATTCTTGCCATCGTTCATTTCTCCCTTCTCCATAAACGGCAGGCCGTTTTCCTTTGCTTCCTGTCGCTGCTGTTCCCGCCGCTTTTCACTGTACGGCGGTCGGATACCAACACAGCGTTTCGGAATCGTATAAGTGACCGACCCATGCTCCCGGTGCTCCAAAATAAACTGCTCCGGATACTGTTTTCGCAGTTCCCGAAGCTTCTTAATCAGGCGGCTGTCATGGGTATAAATGCTGGCGGTATCCAGTTCATTATCAAAATTGATGACGGTTTCCTGCTCCGCCTTCGTGAGCTTGTGTTTCATCGCTCCGTCTCCTTCGCCTTAGCAGCTTTCACAGGCGTATCCGTTCTGGAAGATAAATCCGAGAGTTTACCCAGCACAGATTCCCGTCTGCTGATTTCTGCATCCTCTGCACGATCACAAAGTTCATCATAGTCAATCCGCGTCATGGTACGGCCACCGAACCCATAATCCGAAAGAATCTGGTCTCTGGCTGCATTCATGCTGATTTCCAGATTGTCGATCTGTCCACCGTCAATTTCCGTGAAGTCCTTATGATATAAGGTATAGTCGTAACCGTCCTCACAGGTCTGAATGGCAAGAAAGCCCTTGCTTCCCAAATCCCATGCGCTGTGTTCCTCCGTAATCAACAGCTCCGGGCGGCATGTGCCACCGCCGCGTTCCAGCATTTCTGCCAGCTGGCAAATGTGCAGAACATCATACCCCAGGCGCAGATGATATTCGTCCATATATTCGCAGCGGGCTGAGAATTTCCGATTCGGATACTCAATCTCTACCGCACTGCCATCCGGAATTTTGAAACGATCCTCGTAGCTGCTGGTGATAAACCGGATATTTTTAGCATTCTCCAGTTCAGGATCAGCCTTTTTCATCTGCCAAAGAACCTTTCTGCCGCCGCGCATCTGCTCCAGCATCTCCGGGGCTACCGGCGCAACGGTAAGACCGTCCAGCTGGGGAATCTCCTTGAGTGCTGCCACCCTCGCGCTTTCTTCCAGCGTAGAAAACGGCTGTTTATCCAACACATCCCAGCCAATGTGTCCCTCGGCAATCTGCACCTTGCTGTCCATATCAAAACAATGGAATTCCACGCCGTCCTGCTTTTCCTGCAAGGAAAGCAGAGCGACATTATCCACCAGATAAGCTGCATTCATCATTTTCATGCTCATTTTTTACCTCCAAACTCCAGCTTAAATGCTGCTGCACCGTCCTCGCCGGTCTCTACATGAACGGTTGTGTCATAGTAACGATTGGACTTCCTGGAATAGCAATGGGTAAGCCGTGCTTTTCCACGATTTACCAGTTGCTTTGCCAGTTCCTCTGTCATCTGCTTTCCCAGTGTCTGAAAGAACCTGTTTTCCTTCCAGAGCGCAAATTTACAGCTCTTATCCCTGCAAAACCATCCTTTTGCCGTTTCGCAGACATCACTGCCGCAGGCGGGACAGGAACCAATGACCTTGCGTTCCGACTGCATCAGCACATCGGCTCCTTTTACAGCCTCGTAGGTTTTAACAAGTCCGCTGACCATGCTGCTGATTTCGCCCATAAAGGCATCGCTGTCATACTCGCCGTGTTCTATTTTCAGCAGTTTTTCCTCCCAGTCTGCCGTCATGGATGGAGACTGAATCTGTTCCGGCACCACCGTCACCAGCGCATTTCCCTTGTCCGTAGAGCAAAGGTATTTCGTTTTCTTATCGCCCCTGCGCTCGATAAAGCCTTTCTGTACCAGTTTTTCGATGATGGCAGCGCGTGTAGCTGGTGTGCCGATGCCTTTTCGCTCTACACCAGCCGGAAATTCATCCGAGCTGGCACTTTCCATCGCTGAAAGCAGAAGATCTTCGGTAAAACTCTTGGGTGGGCTGGTCTTGCCTTCTTTCAGATCGACACCGGCAAGTTCCAATGTCATGCCTTCCGAAAGCTCCGGAAGATCACCTGCCTCCGCATTCTTCTCAGCATCTTCAACCGGCTTTCCTGCATATTGCCTCCAGCCCATATCCGTGACTGTTTTGCCTTTCGTGCGGAACTTCTGACCGGCGCACTCCGCTTCCACTATGGTTTCTGCATAGCGGCAAGGAGTTCCTACCGCACAAATCAGACGCACCGCCAGCATGGTAAGAATCGCCTGTTCTCCACTGGGAAGAGAGGAAATGTCATAACCCGCCGCTGTTTTTGTGGGGATTATGGCATGGTGATCGGTCACTTTCTTGGAATTGATCACCTGCGCTGCATTCACCGGTGCTGGCTCATCCGGTTGAATCTGAAAGCTCTGCTGGATCACAGAAACAAGTTCCGGCACCAGCGGTGCCATATCATCCGTCAGATACCGGCTGTCGGTACGGGGATAGGTCACGAGTTTCTTCTCGTACAGAGCCTGCGTGTAATCCAAGGTCTGCTGGGCAGTGAATCCCAACTGCCGGTTTGCTTCTCTCTGAAGCGATGTCAGATCAAACAAGGCCGGGGGCTTCTCTGATTTTTCTTTCTGCTCCACCTTGGTAATGATGGCACTACCTGCCTGACAGCACTCTGCCACCAGTTTTTCTGCATCTGCTTTTGCTTTCATCCGCTCACCACCCGCTTGAAAATCCCGGAATTTCAATTCTGCCGAGTAGAATGGTTCCGGCTTGAACGCCCGAATAGCTGCATCCCGCATGACCACCATCGCAAGCGTTGGTGTCATCACGCGCCCCACATTCAGGGTCTGCCCATACAGGCATGAAAAAAGCCGGGTTGCGTTGATTCCGACAATCCAGTCGGCACGCTCCCGGCATAAAGCCGCCTCATATAAGGCATCATATTCTGTTCCCGGTCGGAGCTTCTGAAAGCCTTCCCGGATCGCACTGTCCTCCATCGAGGAAATCCAAAGTCGTTCCACCGGCTTTTTGCAGCCGCACTGATGGTAAACCAATCGGAAAATCAGTTCTCCCTCACGCCCTGCGTCAGTTGCACAGATCAGGCTCTCCACATCTTTCCTCTGCATGAGCTTTTTCAGGATTCCAAACTGCTTTTTCGTGCTGGCGGACACCTGATACTGCCAATGTTCCGGCAAAATTGGAAGATCATCATATCTCCACTTAGCATATTTTTCATCATAGGCTTCCGGCTGGGAAAGTTCCACCAGATGCCCCACACACCAGCTGACAAGGTAACCATTGCCCTCCATATAACCGTCCCCGCACTGATTTGATCCGATCACCTTCGAGATGCTCATGGCAACTGAGGGCTTTTCCGCTAATACAAGCTTCATTCGATACTGCTCCTTTCGCAAAAAATTAGCAGCCAGGCACCGAAGCGCATGACTGCTATGTAAAAGGGACGGCTTCTCAGCCGCCCCACAGGTCAACGCTGCGTTAATCAGACAGGTTCATCGTCCGATTCTGCTTCGTAATCCTCGTTGACATCCACTTCTTCGTCCTCGTCACCGTCATCCTCCGGCAGCTGGAGCGCGTCTTCATCCTCATCGTGATAATCCGCATCAGGGTCCGGCTGATTTTTCTTGGACGCAGGCTTTACGCCCTTCATCTTAACATAAAGATAACCGCCGACACCGGCTGCACCGATCACAAACAGAAGCAGCATAATCATCG
>ERZ824978.2829-NODE-2829-length-14221-cov-3.055767_pt1 | contig 14221 bp, 17 predicted proteins | sample MGYA00519860_ERZ824978 | MGnify/ENA primary metagenome ERZ824978 (study PRJEB31778, sample SAMEA3449184) | human gut metagenome | biome: human gut; feature: human-associated habitat; material: faeces | place: United Kingdom | collected 2010/2012 ... | reverse complement strand
ATGATAATGAAAATTCTTACACAAGCCAAATGGTAAGAACAATAAAATATTTTGCTGAATTAGGTGAATAATAAAAAAATTAAAAAAATAGCAAATAAACTCTTGACAAATTACAAATATATGGTAAAATTAATATTGTTACAAGAAGAAGCAATTAACTTCTCACCTTAGTTAGATAAACAAAAGGTTAGAAAATATTAATTTTACCAATAATTTTAAATTATGGAATTATGTATTAATTGACTTGTAACACAAAGTCAATTTTTTTATTTTATGGAGGTGTTTGAACATTAAACAAGAATTACCAATCAATGGTCAAATAAGAGAAAAAGAAGTTCAATTAATAGGAGCAAATGGAGAAAAGCTAGGAGTAATGTCAACAAGAGATGCTTTAGAAAAAGCAGAAGAAGAAAACTTAGACTTAGTACTAGTATCACCAAATGCAAAACCAGCAGTTTGCAAAATAATGAATTATGGAAAATACAAATTTGAGCAAGCTAAAAAAGAAAAAGAAGCTAAGAAAAAGCAAAAAGTTCTAGAAGTTAAAGAGTTAAGAGTAACTCCAAATATTGAAGAACACGATTTTGAATTTAAATCAAAAAATGCAAGAAAATTCTTAGAAGATGGAAACAAAGTAAAAATAACAGTAAGATTTAGAGGAAGAGAAGTAAACAACTCTAAAGCTGGAGAAAATGTTTTAAACAAATTCATAGAAAAATTAGAAGATGTTGCTACAGTTGAAAAACAACCAAAACTAGAAGGTAGAAACATGTTCACAATACTAGCTAAAAAAGCATAATAATGCATTTTATATAAAATATTGAAAGGAGAGAAAAACTCATGGGAAAATTAAAAACAAACAAAGCTGCTAAAAAAAGATATTCATTAACAGCAACAGGAAAAGTAAAAAGAACAAAATCAAACAGAAGACACTTATTAGCTAACAAAACAAAAAGACAAAAAAAATCAGGAAAAGTTCAAAATGCTTATGCAAGTAAAACTTGTGAAAATACAATTAAAAAATTATTACCATATGGTGGTTAATATTATAATTAAAATAAAAGAAATCAAGGAAGGTGAAATAAAATGGCAAGAGTAAAAACAGCAAGAACAACAAGAGCAAGACATAAAAAAATATTAAAACAAGCAAAAGGATATTTTGGAGCAAAACATTATAGATTCAGAAATGCTAACCAAGCAGTTATGAAATCATTATCTTACGCATATGTAGGAAGAAAAGATAAAAAAAGTGATTTTAGAAAATTATGGATAACAAGAATTAATGCTGCTGCAAGAATGAATGGAACAACATACAGCAAAATGATTGCTGGTCTTAAAAAAGCTAATGTTACAATAAACAGAAAAATGTTAGCTGAAATCGCTGTAAGTGATCCAAAAGCATTTGCAGAAGTTGCTGAAATAGCAAAAAAAGCATAATTAAATAAAATAATAAAAAAGGGATTAATAGCTCAGCTAATATAATCCTCTTTTTTTATTTTTAAATTAAAACATTTTTATTGTTTTTTCATTTTAGGTTTTGAAATTAATGAAGCTAAATAACCAAAAAATACAGCAGCAGCAATTCCACCGGCAGCAGCCTTAACACCACCGGTAAAAGCACCAACAAGTCCAGCTTCTTTTACACCTTCAATAGCACCTTTGGCTAAATTATAACCAAATCCAGTAAGAGGAACAGTAGCACCAGCACCAGCAAAATCAACAACATATTGATAAATACCAAGACCGCCTAAAATACAACCAGTAGTGACAAAAGCAACCAAAATTCTAGCAGGAGTTAATTTGGTTTTATCAATTAAAATCTGTCCAATAACACAAATTAGACCACCAACAACAAAACATTTCAAAAGAGACATCCAATTAAAAACACTAGCCCAATCAATATTCATAAAATCAATCCTTTCAAATCTTTGTAATTTAATACTTATTTTTATAACTCGATACTTATAGCATGAGCAACCCCTGGAATACTTTCACCTTGTTGAGAAGAAGTAGAATTCATCAAAGCACCAGTAGCAATTAAAAGTAATTTTTTAATCTTCTTTTCTTTTAACTGTTTAAATAAGTAGCCAGAAAAAACAGTACCGCAACAAGCACAACCACTACCACCAGAATGAGTATCTTGAGAACTTTTATCAAAAATCAAAACACCACAATCATTATAATTTGGTTTTATATTATAACCTTGAGATTTAGCAATATCAATAGCAATATCTTTTCCAATATAACCCAAATCTCCACTAATAATAGCATCATAATAACTAGGATTTCTACCAGTATCTAAAAAGTGAGTTACCAAAGTATCAGCAAAAGCAGGCGCCATAGCAGCTCCCATATTATTTGCATCTTTAATTCCCATATCAACAATTTTTCCTGGAGTAATATGAGTAATATAAGGACCTTGTCCATTTTTAGAAAGAATAACAGCACCAGATCCAGTGACAGTCCATTGAGCAGTTGGAGGTCTTTGATTTCCTAATTCAAGAGGAAACCTAAATTGTTTTTCAGCACTACAAAAATGGCTAGACGTAGCACATAAAACATTTTCAGCAAAACTTTCTATACAAATAGAACCTAAACACATAGACTCAACAAAAGTAGAACAAGCGCCAAAAACACCAAAAAATGGAAGATTAATTTCTCTAAGTCCAAAGCTAGAAGAGATACATTGATTTAAAAGGTCACCAGCAAAACAGCAATCTATTTTATCAGAAGAAATTCCAGATTTATGAATTACTGTATTAACAGTTTCTTTTATAATTTTACTCTCAGCCTTCTCCCAAGTCTTTTCGCCCCAAAATTCATCTTCTAAAGTTTGATCGAAATATTTAGCTAAAGGACCTTTAGACTCTTTAGGACCAACAATAGAAGCACACTCCAAAATAGTAGGGGGATTATCAAATTTTATAGTTTGTTTTCCAATCTTTTGCAAAAAATCAACTCCTTTATAATATATTAGTTTTAATTTTCTAGTTAGTATCTGTTGGTATATATATACTATTTTTTGTATAGCCTGAACTTCGTTACGCACCAAAGTAATTCTAATCATATAGCAATGAACCTACTCAAAAGGGTTTGAGATTCTTCATTGCTATATGCTAAGAATTCCTATTGTTGCTCCGCTTGCAACGGCTATACAAAAAATAGCATATATATACCAACAGATACTAACTAGAAAATTATACCAAAGTCATAGTCTGAGTATTAAAAATCAAATAAACAATACCAACAATTATAGAAGCAGAAATACCAAAAACCAGTACAGGACCAGCAACAGTAAACATCTTTCCACCAACACCCATAACATAACCTTCAGACTTATATTCCATAGCAGGAGAAACAATAGAATTTGCAAAACCTGTAATAGGAACTAAAGAACCAGCACCTGCAAACTTACCAATCTTATTAAAAATATTAAGACCAGTCAAAAAAGCAGAAATACCAATCAAAATAATAGAAACAATAGTACCAGAAGTAGCCTGATCAAAACCCCTAGCCTTACAAATATTCAAAATAACTTGACCAATAGTACAAATCAAACCACCAACCCAAAAAGCATTAAAACAATTCTTCCAAATAGGAGAATTAGGTGATTTCTTATTAACATACTCTTGATAAGTTTGCTTACTCTCAATCGGATTCATTATCTATCATCCTTTCTATTCAAATCAATAAGAAAACTAATATCCAAATCAACAAAATACTCAGAAATCTTATTACCATCAATATTAGCCCTCTGCTCCAAAATCTTAACACCAGACAAATAATCAATACTCTTAGAAGCCTCAGAAATCGCCTTAACAATAGCATCCTTCCAAGAAACCTCAGAAGAACCAGTAATAATCAAATGTTTTTCTATATCCATAAAAACCTCCTAAAATCATTTAACCATATTTTAACCAAAAAAGAAAAAAATATACAAAACATAGAAAAAATACAAAAAAAGTTATATAATAATAAAAAATAAAAAAGAAAAAACAAAAAATACAAAAACCCAACAAGTAGAGAAGCTCAAAAAATAATTTACTAATTTTTAAAGCTCAGTGGGGACCGTTTTAGAAAATGTTACGAACGCCAGAGAGTTACATTTTCTTAAATGGGGAAGCGAAAAAAATTAATAAATTACTTTTTTGAGCGGTCAATTAAAAAATTAAAAATAAAATACCAAACAAAAATAATTAAAGAAAAGGAGAAAACAAAAAATGATAAACAAACCAAGAGAAATCGCCCTAAAAACCATATACAAAATAAACCAAGAACAAGCCTACTCCAATCTAGCCCTAGACGAAGAACTAAAACAAAACAGAAAAATATTAAACGAAAAAGACATAGGCCTAATATCAGAAATAACATATGGAGTAACAACCTGGAAACTAACCCTAGACACAATTATAAAAAAACACTCAAAAATAAAACTAAAAAAAATATCACCATGGATCATAAACATACTAAGAATGGGAATATACCAAATCATATTCTTAGACAAAATACCAAAATCAGCAGCTGTCAATGAAAGTGTTAACCTAGCAAAAAGATATGGTCACACATCAAGTTCTAATTTCGTAAATGCAATATTAAGAAAAGTAGAAAAACAAGACTATGAAGAATTATTTCAAATAAAAAATGATGTAGAAAGAATATCAAAAACAACATCAATGCCAGAATGGATTGTAAAAAAACTAATAGAAGACAATGGGTTAGAAAAAACAAAAGAAATTTGCGAAAGTTCAAACCTTCATCCAAAAGTAACAATTAGAATAAACAAATTAAAAAACACAAAACAAGAATTAGAAAATTCACTAAAAGAAAAAAATATAGAATTCCAAGAAACAGAATATGAAGATTTTTTGATTTTAGAAAGAGTTAAAAATCTAGAAAATATGGATTTGTTCAAAGAAGGAAAATTTACAATTCAAGATATTTCAGCTGGACTAACAGCTAAAGTACTAGAACCAAAAGAAAATGAAAATGTTTTAGATGCATGCTCTGCACCAGGTGGAAAGACGACCTATATGGCAGAATTAATGAATAATAAAGGTAACATAGAAGCTTGGGATATTCATGAACATAGAACAAAATTAGTAATGGAAAATGCAAAAAGATTGGGAATAAATATAATAAAAACTAATACTAAGGATGCAACTAAATACTATGAAGAATTAAATGAAAAATTTGACAAAATTTTATTAGATGTACCATGCCTTGGAATTGGAGTAATAAAAAGAAAACCGGATATAAAATGGCAAAGAAAAGAAGAAGATATAGAAGAAATAACAAAAATTCAAGAAAAAATTTTAGAAAATTGTTCACAATATTTAAAAAGCGGAGGAGAATTAGTATATTCCACATGTAGTATACTAAAAAATGAAAATGAAAATGTAGTAAATGAATTTTTAAAAAACAATTCACAATTTACGAAAAAATATGGAAAAACGATATTTACAAGTGACAAGCAAGATGGATTTTTTATATGCAAATTACATAAAAAATAAAATATTACAGAGATATTACATTTATATTACATTTCAATTAAAAGTGTTGACTTTTTGCTAAAAAACGATAAAATAAAAGAGAAATTAATATCATAAATTGTAAAATAAAACAAGTATTTTAATTTTTAAAAAGTAAAAAATAAAAATAGAATAAATTATAAAGCAAAGAGGAGAAAAAATGTCTAGCTGTCTTGGAATATATATAGAAAACAACATAATTAAATATGCAAAAGTTTCAAAAGAACGTGAACAATTAAAAGTAGAATCATATGGCGTAAAGTTCTATGACAACATAGATCAAACTATTAAACAAATTGTAGAAGAAACATATAGTTATAAAACACCAATTAGTATAAATCTTTCAGAAGAAATATACAATTATTTTAATATGTTTGCATTGTTAAGTAAAAAAGATTTACCAAAAGCAATAAAAACAGAATTTGAAGCATATTGCTCAGATAAAAATTACAATCCAAATGTATTTGAAACAAGATATGCAATTGCTCCTAATGTGCAAGATAAAGAAAAATTAAAAGTAATTCATATAAGCCAAAACAAAATAGAATTAAATAAAAAGATACAAAGATTTAATGGTTATAGATTACAAGATATAAGTCCAATTGGAATGACAATTCCAGATGTAAAAGAATTTGAACCAAAAGAAAATGCTCTAATAGTAAATATAGAAGAAAAAACAACGATAACAACAATATTAGATCAAAAAGTTTATGATGTTAAAAAGCTAGATATAGGAAGCCAAGAATTTTTGGATAAAATAAACATCAAAGAAAATTCTTATTCTAAAGCTTATGAAATTTGCAAAGAAACAACTATCTATACCTCTGAGGGTAGAGACTTAACAGATGTAGATACAAATTATTTAGAAGATATTATGCCAACATTATATGAAATAGTTGGACAAATAAGAAAAATAATGAATGAAAGTACTGAAAAAATAGACAGAGTATATATAACAGGAACAGCAGCATTAATAAATAATATAGACTTATATTTTGAAGAGTATTTAGAAAATGTAAAGTGCGAAATTTTAAAACCGGGATTTATAAGAATTTCACCAGAAATCAATATTAAGGATTATGTAGAAGTAAACTCTGCAATATCATTAGCTATAAGTGGGCTTGGAGAAGGAATAACAGGAATAAACTTTAAAAAAGCAAGTTTTTCAGATAGATTACCTGATTTCTTAAAAATAGAAATAGGACCTAGTAAAAAAGATAAAACAAAATCTAGTAAACCAAATCCTTTGGAAAAACTTCTAAAAAGTTCAGCATTTACAATGGATTTTAATGTGCCATTAGATAAAGTAGAAAAAGGAATGCTTAGAACAGCAACAGGATTGTTAATATTATTTTTTGTCTATTCAGGTTTTTCTATAATGATAAAAAATCAAATAGATAATAAAATGGATGAAGCAAACAAATCTATAGCAAACACAAATTCACAAATGCAATTGATAGATAATGATAAATCAAAGTTACAAACAAAAACAACAGAGTATACAACAAAAATAAGCAATTTACAAAAAGTTAATGACAAAATAAATGATATAAACAAAACTAAAAAAGCAATACCAAATTTATTAAACAAATTAATGTATATAATGCCTACAGGTGTACAAATAACATCAATACAAAATACATCGGCTACACATATAGAAATACAAGCTCAATCAAACAAATATGAGCAATTAGGATTTTTAGTAACAAATATGCAATTAGAACCAGTATTAACAAATGTAATATCAACAGCAGGTCAAAAAGCAAATGGCATAATTACAATAAAGATAGAAGGTGATTTACCATGAAAAAACTATTAATAACAGCTATTATCATCTTATTAATTATATTAACAGGAATAACAATGGTAAAAGGAATAAACGTCGGTAAATTATCTGTTTTAGGAATTAAAGATATAAAAAAAGAAGATGAACAATTAAATACAACAATTCAACAAGCAACAAAATTAGCTAGTACAGATTATCAAAAAAAGATAAATGATTTAAATGACCAAATAAAAAAAATAGAAGATGAAAAACAAGAATATGAAGAGATGGTAAGTGTAAGCACAGAAAGTCAAACACAAACAGCAAATCAATTCTTGGGTGGCTATAAAATAGAATATTTATATGTAAGAATTGGAACACATGCAAAAACTGAAGGAATAGAAATGAAAATGGATGTATCAAGAAGTTCATCAGGAACAGAAGATACTTATAATTTAAATTTTACAGTGACTGGAGCATATGCGAGAATTGCAGAATTTATAACAGATATAGAAGATGATTCTTCATTAGGATTCAAAATTGAAGAATTCAAAATGTTAGCAGATTCATCTAGTGATACAAGTACATTACAAGCTACTTTTGTATGTAAAGACATTAAAATAGAAGGAGTTTCTTCAACAACAAGTACAACAACACAAACAGAAACTACAAGTCAAAATAATAATACAGTAGATAATACTACAACAAATAGTACAGTAAACAATACTACAACAAACACAACAAAATAATTAGAAAGGAGAAAAAAATGAAAACAAAAAATATTATCAAGGAAATTATAATAGTTTTGCTATTGATATTAGCAATCATATTAATACTTGGTATATTACTATATGAATATGTACCAAATAATAAAATAATTCCACAACAAGTTTCATATACTACTCCTGAAAATGTAAAAGAAGAATTATCTACAAGTGAAAATGTTGATGATTCACAAGTAATTATGACTTATGAAGTAACTGCAACAGACTTAACAAATTACAAAAAAACAAAGGATTATGTATCAGGTAAAAAAAATCCATTTGAATCAATTAATAGTCAAAATACAACAACAGGAAATACAACTACTGGAAGTAATGGAGGGTCAGAAACAGCAGGAAGTTCAACAGGAACAACATCAACTAATACAACAACAGATAGTACTCAAGAAGGTTATCTACCAGATAAAGGTACAAAATAATTAAGTTATTAACATTATATTTATTTTATATAAATATAGGTCAAATATAAATAATCAAAAGAAAAGGAGGATGACATTAATGAAACAACAAAAAGGTATTACTTTAGTAGCATTAGTTATAACAATCATAATATTATTAATATTAGCTGGTATATCAATAGCTACATTACAACAAACTAACTTATTCGGACAAGCTCAAAGAGCTGGAAATGAAACAAAAAATGCAGCTGCAAATGAGTCAAATACATTAAACGAATATAGTAATGAAATTAACAAATATTTACCAAAAACAACAATTGGTGAATAATATTTATAATTAATAAAAGGCATATGCATAAAAAAATATGTATATGCCTATTTTAAAAAATAAAAAGAGGGAGCATAAATGGAGATATTAAATATATTTTTTTACATAATCTTATTTGCAATGGGAATAACATTTGGGAGTTTTTACACATTAGCATTATATAGAATTCCAAAAAGACAAGACATAACACACACACATTCATATTGTCCAAATTGCAATCACAAATTAGGATTTTTAGATTTAATACCAGTATTTAGTTATATATTTTTAGGAGCAAAATGTAGATATTGCAAACAAAAAATAAGACCAAGATATTTCATAGTAGAAATAGTTTCTGGCTTACTATTTGTTTTATTTGGATTTCTACTAAATTTAAATATATATAGTTTAGAAAAAATAAAAATTATAGACTATGCTTTCTTTGTATTATATTTCACTTTCATTATATTGATAGCAGGTATAGACAAAGAATTCAAAAACATAAACAAACCTGTATTAATGTATGGAGTTATTATTTCAATTACTTATATAGTATATCTATACATAATAGACAGAACTAGTATATATAGATATGTTATATATTTACTAATTCTAGCAATTTTATTACTTATTGACACAATAATATTAAAGAAAAAAGCCAAAAGTAATTATACATTATCAATATTAATAATGGTAATTATAATGGCAATCTTTACAGGAGAATATATTGCAATAAACACTGTAATAGTAACATTAATAGCAATAGCATTATACTTGATTATAAAAAAATTAAGTTCAAAAAAATCATATAAAAACACAAAATTAAATAATGAAAATATTTGCTTTGGATTTTATCTACGGACTTGCAAATATGGCGTGGTTAATAGGTACGCTTTGCTTGATTTTACAAAGCTATTAATGGAAAGGAAATGATATATGGATTTTAGAAGTGAAAAAGGAATTTCGGGAATTGATATAGTAGCATCTGTAATAATAGTCACAATATTTATAGCTATAATTGCAAACATAATAGCAAATATCAATTTAAATTCTAAAGACATAGAAAAAAAGACTCAAGCAACTTCATATGCGGTTGATGAAATTGAAATTATAAAAGCAGAAGGTTATTTAGAAAGCTATCAAGATAAAGGAATAAATCAAGAAGATATAATTTCAGAAGAAGATATAAATGATGAAAATGGTCAATTTACAGGTTATCACAAAAAAATATCAATAAAAGATTATGTACTTATAAAAAACGACCAAACTAAACAAGCCAATATTGTAAAAGAAATTACAGTTGAAATTTCTTATATGAATAGAAAAGGAACACAAAATGTTCAAATTTCAACATATGTAACAAAGGAGTAATCTAATGAAAAATAATAAAGGTGTAACATTAACTTCTTTAATAATATATGTTATTGGAATGGTAATTGTAGTTGCATCAATATCAACTTTGACAACATTTTTCTATAAAAATATAGATACATCAGCGATTAATGATAATACAACTACTCAATATACCAAATTCTTAAGCTATTTTACAGAAGAAATAAATAATAACAATAACAAAGTTGTAGAATGTAAAAACAATTACATTATTTTCTCAAGTGGAAATCAATACACATATATGGAAGAAAACAAATCAATATATAAAAACAAAATCAAACTATGTGACAACGTAGAAAAATGTGAATTTTCATACAAATATCAAGACTCAAATTATATAATAAACATAGAATTTAAATCAGGAAAAGTAGATAAAACAGGAAAAAATATGATGACATATACAATAAAAAATGGCAAATAATAGTAAATGACAAAAAAACAACAAAATAGTAGAATTATATAGTATAATGAAATAGAGAACAAAAGAAAGGAAGATTAGCTATGGATATGAGAAGAAGACAACCTATAGGGGTTGAATTAGTAAAAAGAGGAATAGTAACAGAAAATGACATACAAAAAGCCTTAGAATATCAAAGAGAACATTCTGATACAAAATTAGGAGACATTTTACACATATTACAAGTATGTGATCCTCAAGTATTAATTCAAACAATAGGAGATATTGTTGGAACTGACGGAATTTTACTTACAGGAAATACAATAAAAGTAAAATTAACAGATTATATGCCATTAGAAATTGCTAGAAAAAATCAATGTGTACCATTTGATGTAGAAAACGGAAAAATAAAAGTATGTTTTGCAGATAATTTCAACAAAACAAAAATGGACACAGTAAAACTTATGTTATTAAATAAAGGTTTAATAATGCAACCATATATAACATTTGAAAAAGATATAGATAAAATATTAGATGCACTAGATACAGATGTAGTAAAAACTATGTCCCAACCAACAGCTTCAGGAACAATTGTAGAGTTAGTTGATAGCATTATAAGAAAAGGTATGGAAAAAAGAGCAAGTGATATTCATATAGAGCCAGAAGAAAATTCTATAAGAGTAAGATATAGAATTGATGGTGAACTAGTTACAGCTGCAACAATAGAAAAAGATAAACAAGCTCAGTTAATAGGAAGATTAAAAGCAATTTCTAATATGCACCAAGAAAAACAAGAATCTCAGGATGGTAGAATTTTATTATATAGTGATTATAATATCCGTGTGTCTTCACAGAAAAATGTTTATGGTGAAAAATTTGTTTTAAGACTTTTAAAGAAAAATGCAGATGTTCAGCAAATATTTGAATTAGGATTTCCAAATGATCCAGAGCTTGTAAAGAAATGCTTCAACAAAAAGAATAGTATTGTTTTAATAGCTGCTCCAACAGGAGAAGGTAAAACAACAACATTATACAGTATTATAGACTTCTTGAATAAACCTGAAATAAATGTTACAACAATTGAAGATCCAGTTGAAATAAGAATTCCAGGACTAAACCAAATAGAAGTTGATGCAAGGGCTACATTCTCAGATTCTTTAAGAACTGTTTTAAGACAAGACCCAGATATAATTCTAGTTGGAGAAATTCGTGATAGAGAAACTGCTGAAATAGCTATGCAAGCAGGACAAACTGGACACTATGTTTTATCAACAATACACACAATAGATAGTATAGAGGTTATAACAAGACTAAGAAAAATTGGTGTATCTGATTATGATATTGCAAGTACACTTGCGACTTCATTATCTCAAAGATTGGTAAGAAGAGTATGCCCTAAATGTGCAGTAAAGAGAGAATATACAGAGGAAGAAAAAAATATAATAAATGGTATTGCAAAAAAATATGGAGTAGAATATGATTTCACAGGAAAATACACATATGATACTGTTGGATGCCAATATTGTAACAATAGTGGTTTTTATGGAAGAATTGGTATATTCGAAATATTAAATATGACAGAAGATGTAAAAGAACTAGTAATAAAAGGCGAATCTAGTTTGGAAATTAGAAAAAAAGCAATGGAAGAAGGGTACAAACCTTTAGTAATGGATGGATTTAATAAAATTTTAAATGGATATACAACGTTAAAAGAATTAAATTCTAAACTAGTTATATATTAAAATAAAGGTAATATACCAAAAGGAGAGTAACATGGTAGATGTAGATGATATTTTAAGAACAGCGATAGAAAAAGATGCATCAGATGTGCATTTAATAAGTGGAATTAGACCAATGCTAAGAATTGCAAGACATTTAACTCCATATGAAGGATGTGATAATCTTACGCCAGAAGATATGGCAGATATTTATGATTATTTCATAAGAGGTAACATAGATAAAGATGCAGTTTTTACACAAACAAAAAAACTAGATTCATCATTTGAGTTTAACGGACTTCGTTTCAGAGTGAACATATCTTTATCTGGAGATGTTCCAGTATTTACATTAAGACTTATAAAAAATGAATTACCAACATTTGATGAACTTGGTGTTCCAGACATAGTAAGAAGAATGATGTACCAACCACAAGGCTTAGTTCTTGTAACTGGTAAGACAAACTCTGGTAAAACAACAACTTTAAACGCATTGATAAACGAAATAAATGAAACGCAAAATAAAAAAATACTTACACTTGAAAGTCCAGTAGAATTCAAGCATAAATGTAAGCAATCTGTAATAGTACAAAAGGAAGTTGGCTATGGACAAGATGTTTTAACATATAAAGATGGTGTTAAAAACTGTTTAAGAGAGGACTGTGATATTCTAGTAATTGGTGAGATTCGTGATAGAGAAACAATGGATGCTGCAATTGAAACAGCAGAAGCAGGACACTTGGTAATAGGAACATTACACACAAAATCTTGTGCAGAAACAATAGACAGAATGATAAACTTCTATGAAATATCTGACCAACAAAGTATAAAATATATGATAGCTTCACTATTAAAATTAGTTACTTCACAAAGATTAATTCGTGGAAAAGATGGAAAGTTAGTATTAGTTCCAGAAGTTATGGTTGTAGATAATATTATTTCTGGTATAATAAGAAAAGAGAAACTTAGTGTTTCAGAAATAGAAGATGCAATACAAAGCGGCTCGGCAAATGGAAGCATAGGTTTAATAAATTCAATTGCTGAACTATTTGTTGATGATAGAATAACATTAGACCAAGCAAAGGCTCAAATAGAAGAAAAGAATATAGAAATACTAAACAGGACAATAATGCAATTAAAAATAAAAAGAGGAAATAACGGAAACCATATTGGGTATTAATTAAATATCAAAACATTAATTTTTGTATATTATAAATTATTTATGTATAAAATTAATTTTTAAACTAAGTTTGAATAGAGAAGGAGGTATGCGAAAAAATGCCAGAGTATGTATACAGAGCTATTACTAAAGAAGGAGTAATAGTAAAAAACAGAGTTGAAAGTGGAAACAAACAGACTCTAGTAAAAAGACTAAAAGAAGGTAATTTAACACCTATAGATGTTGTTCAAATTGGTTATGGAAGAAAAAAAGTAAATGTAAAAAAGAGAAATGTCACAGATATAGATGAAATAATGAAAACAGCAAACTCTTCAAGTGTAATACAAGGAAGAGGAAGAAAAAAGCAATCAGTTATTGAAAAAGTAAACCTTGCTATTTCTAAACAAGAAAAAGTAACAACAAGAGACATAATGGTATTTACCCAAAACTTTTACCTATTAAAAAAGGCAGATTTCAATAATATACATGCATTAAGCACAATAATAGAAAGTACAGAAAACCTTACTTTTAGAGGTGTGCTTGAAGATATATTAGCTGGACTAGAAGCCGGTGAATATATGTACACAACCATGGAATATTACGAAAACATATTTCCATATATATATATAAATATGATAAAAGTTGGAGAACTTTCGGGCTCTTTAACACAATCACTTCAACAGGCTGTAAAATACCTAGACACTAGTACAGATACAAGCAAGAAGTTAAAGAAAATAATAATTCCCAATGTAATACAATTGGTAGCATTAATAGCGTT
>ERZ824978.2825-NODE-2825-length-14234-cov-6.567529_pt1 | contig 14234 bp, 11 predicted proteins | sample MGYA00519860_ERZ824978 | MGnify/ENA primary metagenome ERZ824978 (study PRJEB31778, sample SAMEA3449184) | human gut metagenome | biome: human gut; feature: human-associated habitat; material: faeces | place: United Kingdom | collected 2010/2012 ... | reverse complement strand
CGACACCAGACCCGACACCGGAACCGACACCGGACCCGACACCGGAGCCGACACCAGACCCGACGCCGGACCCGACACCGGACCCGACACCGGACCCGACGCCGGAGCCGACGCCAGACCAGACGCCGGACCCGACGCCAGACCCGGTGGATGAAGAACCGAAGACCGATGATTCGAAGGACATACTGGACGTACTTGACGAACTGGGCAAAGCGGACGAACCCGAAAAGCCCGAAAAGAGCGGTACAGGCTGGCTGATCGCATTCCTTGCGGCGGCGCTGGTGGCTGCGGCAGAGGGCGTGTACATCTGGCTGCGGCGCAGACGCAGCAAAAAAAGAAGAAGACCGCAGCCCCAAAGCGACCCGGTCAGCACGACGCTGCTGCCCCGGACAGCCAGCCTCCCGCAGACAGCCGTGCGGACCGGCCCGGTCAGCCGCGTCGCGGTCGGCAAGGTCCACGCGCAGGGCGCGCGGGAGAGCCAGCAGGACAGCTTCTCCGTTTCCTCGGATTCGCTGCAGCCCGACGGCATCCTCGCGGTCGTCGCCGACGGCATGGGCGGCCTCGCGGACGGAGACAGAGTCAGCCAGACGATCGTTTCCGCCGTCATGCACACGTTTGTTTCCAGCGGAAACGCCGCGCCGCGTCTGCCTGAGCTGCTGGCAAAGGCAAAATACGCGGTCGACCAGCTGCTTGGCCCGGACGGGCTGCGAAGAAGCGGCTCGACGATCGTCATGGGCCTCATCCGGGACGGAATGTTCGACTATCTCAGCGTCGGCGACAGCCGGATCTGCCTCTACCGGGACGGCGAGCTGCAACAGCTCAACCGGAGCCACAGCTATTCGCACGAGCTGTCGATCGAGGCGATCAACGGCGAGAAGACGTTCGAGGAGATCCGCAAGGACCGGAGAGCGGAATGCCTGACGAGCTACGTCGGCATGGGTGAGCTGAAATATGTGGACATTCCTGCCGCACCGATCAAGGTGCATCCGGGCGATGTGTTCATTCTGATGAGCGACGGCGTGTTCAACGCGCTGAAGGATCAGGAGCTTTCCGCAGCGCTGGAGCAGAACGCGGAACGGGCTGCCGAACTAATCGATCAGTGGATTCAGGAGAAGCACTATCGCAATCAGGACAATTATACAGCGGTCATCCTGCAATGCTGTGCGGACGCCGCGGAATGAAGGCCCGGAAAGGAAATGAACGATGCTGCAAGTGGAGGCGTACTCGTCGATCGGCGGAAGAAGCAAAAATGAAGACTGCGTCACCGGCACGCACATGGGCAAACGGATGTGCTTTCTGGTCGCGGACGGTCTGGGCGGCCACGGAGACGGCGACGTAGCCTCCAGAGCGGCAATCGAAACCGTCTGCGGGGCATGGAACGGGACGATCTCAGCTGCGGAGTGGCAGCGGCTGCTGGAGCTTGCGCACGCGCAGATCCAGCGGCTGCAGACGCCGCAGAAGCAGATGAAAACGACGCTCGTCGGCCTGATGCTGGACACGGAACACGCCGTCTGGGCGCATATCGGCGATTCGAGACTCTATCACTTTCTCGACGGCAGGCTTGTCTTTCAGACACAGGATCACAGCGCGTCCCAGATCGCTGTGCTGCTGGGTGAGATCGCGCCGTCGCAGATTCGTTCCAGCAAGGACCGCGCGATTCTGACCAAGGCGCTGGGGCAGCCGGGGGACGTACCGGCTGCACAGATTCATGCACAGCTGCTGGAGCCGGGCGTACACGCGTTCCTGCTGTGTACGGATGGCTTCTGGGAATACGTGCTGGAGGAAGAAATGGAGCAGGATCTCCGGCTTGCGCGCAGCGCAAAGCAATGGCTGGAGAAAATGCGCCGGCGGCTGCAGGCGAGAGCCCCGGCCGATCAGGATAATAATTCTGCAATTGTAATATGGAAATCAAATGAGAAACGAGAGGAGAACACGCAATGAAACTGAACACCTTCTGTAAAAGAGCGGCTTGCCTGCTGTTGGCAGTGATCTGCGCATTATCCCTGACGCTTCCGGCTCTGGCCGCAGGCGACAAGAACATCAGCAATGCCGCAAAGGGCGTTGCCCGCGTGCTGGTCATGGACCCGGTCACCAACCAGATATACAGCACCGGAACGGCATTCGGCATCGGCAAGGCCGGAGAAGCACCGCAGTATTTTGTGACGAACAAGCACGTGGTCGACTGCGAGTATACGATCGCTGAGGGCATTACGGTCAATCTCAGCGCGATCAAGGTCTATATCATGAAGACCAGCCTTGCCGTAGTATATAACAAGCTGAGCGGAACCTACGAAGTCGAATCGAGCCAGCTGATCCCTTGCGAGATCCTGTACGAAGAAATCGGCTCCTATCCGGATCTTGCAATTTTGAGGGCTGCGGAGCCGTTTGAGGGCCACATCACGCTGCCGCTTGCGAAAAGCGTCAGCGAAAAGGATGTTGCCGCAACGGTGTATGCGCTGGGCTTCCCCGGCGCGACGGACCTTACCGCGCAGGACACATGGTCGTCGAACCTTCTTGCCGATACCTCGGACATCACCATCACGCGCGGCGTTGTTTCCAGATACGGCGCGATGAAGAGCTTCAACAACTGCAGACTGATCTCCCATGATGCCGTCATCAATCACGGCAACTCCGGCGGCCCGCTCGTCAACGAAAAGGGCGAGGTCATGGGCATCAACACCCTCTATCTGCAAAAAAGTACCGACGTCAGCGCAAGCTTCTATGCCTTCTCCAGCGAGTATATCGTCAAGGTCTGCGAGGACATGGGCATCCCCTTCCGCTATGGCAGTGCGGTACCCAGCTGGCTCATCTACGTGCTGGCCGCAGCGCTCGTGGCTGTGATCGCAGTGATCGTTGTGCTGCTCATCAAGAGAATAAATCATGACCCGAACCCCGTACCTCCCACACCTCCCGTCCCTCCGGAGCCGCTGCGCGTGGAAGGCGTGTTCGGCTGCTTCGCGGGCAAGCGCTACAAGGTGACGGGCAGCGTGACCATCGGCTGCGGCGGCCAGAACAGCCTCGCCATGCCGGAGGGCACCGCAGGCGTCAGCCACCGGCATTGTATGCTGACTGCCGGGGCGGACGGAGAAGTCCAGCTTACCGATCTTGGCTCGAGCTACGGCACGTTCGTCGGCAGCGGCCAGCGGCTCAACGCCAACAGCCCGATGACGCTGCACCGCGGCGATACGTTCTGGCTCGGCTCCAAGGAGCAGATGTTCCGTATTACCGGAAAGGGCGGGAAGTAACATGGCGGAGTACTGCCCGTTCTGTATGCGACCGAGCAAAGGAAAATACTGCCAGTATTGCGGCGGGGAAATTGCGTTCCGCGGAAAAGAGCTCCAGCTGCCTGTCGGAACACATCTGATGGGCTCGCAGGCACCGTATCTGCTCGGCGCGTCCATCGGACAGGGCGGCTTCGGCGTGACCTACGCGGCGCTGAACTGCGCGAGCGGCGAAAGAGTTGCGATCAAGGAATATTTTCCGATCTACTGGTCGGAGCGGAGCGACAATGGAAGGGACATTCTTCCGAAGAGCGCATATACACGGACCTATCAGTCCGGACGTGAAAAATTCCTGCATGAAGCCGAGATGATCCAGAGAGTGCGGCACCTGAAATCCATCGTGAAGGTCAAAGATTTCTTTCAGGCGAACAACACGGCCTATATCGTCATGGAGTATCTCGAGGGCAAGACGCTGAAGCAGCTGGTCAAGAGCAAGGGGCGGCTCACCGTGGAGGAGCTTTGGGCCGTGCTGCGGCCTCTGATGGAGGATATCAACGATATGCACGTGCTGGACGTGGTCCACCGGGATATCGCGCCCGACAACATCATGATGCTGCGGGACGGCAGTCTGCGGCTGATGGACTTCGGCGCTGCGCGAAGCTTTCAGAAAACGTCGACAGGCAAGACCATGTTTGTCAAGCCGGGCTTTTCCCCGGTCGAGCAGTACCGGCCGGAGAAATGTCAGCCGTTCAATGACGTATATTCCATGGCGGCGACGATCTATTACTGTCTGAGCGGGGTGATCCCCGCTCAGGCGACGGACCGCCTCACCGAGATCACCAATCATCAGACGGATCCGCTGAAACGGCTGGGGGAGCTCGGCGTAAACCTCCCGGCCTCGGTCGAAGCGGCGCTCCAGCACGCCATGGCGATTCGGAGCAGCGAACGGACGCAGACCATGCGGGAATTCTGCGACCGGTTTTACCGCGACGCGGCCGCCCGTGCCGAGCTGACCTTCCTGCCGCTCCGGCCCATTCCGGAGGAGCGGACGCTGGAGATCAGCTGGCGCGGAAAACGGCCTGCCGGCACAAGCTATCTGCTGTTCCGGCGGATCAACGATGGAAAATACCACCTGATCAGCAACGGGAACCAGACGCTTCAGCGGGACCGGCTCCCGCTCATCGCAAAAAGAGTGCAGTACAGGCTCGAACTGCAGAATGCGGCGGGAGTGACGTTCAGCAGCTGCGAAAGCCGCCCGATCGATGTATCCGGATGGGCAGGCGAACCGTCACAGCAGCCGCAGCAACAGCAGACGCTGATGATCGTGCTTGCCGCGGCGGCGGTCATTCTGCTGGCAGCGCTGGTAGCGGCGCTGGCTGGAGCCTTTTAAAAAACGGGAGAGCCGCGAGGAATGGAGAACAGAGAAATGAGATATTGTCCCTACTGTATGCGGGAAATCGAGGGATCATGGTGCCCGGACTGTCAGAAGGACGTGGAGACGGCGAGCAACGGCACGAATCTCGCGATCGGTACGATCCTTGACACGCATTATGTGATCGGCATATGTCTGGGCGCCGGCGGTTTCGGCGTGACCTATCTGGCGCGGGATCAGCACCTGGGGCGCATCGTCGCGATCAAGGAGTATTTTCCATCCTGCTGGGCCTACCGAAGAAAGCGTACACAGGAGGTCTGCGCCTTTCCGGATCAACAGCTGGCCTATGAGCGCGGGAAGCAGCAGTTTCTGACCGAGGGCCAGCTGCTTGTCGAGGTGGAGGACCTTCCGCATATCGTGGATGTCTATGACTCCTTCGAGGAAAACGGCACGAGCTATCTGGTCATGCGCTATCTGGAGGGCAAGACGCTGGAGGAGCTGGTGCGGTCGTCTGAAAAGGGAAGACTCTCGCTGGACGAGCTGCTGCCGCTGATGCTGCCGCTGATGGAGGATATCGACTGCCTGCACCGGATGACGCCGCCGATCCTGCATCGGGATATTACGCCCGGTAATATCATGTTCAGCCGCGGCAAGCTCCAGCTGATCGATTTTGGCTCTGCACGGCAGATTCTGGGCGATAAGTCCATGTCTGCCATGATCAGCATGGGCTTTGCGCCGCCGGAGCAGTTTTCCCGGAAAAACCAGGGGCCGTATACGGATGTATACGCAATGGCCGCGACGATTTTATACTGCATCACCGGCAAAAAGCCGCAGGATGCGACCAGCCGGGTATTCAACGATGAGCTGTATATTCCGGGAGAACAGCCGGATGCTGCGCAGGGACAGATCAGCGAGACGCAGAGCGCCGCGCTGCGCCATGCGATGGCGCTCCAATACAGCCAGCGCACACCGACGATGGCGGAGTTTGTCAGAGAGCTGACGCAGGAGCCAAAGGAAGCGCAGCTGCATATCAGGGAGTTTTTGCAGAAAATCGTGTGCAGAAAGTGGATCCTTCCTGCCGCGGCAGCGGCGATTCTGATCGTGGTCCTGCTTGCCGGATTCTGGCCGACAAACAGCAAAACGACCACCCCTGATAATCAGGACACTCCCGAGAACACGACTGCCACTGACAACCAGAATACTACCGGCGACACATCCACCGATGTCGTTCCGGAGCCGAAGAAGGACGAAGAGCTGACGGAGGCTGATACACCGACACTCAAGGTCAGGATTGATGGCCTCAAAATCGAGGCAGGGCAGAGCGAACAGCTGAAGCCTGTGCTGACGCCGGAGGACTATCAGAGTAAGGAAATCACATGGAAAAGCAGCAACAGCGCCATCGCCGAAGTCGATGATGACGGAATAGTCACGGCAAAGAGTCCCGGAGAGGCGAGGATCGACCTGACGGTAGACGGGGTCAAGGCTACGTGTGTCGTAAGGGTTTCGGAGGTGAAGATGACCTCCGCCACAGTGAAGACCGGCCCTGACAAGACGGAATACTATGCCAGTATGCCATTTGACCCGACGGGCATTACGCTTGAGGTCACGTATAGTGACAAGAAAACAGAAGAGGTCACCTCGGGCTTCGAGTGTACCGGCTTCAGCTCGTCCACAGCCGGTGTAAAGACGGTCACCGTCAGCTACGAGGATATGGAGGCCGGAACGGTATATGTAACCGTGAAGCCAAAGGTGCTGATACAGGATTCCGGAACCGCAGGCTTCGCGGGGCATAATCTGGTTGATACGGTTCAGTACAAAAACAAGATCTATTATGTAAAGGATATCAGCCAGGGCGGAAGCTGGGTCAGCGCAATTTATCGAAAGGATACGCCGTCCGCGGAACCGGTCTGCGTATACAGACTGGACAAGGAGAGTATCAGCGATTTCTTCATTTTAAAGGATCGGATCTTTTTCTCGGCAGAGTACGGCGGCCGGGGCTACATTGCGACGGTCGAGCTTGACGGCGGGAATTTCTACGCGATCACGGCGAAAAGCAAAAACTATATGGGCTGCTATTACAGCAACGGCTGGATCTATTCCCTTTCGGGTGCAGACAACTGTGTCGTCCGGTTCCGGACCGATGGCTCGCAATGCGAGCTGGTCAGCAGCGGGGAGATCGGCACCACGCAGTACAGCATCTCGAATCAGAGAATCCTCTACGCAGAGAAAAGACAAGACAAGACGACGGTCAAGTGCTTTGATCTCGATCAAAAGACGACGACGACTCTGGCGGCATACGACACCGAATCCGTCTGGCTCGTTGGCGCCTATGAAGATTATCTGTTTTACACTGTGAAGGAAGACGGGAAAAAGAAGCTGTGTATCTATGAGCTGAACAGCGGTACCGCATACACGCTCGAAAACGGCAAGACGGAAGCTGCGGTCTGGAACGATCAGATTTTCGTCTGTGACGAGAATGGAAACGCGGAGCTCAGATCGCTGAACGACCCGCTGATCGTGACAAAGGAGTTCAAGCTGCCATATACGCTGCGCTCCACCTCGGCCTATTCGCCCCGCGTGATCCCTGTCGGAAAGAATCTTGCCTTCGTCACAAGCGAGAAAACGGTCGTTCTGATCGACAAGGAACTCAAGGAGGTCGCGTCGTTCTCTACGGAGGCGTAAGAAGCGGCCTGGATCCAAATCAAAAAGCCTTCCCCTTCTCATGCTGTGTGCATGATGAAAGGGGAAGGCTTTTTTCATGATTTCAGCGGGGGAGAGGGGCGATCAGATGATCTTGCCGAGGCCGGCGGTCTTTGCGGCCTGCGCGGCGCGGCGGAGGGCCGCGACGGGTTCGCCCTCAAGGAAGTATGCGTACAGATCGAGGATCATCCCGGCCAGCTCCGAATCGGCCTCCAGCCCAGAGACGTCCTTCAGAACCTTTGCCGCTTCTTCCTTCGACTGCTCAATGCCCGCCTCGTTCAGATAGCGGTACACCGCACCGGCTGCGCCGACGGCGATATACGCGGGCTTCACGCCCTGCTCGAGGCACAGCAGGCTCGAGCCGATCAGACGGTCGGCTGTGCCGAGCTTTCTCGTCGGGTCGCCGCCGACACGCTTGCAGGTATCCTTCAGCGCGGCGTTGCGGAAGCGGCCGAGCAGGTCCGTGATGTGCAGCATCAGGCCGTCCAGCTCGACGCCGTACTTCTTGGAAAGCGCCAGCGCGCTTTCCAGCATGGCGTTCTGGACAATCGTCAGGACCTCGGGATCGTCGATGGACTGGTAGATATACTTCCGGCCCTCGTAGCCGCCAAGGTATGCGCAGGTCGCATGGCCCATGTTGTGGACGTACAGCTTGCGCTTGATATAGAAGTCAAACGGCTCGAACGGGACCATGTTCGTGATCTCGGGGATCTCGCCCTTGAACGCGGCCTTGTCGACGGGCAGGAAGCCGTAGCGCTCGACGCACACGCGCATCGGATCGCCGTCCTTCATCTCCTCGGTCTGCACGGGGACCATGCGGCCAATGGAGGCCTCGACCAGGCCGACCTTCTCATCGAAGTGCTTCTTTTCTTCGTCGGTCAGCAGGTCCTTCAGCATGCCTTCCATGACCTTGTTCGCGTCCATCAGGTTCTCGCAGATGATGATGTTGAGCGGACGGTCGTCCCGCGCCCAGCGCTTTCTGAGACCCGCGACGATGTTGCCGACGATGAACTTGAGAATTCTCGCGCCGACCGCCGTCGCCATGATATCGCAGTTTGCGATGGCCTCGGAGGCCGCTTCCTGATCGTTGCCGTTGACCGCGGTCACGTGCTCGATCACGACGTCCTCATGTCCTTCGCTGGACACATAGCGGACGGGATACTGCTCCTTTTCCTGCAGCGCCTTCACGACCGGCTCTGCCACGTCGATGAATGTGACCTTATAGCCGGACTGACTGAGCGTTGCGCCGATGAAGCCGCGGCCAATGTTGCCGCCGCCGTACATAACTGCCTGTTTCATACTCTGACCTCTTTCTTTATTTTCCGTAAAGCTCATAGAGCTTCAAAACCTCGTCCTTTGTTTTCACGCCGTCCGACGCGCTGACCTCGCTCAAGGAAGCCGCCGCGCTGCACGCGCCGAGCTTCAGCGCCTCCCGCAGCGGCATATCTGTCTCCGCCGCGTACAGAACGCCCGCGCAGAACGCGTCGCCTGCGCCGACCGTACCCTTGATATAGCCCTTGGGGAGCTTGAGACTTTCAAATTCGCAGTAATTTCCGGCCTCGTCCATGCCGCAGCCGAGTTCCGGGCAGTGGATAACGGCCCATTTTGCCACGCCCAGCTCGTGGAGCTTCTGCAGCGCAGCCTTCATGTTTTCCACGTGCAGCGTGCTGTCCTCTCCGCGCAGGAGAACGCCGGTGGTCTGCTGCGTCTCAAGCTCGTTGATGATGCAGTAGTCCGTGTATTTGAGCGCCGGGGTCACGAGCCGCTTGAAGCGCTCGCCCGCCTCGGAAACAACGTCGATGGACGTCTTCATGCCCGCCTGCTGCGCCCGGTGCAGAAGCCTCGCCATCTTTGTGCCGTATTCCGCGTCCGGCTCGTCCAGATGCGGCAGCAGCAGAATATAGCCGATGTGGAAGATATCGACGTTCAGCCTGTCCCAGTCGATGTCGTCCTCACCGTAATAGGCGCTGCCGCCCGCGTACTGGAAAAATGTGCGCTCTTTTGTCTGGTTGTTCGACATGACAGCGGTAAACGAGGTGTCGCCGCTGCGCTTGACCATGGACAGGTCGATGTTTTTGTATTTCCCCATCTCCTGCAGCACAAAATCACCCTCTGCGTCGTGCCCGGCGAAGCCGGAAGCGACGAGCGGCAGCGCGGGATCGAGCCGCGCGAGATCGGAAATGGTGTTGCAGACCGAGCCGCCGGTGGAGCGCGTGATGCCCTCGGTGATGTGCGTCAGCTCGTTCTGCTTCGGCCATGTTTCGATGGGATAGGTGATATCTACGATCATATTGCCTGCGCAGCAAATGCCTTTTTTCATACTTCCTCCCTGTTTTCGGGCCGTGCGGCCCGGATTCCCTTGTTTTTTGTTCCGGTTACTGTTATTATGAAGGAACGGGGCGGGCTTATCACCGATGAAGATGCGCCTGACGCCCGACAAAGATGCGTTTTTGGTGAAACAAATGGAACTTTACAATGAATATGAGCTGATCTCCCATTCCAAGCTGGCCGACTGCACCATGTTTATCGTCGACATGGTGTACCGCCCCATGCACCTGCATAAGGAGCTGGAGCTGTGCGTGGTGCTGAGCGGCAGCTGCCGTGTCAGCACCGACCGGCAGAGCTTTGAGGCCGGGCCGGGCGAGATTTTGCTGTTCGACGCGGGCAGCAGCCATGAGCTGTGCGCGTCCGGCGCGCCTGCAAGGCTCCTGACGCTGCAGATCTCCGACAGCTTCTGCGCCCGCTTCTATCCGCAGATCCGCAGCATCCGCTTCGGCTGCCGGGGGCTGTCCTCCTGTCTGGGGCCGGAGCAGCTGCCGGCGCTGCGCCGGGCGATGCTGCTGGCGCTTTCCAATTATCTGCGCGACACACCGGAAGCGCCGTTCGCCTGCATGGCGCAGATCAACGCGATCTTTGCGATCCTGCTGGGCGGAACGCCATACCGCGTGCTGAGCGACACGGAAAACATGACGCAGACGCGCAATGCCGAGCGGATGCACCGCATTCTGCACTATCTGGAGACGCACTATTCTGAGCCTGTCCGCCTCAGCGAGATCGCGGAGCGGGAGGGGCTGACGCAGACGTATCTGTCGCACCTGTTCCGCGAGCAGCTGCATATCCCGTTTCAGGATTATCTGGGCAGACTCCGACTGGAGGCGGCGATGCTCCTGCTGCGGCAGTCCGACACGACGCTGACCGACGCAGCCTATGCCTGCGGCTTCTCCGACCCCAAGTATCTGAACCGGAGCTTCCAGAAAAACCTCGGAATGTCGCCGCGCCAGTGGCTGCTGGAAAACCGCCCGGACCCGAGCCGGGCCCCGTCCGCAGAGGACCCGCGTACAGCGCAGCGCATCCTGACGCCCGGCGAGTGCCGGGCGCTGCTGGATGTGCTGGGTGTCGCTTAAATTTTCAGGATCTTCAGCTCTTCGCCGCTGGCATAGGCCTTTTCCATGATGCGCTGGACATGCACGGCGTCGGACGCAGGCACGACGAGGGGCTTATTGTTGAGAATGGAGTCCGAGAAGCTCTCGATCTCGCGGGTGTACATATTGCCGAAGTCGCCGGGAATCTCGACGCCCACATCGTCGGCGTGGGTCTGCTCGGCGGAATAGGCGACATTTTTGTCAATGAACACGGCGTTCAGCTTGCCGCCGTCGATCTGGCCGATCATCGTGTCGCCCAGCAGACGGCCCTTCGTGCCGAAAAATTCAACGCGCCACTTGGAGGCTTCGTCCGGGATATTGAAGTTGGACTGCACAACGCACTGTGCGCCGTTTTCCATGCGCATGAGGATGGTGGACGTGTCCTCCACGTCATACTGCGGTTCGGGGAAGGCGATTTTTTCATTCATGGACGCGACCTCGGTCACGCGCATACCGGTGATGTACTCCATCAGGTCGATGGTATGAACAGACAGATCCATCATCGCGCCGCCGCCGGCCTTGGCCTTGCACTGCCGCCAGTTGCCGGGCTCGTACGGAAGCCAGAGCGTAAACTGTGAATAGCCGGATACGACCGTGCCGATCTTGCCCTCGGCGATGGCCTTTTTCATGCTCATGACGTGCGAACCGAAGCGCATCATGAAGCCCGCCGCGATCTTCACGCCCTTGCGTTCGCAGTAGTCGATGACCGCCTGCCCTTCGTCGGACGTCATGGCCAGCGGCTTTTCGATCAGGATATCCTTGCCGTAATCTGCGGCCAGCTTGGCCTGCTTTGCGTGCAGGACGATGGGCGTGGCGATATAAACGGCGTCGACCTCCGGGTCTGCCAGCAGGTCCTCTTCCTTCGTATAGCCGCGCTTTGCGCCGTATTTCTGACGGATTTTCTCAACCTGCTCGGCATTGATGTCCATGACGGCGATCAGCTCCGCGTTTTCGGCCAGCATCATGCCGGGGATCGTCCTGCGATCCGCAATGCCGCCGGCTCCGATCACGCCCCAACGTAATTTTTTCATATGCTTCGCTCCTTTGCAAATCCATAGACCGCCCGCAGCGGTTTATTTTATTATAGCACGTTCCCGTCATGATGAAAAGAGAATTCTGTATCAAAACAGGGAAATCCAACAAAACCCCACAGAAACGCGCACCCGAATTCGCCGAGGATTTTTGCAAGCTCCCTGCAAATGTCAAAAGCTCCTCTTGCAGTCGGCAAGAGGAGCTTTTCGTGTTTACAAGTCCTGATAAACCGCTCTGGCGCCGCCGATGTATTTCGGGCGCGTGCGGGCGCAGAGGATGTTGGCCTCGCCGATCTTTTTGATTGACAGGCGAACGGGGATCGCGACGCGGCGCAGGTGCATACCGATCAGCGTGCCGCCGATATCAAGCCCCGCGTCGGCAACAATGGTTTCGACGAGTACGGGGTCTTTGAAATTGGCCCACGCCGTCATGGCGAACGAGCCGCCCGCGTGCAGCTGCGGGATGGCATTGACGATCTCAAAGCCGTGCGCCTCGGCCACATCGCGCTCAACAACAAGCGCGCGGTTGAGGTGCTCGCAGCACTGCACGGCAAGTTCAATGCCGCGCTCCTGCAAAACGGGATAAATGCCCGCAAACGCGGCCTGTGCGGCCTCAAGGCTCGAACCCTTGCCGATGCGCGCGCCGACCATTTCACTCGACGAGCAGCCGATGACAAACAGCTTGCCGGGCTTCAGCTTCGCAACGTCCAGCAGCTCCGTGACGGCCTGCTTCGCCTGTGCGGTAAGTTCTTCATACATGATTCATTCCACCCTTCCAGAATGCCTTATGAATTTCGGGAACCTTGGCCAGCGCGGTGTAGAGCACGACGGACAAAACGATGCCGACGGCGGCCTGCACCAGATTGTTCGGGATCGACGCGGCGGCGGCAAGGCCCTTGCCGAGAATCAGCGCCTTATAGCCGAAATACCCGGCGACCATGATGACCTCGGACGGCAGCTCGATGAGCGCCAGACGCCAGAACGGGATCTTTTCGCCCTTCTTGAGCATCGGCCGCAGCAGCAGCGCGGCCACCAGCGCCACAAGGCCCTTGATGATAAACGTGCCGGGAACATAATGCGCGTAGCCTGCCAGCAGATCGGCAAGACCGCTGCCGATGCCTGCGGCAAAGAAGCCGTACCACGGGCCGAGCACCAGCCCGGCAAGCAGGCACATCCCCTCGCCGATGTTGGTATACCCGGCAACGGTCGGGAACCGCACCAGCATGGTCGTCACGCAGCACAGCGCGGCAAACATCGCGCTCAGAACCAGCATACGGATGGTTTCGTTTCTCTTTTTCATACCAGAGTACCTCTCTTGTTAAGATACCCTGATTATATCCAATGCTGGTACTATAAAAAGATGCAAAAACAGATATTTTTTTAGGTTCAGATTCAGAACCGCGCCATAATTACGGCGTTTCCTGCGTCGGTTACGGTGTCTGCACCCTCTCCAATGGCGCGGCGCAGGAGCGTGCGCTCGTCCAGACCGCCCTGCCCGTGCAGGACGCGGTACGCGCCCGCGTCGCTGCCGCAGGCAATTTTTGCGCCCAGCGCGGCGGCTTTTTTTACGGCGTTCATCTGATAGGCCAGCAGCGGCGTTAAAACCGTATCCGGAAAGCGGCCGCAGCCGATGAGATTGCCGATCGTCACGAGCGTCGGCACCCAGACAGCGCCAGACTCTGCCAGTTGACAAAGCGTCTCATCCGTGAGATACGCGCCGTGCTCGATGGAGTCCACGCCGCCCGCAAGCGCCGCGCGCACGGCCTCGTCGCCGTTGGAGTGGGCCATGACGGAAAAGCCTTCGTCATGCGCGCAGGCGATCATGTCCCGGATCAAGTCCGGCGGCAGAGGCTCGCCGGTCAGCACGCCGTATTGGCTGAAATCCATCAGCCCGGAGATCATGAGCTTGATAAAGTGTGCGCCGCGCGTTTTAGCCTCGCGAACAAGCGCACGGTATTCGGCAAGCCCGTCAAAGCCGCGTCCGATAAAGCCGCCGTAATGTCCGGTTTTATAAATCGGGAAGCCCGGCGACCGGTAGCGTATGCCGTATTCCGGGGCCAGCTTCGCGGCCAGATCGCACGCGCCCCAGCGGTCGCCGCCGTCGCGCAGATAGGAAAACCCCAGCGCCTGATAGTGACCCAGCGTCTGCCGGATCAGTGCCTCCTGCGGCGCCGCTTTATGCCGGGCGATGGCGTCCTTCCAGTTTACGCCGTCCAGCACCATATGAATGTGGCAGTCGACCATTTCCGTTACGTCCTTCCCGGTACGCAGTGCCGCTCGATTGCAAGCGCCGCGCCGTCCTCGTCGCAGGAGGCTGTTACTTCATCGGCAAGCGCCAGAATTTCCGGACACGCATTCGCCATGGCCACGCCGAGGCCCGCCATCCGGATCATGCTCCTGTCGTTCAGCCCATCGCCGATTGCCATCGTTGCCGCCATCGGCAGGCCGAGATACGCTGCCAGAGACGCAATGGCCTCGCCCTTGTTGG
>ERZ824978.2822-NODE-2822-length-14244-cov-3.078300_pt1 | contig 14244 bp, 7 predicted proteins | sample MGYA00519860_ERZ824978 | MGnify/ENA primary metagenome ERZ824978 (study PRJEB31778, sample SAMEA3449184) | human gut metagenome | biome: human gut; feature: human-associated habitat; material: faeces | place: United Kingdom | collected 2010/2012 ... | reverse complement strand
ATGTACCGTGCTCCTGCGGCGATCCCATCGCCCACTGGCGCGACTGCGAGGCGCTGTGCCCGGACGTGCGCTTTATCTACGATACCCGTTTCGGATATTTTGCGGGAACGCTCGAGCGTGATGTCGGACTGTTTTCGGATGAGGTGTTCGGAAAAAAGACGGTTCACATGCACATCAGCGATTTTACCGGTGTTCAGCATGATTTTCATTGCCTGCGCCCTATACCGATGCCGGGAGAAGGGAGCATTGATTTTAACAGCTTCTTCTCGGCGATAAAGCCGATATATTCCGGTACCGTTACCCTCGAATCGCCCTCGCTCGACGAGCACGGGCATGTTGACCCGGAGCGGCTGTCCGAAGCGATAGAGTATATCAGACAGAGGCTTTGAGCGCATTTTTATGGGAAGAATATGAGGATAAACGATTTTAAGCTCGAGTGCTATTTCGGCAAATATGAGTTTACAGCACCCTATTTGCTCACTCAGTCGGACTGCGAGTCGATGACTGCCGAGCAGCTGCTCGATATGGAGCCGGGCGCAAAAGAGGCAGTGACTCGGGTATGCCGAGACATGGGGCGATCCGGAGCTTCGGGAGCTTATCGCCGGGCTGTACAGCAATATGAGTGCGGAGAATATTCTTGTTTTTCACGGTGCGCAGGAGGCTATCTTCGGGTATATGAATGTTATGCTCGAGCCCGGCGACCATATGATTTCGATGTATCCTAATTATCAGTCCGCTTACGAGGTGGCAAATTCGATACCGGGCTGTGAGGTCTCGATGTGGCGGCTGCACTCGAAAAACTCGAGGAGTTTATAATTGAAAACGGCTTTGCGGAGACCTGAGCGTCTCCTGCCTTACGGTACGCGGATATAATCATTTTCGAGCTTGTATCAGAGCGCGGGCTCTGCACATACTTCGTATTTATTAGCTTCGAGGAAGAAAAGGAGAACAGATAAAATGAAACGCTTTATGGGAAAAGAATTTTTGCTCGATACCGAGACGGCGAGACAGCTCTACCACACCTATGCGGAGCGGCTGCCGATAATTGATTATCACTGCCATGTCTCGCCGCGCGAGATCGCGGAAAACCGCCGCTTCTCGAACATAACCGAGCTGTGGCTCGGCGGCGATCACTACAAGTGGCGTCAGATGCGTTCTAACGGTATCGACGAGAAGTACATCACAGGAGATGCAACTGACAGAGAGAAGTTCCAGAAGTGGGCAGAGACTCTTGAAAAGGCAATCGGAAACCCGCTGTATCATTGGAGTCACTTAGAGCTGCAGAGATACTTCGATTATCACGGTGTATTAAATGGTGATACTGCAGAAGAAGTATGGAATATCTGTAACGCAAAGCTTGCTGAGGATTCTATGACTGTTAGAAATATCATCCGTAAGTCTAATGTAAAGGTAATCTGCACCACTGATGATCCGATTGACAGCCTTGAGTGGCATAAGAAGATCGCTGCAGATGAGACTGTAGATTTCAAGGTATATCCGGCATGGAGACCAGATAAGGCAATGAACATTGAGAAGCCAGATTTCTTAGAGTATGTACAGAAGTTAGCTTGTGTATCTGGAATCAAGGTAGACAGTGTAAAGAGCTTGTTAGCAGCAATTGACAACCGTATGGAATTTTTTGATTCCATGAAGTGCTGCGTATCTGACCATGGTTTAAATTATGTTGTATATCAGCCGGCAAGCGAGGAAGCAGTTGAGGCAATCTTCCAGAAGAAGGTTAACGGTGAAAAGTTGACTCAGCTTGAAATTGACCAGTATAAGACAGCATTTATGATTCATGTAGGAAGAGAGTATCATCGCCGTGGATGGGTAATGCAGATGCATTATGGCTGCAAGCGCGACAACAATACCTTCCGCTATAACCAGTTGGGACCAGATACAGGATACGATTCCATCAATAATGATGCAACAGCAGCTCAGTTAGCTGATTTCTTAAATGCACTCAGCACTACAAACGAGCTGCCAAAGACAATTCTGTATTCCTTAAATCCAGCTGACAACGAGATCATCGGTACCATTATGGGCTGCTTCCAGGACAGCGAGGCAGTAGGCAAGATCCAGCACGGTTCTGCATGGTGGTTCAATGATAATAAGTCAGGTATGATCAACCAGATGGTAAGCCTTGGAAACCTTGGTCTGCTTGGAAACTTTGTTGGTATGCTGACTGACTCCAGAAGCTTCTTATCCTACACAAGACACGAGTATTTCCGCCGTATCCTGTGTGAGTTAGTAGGAGGCTGGGTAGAGAACGGCGAGTATCCATACGATAAGAAGGCATTAAAGAACATTATCGAGGGTATCAGCTACAACAATGCAAAGGCATATTTTAACTTCAAGGATTGATTTTGAAGTAAATAGTTACCTGAGTTTTTGTAAAATACGATGTCAGGGTCAGCTAGTTGTGATCCTGACATTAGTTTAATTTTAGTATGGAGGTGCATAGTATCCTTTATGGATAGTCACAGTATGACCCTGGTGGTCGCTTTAATATTATTAATGATGGGTTCTGCCTTTTTCTCTGCAACAGAGACGGCCTTTTCCTCGCTGAATAAGTCGAGATTAAAAAATATGGCAGCAGAAGGCAACAAAAAAGCAAAGCTTGCATACAAGCTTGCAGAGAATTATGATGAATTGATTTCAAGTACACTTGTAGGAAATAACGTTGTAAACATTGCAGCAACAACAATTGGAACACTTCTCTTTGTAGGATGGCTCGGATCAAATGGAGCTACTGTATCAACTATTTTTATGACAGTGATTACTTTAGTTTTTGGTGAAATCACGCCAAAGAGTCTGGCAAAGGAATGTCCAGAAAAATTTGCAATAACTGTTGCTCCAATTATCAATATTCTAATTACTGTTTTAAAGCCGGTGAATTTCCTTCTGATCAAGTTAAAGAGCAGTGTAGGAAAGCTTTTAAAAGTCAGCGGCACAACGAATGGAATCACCGAGAATGAGCTTCTTACAATAGTAGATGAGGCTGAGCAGGTCGGTGGACTTGACAGTAATGAGAGTGAGCTGATTCACAACGTGATCGAGTTCAATGATCTTCAGGCAGGAGACATCATTACACCGCGTGTTGATGTTACAGCAGTTGATATCACAACGCCAAACGAAGAAATTGCAGATGTGTTCAAGACATCTGGCTATTCCAGAATCCCTGTATACAAAGATACGATTGATGATATTATTGGTATCTTGTACGAGAAAGATTTCCATAACTATGTGGCAGGAACTACAAAGTCAATCGAAACGATCATGAAGCCGGCTGAGTTCATTCCGCCTACAGTCAAGATCTCCGAGCTTTTAAAGAAGTTCCAGCAGACAAAGCTTCATATCGCTGTTGTTGTGGATGAGTTTGGCGGTACAGAGGGTATTGTTACCATGGAAAATATCTTAGAGGAGCTTGTAGGTGATATCTGGGATGAGCATGATGAGGTAGAGGCTGGCATCAAAAAGTTAGATGATGGAAGCTTCATCGTTCCAGAGGACATGGATTTAGACGATTTCTTTGAGCAGTTTTCCATCAACACCGAGACAGAAGCTTCTACTATCAACGGATGGATTACCGAGCAGATTGGAAAGATTCCGGAAGTAGGCGATTCATTTGATTTTGAAAATCCTGTTTCAGAGGAAGAAGATTCCGAAAAGGACAAAGAAAATCAAAACAATAAGCCGCAGAAGCTTCATATTGAAGTGACACAAACCGAGGGACAGAAAGCAGAAGAGATTCATGTGGTGCTCCTCCAGAATGATGAGAGTGAAGAAAGTAAAGAAAAAGCATAATCATCTTAAAAAAGCATAAGTAGAATCGACAGATCTTCCATAGCAGGAGGGTCTGTCGATTTTTTATTTAAATTGAACTGTGAATCAAATGACAGTAAGCCCAAAGTGTGCTATGATAGAATTATCATAAATTTAGATTCAAACTTGGAATTGTGAAAGGAGTTTGGCGTAGATGGGAATGTTTGTAAATCCAGATAATTCAGCCTTTCAAGCAGCTTTAAATGCACAAATTTACGTTGACAAAAGTGGTTTACTTGTATATACAAATCGTGTTTTGGCATCTACAGACGCATTTATATGCAACAGCCGCCCACGTCGATTTGGAAAATCAATCACAGCTAATATGCTTGCAGCGTATTACAGTAAAGGCTGTGATTCAAGTAAAATGTTTGAAAAACTAAAAATAAGCCAATCAGATGGTTTTAAAAAACATCTGAATAAATATGATGTAATTCAGCTTGATATTCAGTGGTGTATAAATGCTGCTGGCGGTGCAGATCAAGTTGTTTCGTATATTACAGAAAAGACAATTTCAGAACTGCAAAGCATTTATCCAGAGGTATTAACAACAAAAAATCAGCAAACTTCTCTTCCAGAGACACTTGCAAAAATCAATGTAGCAACAGGAAACAAATTTGTTGTAATTATTGATGAGTGGGATGTTCTAATTCGTGATGAATCGGCCAATTTAAAGATTCAAGAGGAATATATCAATTTTTTGAGAGGAATGTTTAAAGGAACTGAGCCTACGAAATATATTCGGCTTGCATATTTGACAGGAATTTTGCCAATTAAACGAGAAAAAACGCAGTCAGCACTAAATAATTTTGATGAGTTTACAATGTTAAGTGCAAGCAATTTGGCACCTTATATTGGATTTACAGAAGAAGAGGTGAGAACACTAGCATTACAATATAATTGTGATTTTGAGGAAGTGAAAAGGTGGTATGATGGTTATATCCTAAGTGGATTGCAGATTTACAATCCAAGAGCGGTAGTTGGCGTAATGAGAAAAGGGGAATTTAAGAGCTATTGGTCAGAAACAGCATCATATGAGGCAATTGTGCCACTTATTAATCGAAACTACGATGGACTCAAAAATGCTATTATTGAAATGCTGTCTGGTGCAGCAGTAAAGGTTAATACAGCAACATTTAAAAATGATATGCTAGCGATCAAGAATCGAGATGATGTTTTAACATATATGATTCATCTTGGGTATTTGGGGTATGATCAGACAAAGAAAATGGCATTTATTCCGAATGAGGAAATCAGGCAGGAATTGACAGTTGCGGTAGAAAGCCAACGCTGGGATGAACTGCTTATGTTTCAGCAGGAATCTGAGCAATTGCTTACGGCTACATTAAATATGGATGGAGAAGCAGTTGCTTCGCAAATTGAAAAGATTCATAATGACTATGTTTCTGTGATTCAATATAATAATGAAAATTCATTGAGCAGCGTGCTGGCGATCGCTTATCTTTGTGCAATACAGTATTATTTTAAGCCAATTCGGGAATTGCCGACTGGCAGAGGCTTTGCTGATTTTGTTTTCATTCCAAAGCCAGAATATCAAAATGAGTACCCGGCACTAATAGTTGAATTAAAATGGAACCGCAATGCACAGACAGCTATGCAGCAGATAAAAGATAGAAACTATCCGGCATCCATTCTAAGTTACACGGGTGATATTTTATTAGTTGCAATAAATTATGATAAGAGCAGTAAAGAGCATCAGTGCCAGATAGAGCAGTATCAAAAAGAGTAAGGATCTAAGAAAGAACATAAAAGGAGCCTGCGGTTTTGCAAATGGGTGTCCAGTGAGCTGTAACGAAATTGGTCCGACGACGAAACCATTGCACCTAAGGGCTTTCGTAAACTTTAAGGGCAGAAACAAATTTTTTAGTTTAAACCCTGCAAAAAAGTAGCTTTTGCATGAATCCTGTGGTAAAATAGTCATATGATGGTGGCAATTTGAACAAAAACCACACGATATTTTAAAGGAGGATGTGCGAATGACTCAAAAAGAACAGAAAAATCAAATCAAAAATCTGCTGGCATGTGCAGAGCGTTTGTTATGCTGTATGACAGAAGTACAGCAGGATATGGACGAAGCAGCAAAGTCAATTAAACAGCAAAAATTACTTTCAGATGAAATCGCGTCAAAACTTGAGAATAAATTAAAAGAATTGCGGGAAGAGACAAAAAATTATACAAATATTTGTGGCGAGACAGGGATAAAAAATCTTATGGAATCTTCTATGTCAGAGGCAAAGAATGTTTTAACAGAACAGCTGCAGCTGATTGAGAAAGAGGAGAGAAGGCTTGCGTATAAGCGTTTTAAGTCCCTGCAGTCGCTAGATCCAGATACAAACGAGCATATTTCGTCGTATAAGAATGATCTTAAGGAATTATTGGATGCATATGAAAAAGCACCGTCAGATGAAAAGATAGAGAAAAAACTAGATGCTTACAGTACATTCATGCAGGCACTTGATGAGACAGACAGCGCCAAAGTTATAGCATATATTCTGGAACTGTCGTCTGTATTTGATAATCAGCTGCTTGGAAAGGCATTTGTGGCAAGAACGATTAAAGAAGCATCAAATGAAAGCGATCAGACTGACATTGTAGTGGAAGAAAGTAACGATAAGCCTGTGAAAGATAACGAAGCAGTTGAAGATGCGCAGCTTCTATCAGAGATTGCAGCAGCAAAGCAGCTTCCATTTATTCGTGATGAGGATGTGGCTTGCTATACACTTGAGATTGAAAAAGGAAAAGAAGAGAAAAAAGTTGGAACAAAGAGCTTTTTAAACGAAATTCGTGCAAAGTTTGCAACGGAAAATGGATTGGTTTTAACATGTCTTGATACGTTTGGTGTGCTTTCCATTCAGTTTCTGGCACTCGCAACGAAGAAATCCATGATCACACTCGAAATGTCATTTCGCTACTTATTTGAAAAAGGATATATCAGAATTTATAAAATTCCTGGATTGGATTCTTTTTATTCCCTTTCAGCAAAGGCATGGAAAGCAATGCAGTCAAGAGAAGCACGCAATTATTTAAAAATAAAAGGTATTGTTTATGATAATCAGGCAAAAAATGAAATGAATCTTGATGTGGATGAGGAATCTGTCAATGCAGCATTTGCAAGGATTGCTTATCTGCGTTTGCTGAATACATTTTATGAGATTATTCAGCCAAATACCTCAATGAAGGAAGCAGTTTTTGATGAGTGTTTTGTGGCTGTATTAAAGGATACATCTTCCATAATTATGATTGGTATTTTCTGGAGCTTAAAGGGAAGTAAGGATGAAGATATTCTTCTTGAAAATATTCGAGAGAGCGTAAATTATGGCACTGATTACGTTATTGTTGCCGGACTAAACAGGGATTATGCAGTTTGTAATGCCGATTATGTAGTAAAAGAAATGACATTTGATCCAAAGTGTGTAATCTGCTACGATTTGCTAAAAAACGAATATTTTGAGTATGTGTCAAATGATCCGTTTTCTCCAAAGAAGCTGTTAGAAAAGAAGGAAAGTCAATCAAAAGAGCAGTTAGAAGATCAGCCAGAAAGTCAATTTGAAGATCAATTACCAGATCAGTCAGCAGACTCTTCAAAAGATGAAATACAAAATGCCTGCATGATGATTGTGGAAGAAAAAACTTACTGTGCTACAGCTTATCTCGATGCTGTAAAGGATACAAATGAACAATATAAAATGCTGTATGAGCAGTTAGCTTACGCAGTCAATGATCCTAAAATGAGATGCTCCTATGATTCTCATAAAATCTTTGCAATGTATCCGCAGAATGAGGATATATTGACAAATTATCTTATGCTGTCTACCTGCCTTCGCAATTTCTTTATGAACCATATTGAATATGATTATGAAATGAAGGCATTATATGAGAACATGAAGAGTATTCCTATGACACAGGCTTATCCTGAGCTGATGAGCGCAGCATATCGCATGGTGCAGTTTAAGGGAAAATTCCATAAGGGAATTGATTGCTACGCCGATTATCGCCTAAGGGATCAGATGAAAATTGAACACCGACTGGAAAATCTGGCAGTGCGTGCAAAGGGATATTATGAAACATACGTGTTAGGTCAGCCTAAAAACCATAAAAACGTAAAGCGCTTTGTTGATACATGGAAATTAGTTTTTGCTGAGGATGGTGAGATGGCATCATATCTTCAGGCAATCATGAATGGCGAATACGAGTATGCGAGTCTGTTTCGTGTAAATTTGCTTATTAATTTTATTAGTGATGGCTGTACAGCCGAATATTCAAATCTTAACCGTGAAAAGTTAGGAAACTATATTAATGACTGTTGGGATAAATCAAAGACGAATGGCGGAACCAAATTTAAGACTAGCAATCTTATGAGCGACCTTAGAAATAACCTGACAAATGCTATGGAAAAGGTCATTGGGATTACATGTGAGTGGATTGATCTGGCATCTGGACGCAGCCGTTCTGAAAATGATGCAGGTGAAAAGCGCTACCGTGAGATAAAAAGTGATCTTAGGGCAGAATTAAAAGCTGCTGAAAAAATCGTTCAAAAGAAGGAAACAGCAGAAGATATTTATGTGCAGGCAGGAAAAGCTGTGCTAGCGCAGACAATAAAAGAGCTTCTGGCAAGATTGGATGGCAGATACAAGGAAGAGTCTCACAAATATTTTTACATAGATTTTTTAAGAGGAAGCGAGGTACTTTTAGACGAGGAATATTTCCCAGATAAGCGGGGAAATTTTGCTGATTTTGAGAAATTGTCACTTCCGGCTCGTATTTTGCGTCATTCTAAGCTTGAGCTGTTAAGTTTTGAGGAAAAGCTTGAGCATATTTTCAAGGAATATGGAGACGACTACGGAGCAGCAGAACAGATTTTAGATTATATGCAAAAAAATAGAAATGCAACAGAAGAGTACAATATTCAGGCATCTAAGGAGCAGGCTGGAAAAGATGCTCAAATCCGTCTTAATAACTTTATTGAAAATCTGGAGTTGGCGCAGAGCTATGGACAGATTGAAGAGACAAAGGAAAATAAGAAAGAAAAAATTCAGAAGATCGCAAATGAGTGGTTTGCTTATGCTGATGAGACGAAAAATTATGGTTTCTTCAAACGAATCCTGGAGGAGTACGAGAAAAAACTTCACGAGGACGCAAAGGTGCGCGGAGAGGCACTTCTTCGCGAGGTGGAAGGAATCGAGAATAACGACACGTTAGATGAGTGCCGCAAAAAGCGCATTGCCGCAATAAAAAGCATGATCGAATGTCAAAACTATACAGTGGCAGAGGATCTTTTGTCAAAAATTAATAGTGAAGAGACAGATGAGGAGCGGGAAATTCGAGGCACTGATTATCTGGCAAAGTTTATTGAAGAGTATGACTATAATTATAAGGCAGTTGCTAACAGCAGCAAGAGTCTTAGTGATCTGGCAGTTATGCGGATTCATAACAAGGACGAAAAGTGGGCAAAGCGCCTTATTGATAACTGGATGAATAACGGACAGGCTTTGGGACAGTATAAGCTGACGGCTCTTCTTGAGGCGCTTGGCTTTTTAGACGCACAGGTAAAGGAGCAGGCAAAGCTTGGAAGAATTGAAAACTATATGGTTACGATTCCTGCTGTAGTAGGAAGAAAAGCAAACTATAAGCATCCGATTGCGGCATTTGGATCAAAGGCGCAGACAGAGGGTTTTCGCGTTGCCTGCCTGTTTGGAAAGTATGATGCAGACCGTCTGATTGAAGAATTAAAAAATATCGGAAACAGCAAAAATACACTAGTTCTTCTTGATTATGCGCTGTCACTTCCAGACAGAAGATTATTTGCAAAAAAAATAAAGGCGAGCTTTAGTGATAAGGTCTTTGCAGTCATTGACCGCGTATTATTAATGTTCTTAGTAAACAATTACAGTGTGCAGTTTATCAATCAGATATTGATGTCTGTTATGATGCCATTTTCATATTGTCAGCCGTATGTGTGGGATTCTTCAAAGGTAATGCCTCCGGAGATATTTATCGGAAGACAGGAAGAGCTTGAAAAAATCGAATCACCTTCCGGTGTCAATATTGTTTATGGCGGACGTCAGCTTGGAAAGTCGGCACTTTTAAAAAAGGCAAAAATGGATATTGATTTTGATGAAAATAATAACCGTGCAGTTTACATTGAAATCAAGGGCATGGATTATGAACGAGCAGCTAAAAAGATTTGCTGTGAGCTGTATGATGCAGGCGTTCTAAAAGAAGAAATTGATACGACAGACTGGGATGTACTAGCAAGGGCAATCAAAAAAAGGCTGCTTGACGATAAAGAGGAACGTATTCCTTATCTGTTACTTTTGTTAGATGAGGCAGACACATTTATCGAGAGCTGTACAAAAGTAAATTTCAAACCGTTTGATGCTCTAAAAGAGATTCAAAATATTGGAATGGACCGCTTTAAGTTTGTTATTGCAGGTCTTCATAATATTGTGCGTTTTAAGCGCGATGCAGCATTGTCTAATAATAGTGTGATTACGCATTTAAGCTCAATTACGATCAGACCGTTTCACACAAAGGATGCAAGACAGCTTCTTGAGGAGCCGCTTTATTGTCTGGGATTTCGCTTTCCAAAGGAGCGTCAGGCGCTGATATCACTTATTTTAGCAAGCACCAATTATTTTCCAGGATTGATTCAGCTTTATTGTGCGAATTTAATTGAAGCAATGAAAAAGGATGATTATGCCGGATATGATGAAGGGAATACACCAGCCTATGAGGTTACACAAAAGCATATTAAAAAGGTGCTCTCAGATCCATCCTTTATGAATCAGATCCGTGAAAAGTTTGAGATCACGCTTAAGCTTGATGAAGATAACATGTACTATATCATTGCACTTTTGATGGCGTATCTGTATCACCAAAATGCAAACTCAGCAGCTGACAGTGAGGGCTTTTCGGCAGAGGATATCAAAGAGGCGGCAATTGGCGTAGGTATCAATCAGGTTGCCGTTCAGAAAACACAAGTCATTAATGGACTGATGCAGGAGCTTCTTGAGCTTAATATTTTGCGTCATACAGTAAACGAAAAGTATCTGTTCTCACGATACAGCTTCTTCCAGATGATGGGAACATCAGATGAAATTGACAGCCGTTTGCTTGAATACATGGAGAATCAATAACGGGGTGAAACAATGGATAGACTATGGTGGGAAAATATAACAAATACATCACATTTCATTGATCAGATTGTGGAAGCCGTTCAGTCAGGCAGCCATCTGTTTTTACAGCTTCCGCAGTTTGTCCCGTGGTATGAGACAATGAGCGATCTGGTCATATCGAAAATTGAAAGGCAAAACTCAGACCGTTCCCTGAAAATTATTATGGATAGCGGCAAAGATCCGGGGGAATATCTGTTTTATCAATATTGCCGTCAGGAGAAAAGGGCGCAGTATAGGCCAGGAATAGGATATGCGCAGTTTCTTGCAAAAAGCGAAGAGTTAATAATGAACCATTATATCCTCTGGGTAACGCAGGCAAATGCAGCGCAGGCGAAGAAGTGGTACACTTTTCTGGAAGGCTACAGCAAGGCTCTTGGCAAAGGGAAAAAAGGCTGTATATTTTTGATTGAAACAAGAGAAGATGTACCAATTATTGAACGCGGAAGCATCAAAAGACTTGTTTATGAAAAAGAGATAGCACATTATGACACATATCTTTTTGCGATGCTTGCGGCATCCACGCAAAAGCAGACAGAGGGCTTTCGCCAGTATCTGGCAGAAGCTGTCTCATCAGTTGTGCCAGATGATGCAGAGCTTGCCTGCGCATGTATCAAGAGAGGGCGTATATTTTTAGAGGACCCTGTAAAAACAATTGCGTCAATAAAAAAAGAAACATTTAGAAGCGGTGGAACGGCCTTTTGGCCTGACATAAGCGAAAAGCAGATTGCGGAACGAATGTGGGAAGCGCAGATTAAGGTAGTATTTCCTATTATAGAAAAGCAGCGAAGCATTATCGTGGAGCGATACAGAAAAGGAATTGAAGCACTTCTTCCAATCACTGGTGCATACGGCGAAATGTTTTTTGATGCCGAGGATGTGGAAATTGGTGTCTTGTCTCATCTGGTATCATTAGGGAGATTAGTTGTCGCTTTCGAAGATGGGAAAATGATTGCAAGGCTTAGAAATGCAAGAAATACACTGGCACATATTAAGCCTATGACACAGGCAGAAATTGACGAAATTTTGTAAATAAAAAAGCAGCGACTGGATTGATCGCTGCTTTTTTGCATTATAAGATTCGTATACGAATAATATTTTCCATTGCCTCTAACTTTTTCTCAAATTCATCACTTACAGGCGCTTCTACATCAAACATTGCATATGCATATTCGCCGCGGCTTTTTGAAACCATATCACTGATGTTAACACCAGCCTCACCAAAAAGAGAAGTCAGCTGACTGATAACATTTGGTCTGTTGTAGTGGCATACACAGATACGTGATGCCTTTTTGCGATAGCCAAGGCTGCAGGATGGGTAGTTGACAGAGTTTTCAATATTTCCATTTTCAAGATAATCCATAATCTGGTTGACGGCCATAACAGCACAGTTTTCCTCAGATTCTTCAGTTGAAGCACCAAGATGAGGAAGTACAAGAGCACCAGGCATATTTACAACAGCTGGATTCGGGAAGTCTGTAACATAGCGGGAAACCTTGCCGCTTGCAAGAGCATCAGCCATGTCAGCATCATTTACAAGAATATCTCTTGCAAAATTTAAGATCTTGACACCATCCTTCATTTGATCAAAAGCACGCTTATTCAGCATACCCTTTGTAGAGTCAAGTGCAGGAACATGGATGGTGATGTAATCACACTGATTATAGATTTCATCATTATCCTTTACGATTGTAATGTGGTGAGAGAGACGAACTGCATTCTGGATGCTTAAATAAGGATCGCAGCCAAAAACCTCCATTCCAAGCTCACTTGCAGCATTTGCAACAAGAACACCGATTGCACCAAGTCCGATTACGCCAAGCTTCTTTCCCTTAATTTCATTTCCAGCAAAAGCCTTCTTTGCCTTCTCAGCTGTCTTTGCAATATTTGGGTCATTCTTATTTTCACGTACCCAGTGACAGCCGCCTGCAATATCACGTGAAGCAAGCATGAGTCCTGCAATAACGAGTTCCTTTACACCATTTGCATTTGCACCTGGTGTATTAAAAACAACAATACCTTTTTTTGCGCAGGAATCAAGCGGAATATTATTCACACCGGCACCGGCACGTCCAATTGCAAGAAGAGAATCAGGAAGTGTCATTTCATGCATAGAAGCACTGCGAAGAAGCACAGCATCAGCATTTTCAATCGAATCAGCGATGCAGTATGTATCATCAAAACGGCTCATTCCGGCATTAGAAATTGGATTTAAGCAATAAACACTTTTCATTTCAAATTCTCCTCCTCAAACTTTTTCATAAATGCAACAAGTGCCTCTACACCTTCCTTTGGCATTGCATTGTAGATACTTGCACGCATACCGCCTACAGTGCGATGACCCTTTAAGTTAACAAAACCGGCAGCCTCAGCTTCCTTTACAAATTTGGCATCAAGCTCCTTGTCGCCAGTTACAAATGGAACATTCATTAAAGAACGAGAGGACGGCTCAACTGTACCGTGAAACAGCTTGCTAGAATCAAGATAGTCATAGAGGATCTTTGCCTTTTCTACATTTCTTCTTTGCATTTCCTCAAGACCGCCCATTTTCTTAAGCCACTTGAAGACCTTGCCGCAGATATAAATACCATAGCATGGAGGTGTATTGTAAAGAGAATCAGCATCTGCATGGATTTTGTAGCGAAGCATGGTAGGTGTTCCTGGAAGAACATCATCAGTAATAAGGTCTTCACGGATGATTGCAATTACAACACCGGCAGGACCGACATTTTTCTGAACACCGCCGTAAAGCATACCATATTTAGTAACATCAACCGGCTCAGATAAGAAGCAGGAAGAGATATCAGCTACAAGTGTTTTTCCCTTTGTATTTGGAAGTGTGTGGAATTTGGTGCCGTAGATAGTGTTGTTTTCACAGATATAAACATAGTCGGCATCGTCATCGATTGGAAGATCAGAACAGTCTGGAATATAAGAAAATGTTTTGTCAGCACTAGAAGCGACAACGTTAACCTCGCCGTAGAGCTCAGCTTCTTTAGCAGCCTTCTTTGCCCACTGACCGGTTACAATATAATCAGCTTTCTTATTTTTCATCAGGTTCATTGGGATCATAGCAAACTGCTGGGATGCACCACCCTGTAAAAATAAAACCTTATAATTGTCCGGAATATTCATCAGTTCACGAAGATCAGCCTCAGCCTCTTTAATGATCGCATCGTAAACCTTAGAACGATGGCTCATCTCCATGACAGACATACCGCTTCCC
>ERZ824978.2821-NODE-2821-length-14244-cov-3.419832_pt1 | contig 14244 bp, 12 predicted proteins | sample MGYA00519860_ERZ824978 | MGnify/ENA primary metagenome ERZ824978 (study PRJEB31778, sample SAMEA3449184) | human gut metagenome | biome: human gut; feature: human-associated habitat; material: faeces | place: United Kingdom | collected 2010/2012 ... | reverse complement strand
CGATAAACTTGCCGAGAAAAAGGACGAGTTTGAAGCGTATCGCAGTCGAATTCAGAACTACGATAACGGTACGCAAGTAATTGAAGAATTGGAACGAAAACTCGATACCGACGCCGAATATCAGTTACCTGAACCACCGTCGTTAATGTCGGCAAAGTCATACAAGTTGAAGTTTGTTGAACCTCTGATAAAGAAATTTAAAGAGGTTATCAGCGAGGTCTTCTACCGCTATTATCAAGCGTTAGACGGTTACCACCGCTTGAATGTTACAAACGGAAATCTGTATCGTGAAAACGAAAAATTGACAAAATCCAATGACAAATTAGTACACGAAAATGAAAATCTGCGTGCGGAAAATAGAGATTATAAATTGCTCCGAAAGGTGTTCGGTAACAAGCAAATTGACGATTTGCTCGAAAGGGCAAGGTCAGAAAAACAGTCTAAACAGCGTGGCTCACGCTTTAGAAATGATAAAAACGAAAGGTAGGAAACACAATGGAAAACAGAATTTATGATGAAAAGAACGGTCTTTGGTACGAAAGGCAGGGAGATTATTATCTGCCCTGCTTGAAACTTCCCGAACAGGAAAGCAAGCCTATCGGCATTTGGGGACAGCGCCACCTGCGGTATATTAAACAGCACAAGCGTGTGTTTTACGCTAATCTGCTGACCTCTTGCAAGCTGAACAGTTACCTTGCCGATGTTGACGAGCAAGCTGAAAATCTTTTTAATCGGTTGGTAAAAGACCTTACCGAAAAAGAAAATGTAACGGAAACGCTCAAGGCTGAAAATCAAATGCTATGGGTACAGCGTATGAACAATATTCGTAATCGTGCAACAGAAATTGTAAATGCAGATTTAATCTACGCATAGTGCTTTATGGTTTGTTAGCGGTGGGAGATATAAAAAATATTCTTCCACCGCTAAATTTCACATAAATTTATTTTGATTTTCTCAAAATAAATTTGATTATCACAACAGATTGTGCTATAATATCTGTATCGTATGTTTTACAGTAGGAGGTTTGCATATGGCTCGTTCTTACAATAAGTTGTGGAAACTTATGATAGACAAAAATATGAATAAAACCCAACTTCGAGTTGCTGCAAATATAAGCACAAATGCAATGGCAAAAATAGGTCGTGATGAGTCAGTACCTATCGAAACATTAGAAAAAATTTGTGATATTTTAGAATGCAAAATTGATGATATTTTAGAATTCAATAATTCCACAGGAGAAAATGAAAATGATTGATAACTCATCGCCTATATATAATATGTTAAACCAGCTTTTTGAAGAAGATTGTCTCGAATGTATGAAAAGAATTCCTGACGAATCTATTGATATGATTTTATGTGATTTGCCTTATGGTATGACACAAAATCAATGGGATAGCTATATACCATTAGATTTATTATGGGAACAATATAATAGGATAATTAAACCAAACGGCGCTATTGTTTTAACATCTCAAGGACTGTTTACTGCGAAGTTGATTATGAGTCAACCAAAGCTATATCGCTATAAATGGATTTGGGAAAAATCAAAGCCTACAAATTTTCTAAACTCAAAAAAGCAGCCTTTACGAAAGCACGAAGAAGTATGTGTGTTTTATAAAAAACAGCCTACATATAATCCTCAAATGACAAAAGGCGACCCTTACGATAAAGGCGTACGAAAAAATCAACTTAGTGGTAGCTACGGAGATTTTCAACCTGTACACGTATATAGCGATGGTGAGAGATACCCTACCGATATTATTTATGTGAAAACGGCTGAAAGTGAAGGCGAAGTAGTTCATCCAACACAGAAGCCTATTGAGCTCGGAAGATATTTCGTTAGAACATATACAAAGCCGGGTGAGGTAATTTTAGACAATACATTTGGAAGCGGTTCTTTTTTAGTTGCCGCTTTAATGGAAGGTCGAAACTTTATAGGAATTGAAAAAAATGAAGATGTTGCTCTTTTTAAAAAGGACAATATCAACTATATAGAAGTTGCTCGTAGAAGGTTGTTTTTAGCTTGGGAAGGACTTGATAAAAAGTCCAAGCAAAAAATAGCTAAAGTAAACTTGATTCGAGATTTTGAGGAGAGGTGATTTTTGTGCCTACAATTATCAGAAGAAATGAACGTAGTTGGGCGATAGAACTCATTACAGAAATCAATAAAATCGTCAACAAAAATGACTTGATGATTAAAAGAGCTGGTGGCGAAAGCACAATATCCACAGGGCGTGGCAACACTATGTTTCCTGATGTTGTTCTCTATGGAAATAGAGAACAAAGTATCATTTTACAGGGCTGGGAACTGAAAATGCCCGATGTTCCGATAGAAGATGAAACTTTTATTAAGGATGCACAGCGTAAAGCGATAGCTCTAAATCTAAATAGTTGTTTAATATGGAATTTCACATATGCTGTACTCTACATAAGAAATGACGATGATACATTCAGAAAAGTTAAACAGTGGGATGAAACTAATTATATACATACTAGAAATGATGTAGACACATATCGTTCGGATTGGGAAAAGCTATTAGAGAAAATAATTTTAGAAATAAATCTTTATTTTGTATCGGGAGAGTTTCGTAAATCATCATTAGATGAAGTGATTTCAAATACCACAATTACATCACTTGTACAAAGAAATAAAACTTTAATTGCAGATGAACTTAAATCATCTGCTTCAAGAAATGCTGTGCTTACAGCCTATATTAATAATTGGTGGTCTGAAGTAAAAACAGAATATGTGAATGATGAAACCGATAAATATAACGCTTATGCCAAAACTGTAATATTAAACTGGTCAAATCGTATTGTATTTGCACACATTATAAAACATCGTCAAAATGGAGCGATGCTCATTGACGACATAAATTACGACACTACTCCAGTTGAAGCAAATGAAATATTTGAAAAAATTACTGCAAAATGTGATTTTTATAATGTGTTTAATGCTATTAATTACAATGAGGTACTTCCAGAACTATCGTGGATGGACTTTATAGAGTTTTCTTTGTTTTTAAAAAGCAATGGTATTGAACATTTAGAACAGAGCGCTTTGCAAAATATTTTAGAGGGTTCAGTTAATACAACAAAACGTCAAATAAATGGTCAGTATACAACTCCTTCTGAACTTGCTCGTATTTTAGTACGATTAACGATGCGAGACTACAGCGATAATTTTTTAGATTGTTGTTGTGGCACGGGAACAATTCCTAAAGCAGCTATTCAGATAAAAAAAGACCTGTTTACCGCAAAAGAGGCAGTAGAATCAGTTTGGGCGTGCGATAAATATCAATATCCATTACAAGTTGCAAATATCAGTATGACTGACGCTGATACAATTAACCTTGCAAATAGAATTTTTCAGCATAATGCTCTTAACCTTAATGTTGGAGAATCCATACAGGTTATCAATCCTCAAACTGGAGATTTAATGGAATTAACAATTCCGCTATTTGGTGCAGTAGCTTCAAATCTGCCGTTTGTTCCTTTTGAAATTATTCCAGATGATGATAAAAACATTGTTTCGCAAATTCCATTGTTTGAAACTCTTGACCAACGTTCTGATTTGTATTGTTATATTGCAACAAAAATTTCGGATGTTATTAAACCGAATGGATTGCTTGGAATTATCACTTCAAATTCTTGGCTGGGCACTAAAACTGGTAGCAAATTTGTGGAAACACTCCGACAAAAATATAATATTTTACAAGTTCACATTAGTGGTAAAGGCAGATGGTTCAAAAATGCTGATGTTGTAACAACAATTATTATACTTCAGAAAAAAGGTAATAACGAAGATATTACACGCTTCTTTTTATGGAAGAAGTCGTTATATGATTTAGCGATGAATATCGAAAATGAAGATAAACTAATAAATTCAGCTTTATTAGGAAAAGAACTTGATAATACTGTGACAACAATGGCGTCTTATAGCCAGCAGCAGATTGCAGAATTATTAAAGCTTAAAGTTTCTTACAACTCATTATTCCACAAAGTGGATTGGCTGATAGAAACGAAAAACAAAGCAGTTCCGATCAATAAAGTTTATACTGTATTTAGAGGAAGCCGTCGAGGCTGGGATTCACTATTTTATCCCGCACCGGGCGAACATCAAATAGAACCAAAATATATTAAAAAAGTACTTAAAAACGCACGAAATGTCACTACATTGATTACAGACGCAGATTCTGATGCTTTTTGCTGTGATAAAAGCATTGAGGAATTAAACGAGCTGAATCATTTTGGCTCGTTGGAATGGATAAACAAATTTAAAAGTCAACGGAATGGCGTTGGAAAGCCGTTACCTGAAGTTTTAAAAAGAGCAAATATGTATTGGTATGAGTTAAAAGATAGTGAAGTTGCAGAAGTGTTTACTATGATGAATCCAGACAAACGACTGTTTTTTGCTAAATTTAATACACCGTCTTTTGTCAATCAAAGACTTATAGGATTGAAGCATAAAGCAGAATATGATGATTTGGAACTAAATCACGCTTTACTTAATTCGATATATACAATGTTCTATATTGAAGCCTCTGGGTTTGGAAGAGGTTTAGGAGTTCTTGACATCAATAAAGATAGTATTGCCAATTCATATATGCTGAATCCTAAATTAGTTTCATCTGAAGACAGATTAAAGATATTACACGCTTTTGAAAAGCTTAAATCTAGGGAGATAAGAAAAACAGATGAAGAACTTTGTAGTAGCGACAGAATAGAATTTGAGCGCACTGTGTTCAAAAGTTTCGGTATAGAAGAACACTACGAAAATGTTGTAAATTCTTTGTTATCTTTACAGCAAGCGAGGTCAGCGGCTAAATAAATATAATATAAATCAACTTTATACAAAAGGAAATTGCTTATGAAAAGTTTAGGTATTGCTATTAAAAAGGGTGAAATATGGTATTCCTTTATAGAAGGTACTGACAGAAATGTTGCAATTATTAGTGAAACTGGAAAACAAAATTACAGACCAGAATCAAATACGCTAATGATGGATTTTAATAATATTTTCACTGAATTAATCACAAAATTTACGCCAGATGTTGTTTCGTATAAGTTATCATTAGATATAAATATGAAACAAATTCCTTATATGCATTATTCCATAGGTGTTCTCAATCTATTATGTCTGCAAAAAGGTGTTGCAATAAATGAATGTTCAAGTCGTTGGATTACTGCAAACAAAAGGTCAAAAATACAACTTTTTGAACAGCATTTTCCCAACTGTAGTTATAAGAACGAAGAACTTGCGTCTTCGGTAATAGCTTGGTTTGCTTTGGGAGAATAATATGGACATAAGAAATGATTATTCGGGAAATGACTTTGGAAAGTATTATTTGATTCAAAAACTTGGCAACGGAGGATTTGGCTCCGTGTATAGGGTTTTTGATAAAATTTTGAGTGTTGAAAAAGCACTAAAAATTCTGGAAGTCAACAATCCAAATGAAGCGTATAAATTGTTCAGTGAAGCCGCTATCCCATATAAATGTCAACACAACAATGTTATTAAAATTAATGGCGGAGAAATTATTCAGTTTAATGGCGAGTTGTTGTTTGTTATAGATATGGATTTAGCAAATGGTATGTCAATTGAAAGTGTCTTAAAAAAATCGTATCTTTCTGTAAACAGAAGTTTGGACATAATAAGAAACATATTGTTCGCCGTAGAATATTCTCATTTGCAAGGTATTATACACAGAGATATCAAACCTGCAAATATTCTAATTGACAATGGTGTTCCTAAATTAGCTGATTTCGGTTTGTCAACGGCATTGGGAAATATTATTGTTCCTTGGAAATGGTATGTTACTCACGCTGCTCCAGAAACTTTCATTAATAATTCGATAGCGACAGTCCAAACGGATATTTTTGCATTGGGAATGACATTATATCGAATGGTTAATGGGGTATCAGACTGGGAGATGTGTTTGCAATCAATTTCTAATGTCGAAACAGCAATAAAATCAGGGAAACTGATAGATAAATTGCCAATGTCACCTATCGTACCTGAAAAGGTAATTAGAATAATACGAAAAGCCTGTAATAAGGACCCTCAAAAAAGATATAATTCAGCAAGCGAAATGAGAAATGCAATCGAAAAACTTCAACCATTGTACGATTGGGCGAAAGTCTCCGACTTCGATTGGAAAGGCACTTCGGAAGGGAATCCGCAAAAAGAAATTTGCATTGAGCCAAAACGCAACGCAATTAGCGTTTTAGTTTATAATAATAACAGGAAATCTTCAAGTGATTCAAAAAAGTTTGCTGATATGTTAGACGCCAAGAAATATATGTTTGAATATATAAAGCAAACAACATTGAAATAGCTTGTTTGTTGTTTCCCAAAGGAAATAGAAAAAACAAAATACTCGAACATCTAAGAATTTTTGGTTAATGTCAGATTGTAAGGCATTTAACATATTCACAAGAAGAACATTAGAGGCGAAAAAAGCCTGTGCTTATGGGCTTCGCAGACGGTAAATTGAGCGTGGTAATGATTTTATATTGCCTATGCCGATTTTAAGGTTCTAACCGTCTCCCTACTTGAAAAATTTATAAATTTATGCTATACTATCAACCGTCAAGAAAACCACACGCAATTATTCTTCGGACAGTAATGAAAAGCTCCCGATTGATTTTGGCGTGATAGCAAACAAGTGATAGCTATTTGATAGCAGAAGTCAATATACCTCATAGAATAGAGATAATCTGTATCAAATCATAGCATATCAAGTCAAAACTCCAAAACAAAATCGTTTAAGGTTGGTTTTGTGTTTAGGAGTGGGAATAATTTTGAGGTCATTAAAAACCCTGTGTTTATGCGGGTTTTGGCGTTTTGAAGTCCTCTGTGGCAACGAAATGGCAAAGACATTTTTGAGGAAACGGGGGACACATACATGCAGGTCGGGAACTCTATTCCCCCGAATTGAAGCTGCCGCAACAGAGCAGACGCCCTGAAAGCCGCCGATCCGATGGCATGGAGCGTAAGATGCACCATATTCAGGCGGCAGCGAGAGAGGTTGTCAATCGAAGCATTATCTTTATCTAAACTATTTAAGGGGGGGCATTTAATAATATGCCCCCCTTTAGTGAACGGAGAACGAATTTCCCTTGCGGGAAAAGCGGTGCTATATTCGGAGGCTGAGATTTATGTCGGAGAAAAGGAAAACGACACAATATCTGAACGGGATGCGCTCTGCTGTCCCTGTAATATTGGGCTTTGTTCCAGTGGGCATTGCCTATGCAATCATGGCGAGACAGGCAGGCTTTTCCGTATTACAAACCTGTGGGATGTCTTTGACGGTCTTTGCGGGCGCAAGCCAAATGATGGCGGTTGGGATGTATGTGCAGGGTGCAAGTGTGATTGCCATGATTCTCGCAACTTTCATCTTGAATTTGCGGCATCTGATTATGAGTACCTGTGTTGTCAATCAAATGAGGGGTGACAGCACGATCATAAAATTACTGGCAGCTTTCGGTGTGACGGATGAATCTTTTGCGATTTTTACTACCGAGAAAAAAGAAAAATGCTCTGCATGGTTTTTTCTTGGACTTATCACGGTTACCTATACATCATGGAATGTGGGAACGCTGATTGGTGCAGTAGCCTCAGATTTTTTGCCTCCAATTATTACAGCAAGCCTGGGTATTGCGCTATATGCAATGTTTATCGGGCTCCTTATGCCAAGCCTTACCCACAACTGGAAGCTAGGTGTTTTGGTGGTGCTGACTGCTGTTTGTAACTCTCTTCTGACACAGCTTATGGCAGCAAGCTGGGCGTTGATTGTCTCCACATTGCTGTGTGCTTTTATCGGGGTTTTCTTTGTAGAGCTGGAGGAGGATCCCGGAAATGGATAATACAAAAGTCCTGATATTGATTGTGGGCATGGCATTGGTTACATATATTCCACGAGCAATCCCTGCTGTTCTCATCGACAAAATGCAGTTTGGAGCAAAGACGGAGAAATTCTTAAAGCTGATTCCTTACACGGCCATGTCTGCATTGATTTTTCCCGGTATATTTACAGTAGACATGACCAATCCGGCTATCGGTATCGTTGGCGGAGCTGTAGCCGCAGTATTGGCTTGGAAAAAATGCCCGGTGATGATATGTGTGCTGGCAGCAATTGCAGCGGACTTTTTACTGTATATCATTCTGATGTAAAGAACTTGTGCTTCTGAAAAACCGTTGATTTTTTACATATCGCCATCTGCCCATATAGGCAGGATCATGTGGATACGGCAGAAAAAGGCAGTACTGACTTATGCGGCCGGTGCTGCCTTTTTGCGTTTCTAAATACAACTTCCCTGGGAAATGGACTGGAGGGAGTCCGCTGCCTGCGTTGCGCACATTTTGTGAATGGACTGACGCGTAAATCCGCCAAAAGAGGGGCATAAACGCTGGGCCGGCAGTGCCCGGGGGCATGCGGGCGTTTTACGCAAGGGGGGGGGATGCGCCTCCGCCTGATATAGGAGCAATGGAAACACGGTTGCTCCGCCGCCGCAAATATAGTATAATATTCTTGCAGCGGCAGGCGGGACCCACATTTGCCATGGGGGAAACAGCGGACCGGCTGGCCTGTCCGCACGAACGAGACAAACGGATAAGGAGAAAAAGTTTTATGCTGGAATTTCGGTACGACACCCAACTGCTGATTGAGGGCAAAGGACTGGACGAGGACGCGATTAACGCCTATTTCCAGGAGCATTTTCAGGGCGACTGCCTGCTTGCGGTGGGCGACGAAGAGGTGGTAAAAATACACTTTCACACAAACGAGCCTTGGAAAGTGCTGGAATACTGCGCTTCGGTCGGCAGTATTTACGATATCGTGATAGAGGATATGGAACGGCAGGCGCAGGGCCTGCAGGGTTGAGCGCTGTGCGAGATGTAAAACATTAACTTTTATAAAACAGTTGACAAACAGGCTGAACCTGCATATAATATAAAGCAATCTCTTTGCACTGCATACCATTCCGAACGGAATGTGCGATCAACAGTACAAACTGAGCAGGCGATGCCCGACCGGGCATGGGGCCGGGCCGCATCATTGCGGCAGCAGATGAGAAACGACATCTGCGGGACAGTGGTTGTCTCGCAGATGTTTTTTATTTATCTGCCGGACAGCGGCTTTTGAATGTGGAGTGCCATAGGAGAACTCAAAACGCCTTTGCGGCAAGGAGGATTCTTTTATGACAGACGGACAAAACAGGCTTTGCGGCCTGACGGCGGAAGAGGCGGCGCGCCGGCAGGTGCGCTGCGGTAAAAACGAGCTGCGTCCGCAGCAAAAGGGCGGTTCGCTGAAAAAAGCGCTGCACATGGTTTTTGAACCGATGTTTTTGCTGCTGCTTGCGGCGGCGGCAATTTACTTTGCGCTGGGGGAGCCGCGCGACGGCGCGGTCATGCTGGTTTTTGTGGCCGGGATTATTGTGATTGACGTGGTCCAGGAGTGGAAGACCGACCGGACGCTCAGCGCGCTGCGAGACCTGTCCGCACCGAAAGCACGGGTGGTGCGCGACGGGCGGGAACAGCTCATTGCGAGCGCCGACCTGGTGCCCGGCGACCTTATACTGGTGCGCGAAGGGGATAAGATTGCGGCGGACGGCGCGATTGTCCAGTGCCATGATCTGTGCGTGGACGAATCCACCCTGACGGGTGAGTCGGAGGGCGTTTGGAAGACGGCGGAGCAGGACGGCGGCGCGGCGGACAGCGGCGGCTGGCGGCGCGATTTTTGCTATGCCGGGACGCTTGTGACCCAGGGCTCGGCCGCTGTGCGCGTAGAGCATATCGGCGCGCAGACGGAGTACGGAAAGATCGGGCTGGGGATTGCCGCCGCGCCGAAGGAGGCGTCTCCCCTGCAGCGGCAGACGGGTAAACTGGTGAAAACCTGCGCAGTGATAGCGGGCGTACTTTTTGTACTGGTCGGCCTTGTGACCTGGTTCAACATTGCCGGCGCAAGCCCGGCCGACCGGCTGACTGAGAGCGTGCTGGCCGGGATCACCCTTGCCATGGCGATGATTCCGGAGGAGTTCCCCGTGATTCTCACCGTGTTCCTGTCCATGGGCGCGTGGCGGCTTGCCCGGAAGCGGTCGCTGGTGCGCAGCCTGCCCGGCGTGGAGACGCTGGGTGCAGTGAGCGTGCTGTGCGTGGACAAGACGGGCACTGTCACGCAGAACCGGATGATGGTACAGCGGACATATGCCGCCTGCGGCGGCGGCGAACGGGAGCTCTGCGAAACCATGGGGCGTGCGTGCGAGTCCGACGCTTACGACCCGATGGAGCGCGCGATGCTGGATTACTGCGCAGGGCTGGGAATTGCGCGTGAAACGCTGTTTGGCGGCCGCCTCGCGGCGGAGTACGCATTTACAAGCGAGCTGAAAATGATGGGCCATGTCTGGCAGCGCGGCGGCGTTTTGGAGCTGGCGGCCAAGGGCAGCCCGGAGCGTTTGCTGCCCCTGTGCGGGCTTGCAGACGGCGCGCTTGCTGCGGTGCATGCCGAGGCCGAACGCATGGCGGAGCAGGGCCTGCGCGTGATCGCCGTGGGCGCGGCGCAGTTTGCGGACGAGGGCGAAATTCCGCCGCGGCTGGATGAATGCAGGCTGCGCTTTTGCGGCCTGGTCGGGCTTGCAGACCCGCCTAGGGAGGGCGTGCGTGAGGATATTGAAGCGCTGCAGCGGGCGGGCGTTCGCGTTGTCATGATAACGGGCGACAATGGCGTGACGGCGGCTCGGATTGCGGAAAAGGTGGGGATCCGCAGCGCCGGCGCGACCGTTACGGGCGACGAGCTGGATGCGATGAGCGACGAAGAGCTTCGCCGTGCGGTCGGCACAGCCGCCGTCTTTTCCCGCGTGGCGCCGGAGCACAAAATGCGGATTGTAAAAGCGCTGCAGGAAAACGGAGAAATCGTCGCCATGACCGGAGACGGTGTAAACGACGCCCCCGCCCTGAAACGCGCCGATATTGGCATTGCAATGGGCGGGCGCGGCAGTGAAGTGGCGCGCGAGGCTGCGGATCTGATTCTGCTGGACGACCAGTTTTCAACGATTGTCCAGACCGTCCGCGACGGGCGCAGGATTTACGGCAACATACGCCGGGCGGTGGGGTATGTGTTCGCCATCCATATCCCGATTGCGCTGTCCGCGCTGCTTGCGCCCATGCTCGGGATCGCGTCCGCGTCTATATTCCTGCTGCCGCTGCATGTCGTCCTGCTCGAGCTGATGATCGACCCGACCTGTTCGGTAGTGCTGGAGCGGCTCCCCGCCGAGGCGGACAGTATGGAGCGCCCGCCGCGTTCGCCGAAAGAAAATCTGCTGACGGCGCGGACGCTGGGAAAGAGCGCCGCGCAGGGGCTGGCCGTATTCGCCGCCGCGTTTGGCTGCTATTACGCTTCGCTGGCGCAGTGCGGGGCGGAGGGCGCGCGCAGTATGGGTCTTGCCGTCCTCATTTTTTCAAATATGCTGCTTGTACTGGTGAACTGCTCGGCGCGGGAAAGCGCATGGCGGTCTATAAAACGGCTGGCGGGGGACTGGGTGTTCTGGGCCGCTGCCGGCGGGGCCCTGCTCATGCTGCTTGTCTGTATGTATACCCCGCTCAGCGGCTTTCTGAAGCTCTCGGCCCTGCCGCTGCCCCGGCTGCTGGGCGCCGCCGCCGCTGCTGCCGCGGCAACGCTGTGGTACGAGCTTGTAAAACTCTATAAGCGCCATAAACAGGATTGATTCTTATTTTTGAAATCGGTCCGCGCATACGCCCTCTCTGTGCGCCGAAAAAAGAAAGGCAAAACCGGGAATCGTTCTTATAATTCCCGGTTTTGCCTTTCTTAACAGGGGGAAATTCCACTTCCCGCGGCGTGAAAGCTGGTGTGGACCGTTTGTTTGCTGACGGAGCGCCGTTTTTCACGCCTGGATGTGCTGCGGGAAAGGATATCGCCGCCGCCCCCAAAAGCCGGCGGCTGCGTTTTTTTCATATAATGCGTTCATCGGGGCATACTTAAACGAGAGGACAAACAGCGCTGCCGCAGGGGGGGGGACCGCCGCCGCTGCGCAGGAGAAAATATACTGTCGGCCGCCAAGAAGTTTTAGGACTATTTGTCCAATTCCCTGATAGTACATATTGTCCTTACCTATAATTATGGTGAGGTGATACCGTATGAAATTGAGAATCAGGGATATGCGGGAAGATCGCGACCTGACGCAGCAACAGATTGCGGACTACCTGCGGTGCGACCAGTCGCTCTATTCCAAATATGAACGCGGAGAACGGGACATTCCTCTTCATCTTATTGAAAAGCTTGCGTCGTTTTATAATACCAGCGTGGATTACCTGATTGGAAGGACAAATGAAAAGCGCCCGTACAGGCGTGCGTAACGCGCGCCGGGAAATTCCCTGCGCCTGCCGCGCGTGCAAAAAGGGCCGCAGTGCTGCTGCGGCCCTTTGCGGTTTGCGGGTCAGTTCGCGCCGAGGCGGTCGGCGACGAGAATGGCGCTGTACACATCCTCCGGCGTGACGGGGAAGGGCATGTTGTGCAGCGTGTCGGACGGCGCGCAGGCCGCCTCCGCCACTGCCATAATGCGCTCTTTCGGCACATCCGCCGCACCGAGCATGGCGAGGTTTGTGGGCAGGCCGAGCTTGCGGCAGAAGGCGAGCAGCTCTTCGATTTCCTCATCCGGCGCGTTTTCCAGAACGAGCTGGACCAGCGTGCCGAACGCCACCTTTTCGCCGTGGTACATCTTATGGCATTCGGGAAGTACGGTCAGGCCGTTGTGGATGGCGTGCGCGCCTGCCAGGCCGCCGCTCTCAAAGCCCAGGCCGCTCAGGTAGGTGTTCGCTTCAATAATGTCCTCCACCGCGGCCGAGACGGTGTGCTGCTCGGCGGCGAGCTTGGCCTTGTATCCCTCGCTGTACAGCGTGTCCAGGCAGGCCTCGGCGAGCGCGAGCGCCGCGACCGAGCACACGCCGCCCGCAATGGAGACGGCGCCCTTGCGCTGGCAGGCGCGCGCTTCAAAATAGGTGGCCAGCGCATCGCCCATGCCGGCTACGAGCAGGCGCACCGGCGCGTTCGCGACGATGGCCGTATCGACGAGCACAAGGTCCGGATTGTTCCGGAGGAACAGGTATTTGTCGAACTGCCCGTCCGGCGTATAGAGCACGGACAGGGCGCTGCAGGGCGCGTCGGTGGACGCTGCGGTCGGAATAATGACGGCGGGAAGCTCGGCGTAGAAGGCGACGGCCTTGGCCGTGTCCAGCGCCTTTCCGCCGCCGATGCCCAGCACGATATCGGCGCCCGTCCGCTTTACATCGGCGAGCAGGCGGTCAATCTCCGGCTGGCTGCATTCGCCCTCAAAGCGGTTCATATGCAGAGGCAGGGGCTTTCCTGAAAAGCTGGCTTCGATGTTCTGCCGGTAGTTGTCCAGAATATACGGGTCTACAACGGCATAGGCTCCCGCGGTTCCCAGGTGCTGGATCGCGGCGTAGAGATTCTGCAGTTCATTTTTCCCCTGAATGTATTTCGTGGGCGCGTATGTCCTGCGTGTCATGGTGTATTCCCCTTCCTTTTTTTGGTGTGGATCTTTGCAAGTTTAGTATATCACATTCTGAACCTATTGTGTACTATTTCTGTGATGTTATTATGAATTTCTCATGAAAAATCCGGTTTTTCCTGCGCCGGTGCAGATGGGAGCGCTGTGCGGAGGAAATAAACCAACAACGAAAAGGCCGTTATACAAAAATGCTCAAAACCCTATTCACGAATCATTAATATTTGTGCATCCATCCACTTGACTTTTTTGTCGAATCCGGATATAATTTGGTACATGACAAAGGCATTCATTGAACAACACCATCCCCAACAGGGGCTAAAAGTTATTCAATGAAGGCCTTTTTGCCATTCTGCAATAAAAAGGAGGGATCGCTGTGCCGGATGAACAGATGGCGGTTCGGATTGCGCTGGCAGCGGACGGCGCGCAGACGCTGGAACAGGGCCTGCGCGCCGTCTGCCCGGCCGTGGAAGTGCGCAGGGTTGAACCCGCCGCGCTGGCGTGCGCGCGCATACACGGCCTGCTGTGGGATGTGGACGGTATCGCCGCCGCCGGCGGGATGGACGGTGTGGAGGGAATGGCGGCCGCCGCCCGTTACGCGCGGCAGCGGGACATTCCGTTTCTCGGCCTGGGTGCGGGATTTGCGGCGGCGGTTCTGGACTATATACGCGACGTGCTGGGGCTGGAGGCCGCCGTCAAGGT
>ERZ824978.2820-NODE-2820-length-14250-cov-3.588588_pt1 | contig 14250 bp, 10 predicted proteins | sample MGYA00519860_ERZ824978 | MGnify/ENA primary metagenome ERZ824978 (study PRJEB31778, sample SAMEA3449184) | human gut metagenome | biome: human gut; feature: human-associated habitat; material: faeces | place: United Kingdom | collected 2010/2012 ... | reverse complement strand
TGGGCTTTGCGCATAAAAAAAGGCTGTGTCAGCGTTTTGACACAACCTCTTTCTTGTTTTTGGGCTATCATTCCGAACAGAGAAGTTAAGTTCATTTGTCTGCCTTGCCTTGTTTTGCTTGCTTTTCTTTTCTTTGTTTTGCTTGCTTTCTTGGGGTCAGCAGATTTTTAGTGGGGATTATCTTTATACTTGTGAAGTATTTTTTCTTTCTTTGCTTTTAGGATACTATATCATATCATACCCATATCACATCATATATCTGGCAAGCATCTCCTCTTATGCCTTTCTGTTCTTATGTCTAAAAGAATGCTATGCATCCGTTTATTTGCCCCTTTCATCTCTCTTTATGGTAACTTTTGATTATGAAATCCGTTGAAAATAAGAATTTTAAGATTAGTGTCAATAGATGTATATTTGCATCTTGCACTAAAATATATGAAATTAGCAAGATTGGACAATCATATATTTGTATAAACTCTATATATTTACAAATTATATAGTTATAGATGAAAAGTAGCATTGAAAATATATACAAGCTGAAAGTTAATCAAATAATTGATTACATAAAGTTTAATTTGCATCAGCCATTGCAATTGAATGTAATAGCCGATATAGTAAATGTGTCTCAACGGCAATTGCTTTGTATGATGAGCTCTGTTCTGAATGAACCATTATACCCTTATGTGGCAAGGCAACATGTAGAACGGTCTGTACTATATATGCAAACTGAAGACATGAGTTTACAGAATTTGATTGGGTTAGTCGGCTACGATAACCCGTAATTATTCTCCAAAGCATTTAAGAAATAATTTGGTATTTCTCCCAAAACATATATCAGTAGATTAAGGATGTGATTAAAAGAGTGCGAACATAATAGAAAGGAGTGTGAATTGCACGCTGAACTCCAAAGTTTCGAAGGACTATATTTAGTGTATATGCGTATATGGGGCAAATATGGAGGGAAAGAACTTTATACAACAGCCTGGAGTACATTTTGAGGAATACATCAATTATTCAAAAGAGAATAAAGAATAGAATATCACAAAAATATACATATACCGATAAAATAAACTAAGTCATGGAAAATAGCTTATCTAAATACATCATTCTAACAGAAGAAAACATGGCCAAAGAGCATATCTGCTGTGCATTCTCTGATAAAAAATGCACAGCAGGTTATGAGTTGAAAAAGGGAAGTGATTCGCTTTAAGCGCATCCGGTTTAGCTGGTCATTGGGAGGTCAGTACCTACTAATGACGTTATCGTAGAATATGTTGGAGAGCTCTGAGATTAGTTGACTTTTCCTTTTGCTTTTTTGTCCCTATCTTAGGGGCTATTTTCCAAAATCTTCGTTATGTTCGTAATATTTCCGAGTATATCTATAGATTCCATCTTCCCTTTATTAACAGTTTAATAATTTGTATTTTCGAATTTCACAATATGAGGCAGTATTGGAAATCGGTTATCATGATGCAGGTTTATTCTGTGCTTTTATCAGTAACTAACTACCGCCTTGCTTTTTCAATTTATTGTATATGATGGTTGCATTCTTGATATACTCTTTGTCAATCCCATTATACCGGCAGCGTCCGTCTTAAATTTCGAACATTCTGCTCCGTGCCAGCATGCAGGCCCCAACTACCCCAGCCTTGTCTTTTAGCTTGGAAATAGTCACTGTGGCGTCTTTGTTGACTAGATTCAATGAGTATTTCCTTATTGCCGTTTTAATTGGCTGCACTATATAGTCTCCTGTCGATGATAGTGTACCTCCGATTATTACTAGTTCCGGATTGAATATGCTTATTAATCCAGCTATTTGCCTTCCCAGTTTTTGGCCTATTTCCTCCACTATCTCAATGCATAGTAAGTCCTCTTTGTTGACTGCGGTGATGATTTCATCCAATGTGGGCGGATTTTCTGCGGTCCGTTTTGAAAGTATGGAGCTTTCTCCGCTACCGATTCTTTCTAACAGGATGCGGTGCAGTGCCGACCCTGAGGCTTCCGTTTCCAGGCACCCTTTTTTGCCGCAGTGGCACAGTATTTCATTGTCGAAAACATTGACGTGTCCGAACTCTCCGGAAAATCCGGATTTTCCCGTGTATACCTTTCCGTCTATGATGATGCCGATTCCGAGCCCCCAGCTTATATTGACAAAGATGATGTCTTTTTCCCCTTTGACGCATCCCTGCATGTGCTCTCCATAGGTCATGGCCCTTGTGTCGTTGTCTATGCAGACCGGGTATCCTATCCTTTCAGTCAGTATATCTGCCAAAGGACACTCTGAAAAGTTGAACATGCTGAAACTATATCCTGATTCCGGATTTACCCTTCCGGAGATGTTGATGCAGATATTCATTATCTTCTTGTCGTTGATTTCCGTTCCCTTTATGAAGCTTCGGATGAGTGCACACAGTTCGTCCAAAGCTTCCTGTGTATTTTCGAACTTGTACGGTATGTTCATCCTGATTTCCACCATATCCCCCTTGAAATTGATCAGTCCGATGTTTATGGCAAATTTCTTAATGTCTACCCCAATGAAGTATCCTGATTCCGGGTTGAGTCCGTATAGACTTGGATGGCGGCCGCTACTAGTCTCCAGTTTCCCGTAGTCGTTAATATAGTTGTCCTCACACATTTCATTGATGAATTTGGTGGTTGTGGGCACACTAAGATCGAGTTCCTTGGCCAAATCGGTAATAGTGGAGCTTCCATTATATATATAATGTGTGATGATCCTTTTTTTCAAGAGTGCATTCTTGCTCCCGGCTTCCATTTCTTTTAATAAATTCTGTTTCATATATATGTGTTTTTATATTATTTGCTCTATTTGATTTAATATATTGATATATTTGGCTTAATTAGTTTGAAGTATTATTTATTTAATTTGTTATTATATAAATTATTTAGTATATACACATTAATATGTGTTAAGAATTGGTTATATATTAATCAAATACTTTATTAATTATTGCAAAGATAATAAATATATATATATTTGCAGCATGATAATTGAATAATAACAATTAATATCTAAAACAATGGAAAGCATAATTGATTTTTATCTTAAAAAAGCGTATTCAATAGGTTTTATATATAATAGTTTATCTTAATTTTATTAATGATGAAAACACGCAGGGATTTTTTAAAGAGGACCGCTTTGTTGGGTGCGTCTGCATTCATAGCCCCTTCATTGTTAGGGCGAGAGAGAGATGGAGATTGTTTCTTTTCTCAAGAGTCTACCTCTTCCATGCTGGTCCCCATGGGTGATGCACTTAAAATTACCGGCACGTTCTTGGATGAGATATCCCATGATATTCCCCATCAGAATTGGGGGGAAAGGGAATGGGATCAGGATTTTCGGTATATGCGGAGTATTGGAATTGACACGGTCATAATGATCCGGTCGGGCTATCGCAAATTCATCACTTATCCTTCAGCGCATTTATTGAGCAAAGGGTGTTATATGCCTTCTGTCGATTTGCTGGATATGTTCCTTCGCCTAGCGGATAAGTACAGCATGAAGTTTTACTTTGGTCTCTATGATTCAGGACGTTACTGGGATACGGGTGACCTTTCTTGGGAGATAGAGGATAACAAATACGTGATAGACGAGGTCTGGCGGAACTATGGCAGCAAATACAAGAGTTTTGGAGGTTGGTATATTAGCGGTGAGATAAGCCGTGCCACTAAGGGAGCTATCGATGCTTTCCATGCTATGGGCAAGCAGTGCAAGGACGTTTCCGGAGGTCTGCCCACTTTCATCTCGCCGTGGATTGACGGGAAAAAGGCTGTGATGGGTACAGATAAGTTGACAAAGGAGGATGCGGTTTCTGTTCAGGAGCATGAAAGGGAGTGGAATGAAATTTTCGATGGCATTCATGATGTGGTTGACGCCTGTGCTTTTCAAGACGGACATATCGATTACGATGAACTGGATGCTTTCTTTACGGTGAACAAAAAGCTGGCTGATAAGTATGGCATGAAATGTTGGACAAACGCTGAAACCTTTGATCGTGACATGCCCATCGACTTTTTGCCTATTAAGTTTGACAAGTTAGGGATGAAGCTGGAGGCTGCCAAGCGAGCCGGTTATGACAAGGCCATCACTTTTGAGTTTTCTCATTTTATGAGTCCTCAATCAGCATATTTGCAGGCAGGACACTTGTATAATAGGTATAAGGAATATTTCAATATTAAGTGATTATGAATTTTATGCTCAGATTGTTTTGCAGTTGTTGTCTGTTCTTGGTTGTCTCAATCATGCAGGCTGCAATTTATCCAGATCCCGTTGAAGGCGTGGTGACCTGTAAAGGCAAAGGGCTTGCTGGTGTTGTGGTGACAGATGGTTTTGACGTGGTGCTGACTGATGCTCAGGGGCGTTATGAGTTGCCGCGCAACCGGGATGCTCGGTTTGTATATCTTTCCACGCCTGCAGGTTATCTGCCGCAAGAGGGTGGTGGGCATATCGCTTTCTTTTTCCCGCTTAAGAAAGGCCGTTTAAAGTATGATTTTGAATTGAAGAGGAATCTGAAAGATGATATGAAGCATGTGTTTATGGTACAGACTGATGTGCAAGTCAGCTGTCAGGAGCATTTAGACAGTTATCGTTCTTATGTAGGTAAGGCACGAGCCTTTATGGAAAAGTATGCCAAGGAGCGTGATGCCTTCGTGTTGGATTGTGGTGACATTGTGGGTAATACTCCTAATTTATACCTAGATTACATTCAAGTGTCTGGCGGTCTGGGATTGCCTGTTTACCGTATCATAGGAAATCATGATATGGAAATAGGTGTACGTTCTTTTGAACATTCATACAAGACTTATGAGGACTATTTTGGTCCCATTTATTATTCTTTCAATCGTGGAATGGCACATTATATTATACTAGACAATTGTTTTTATATCAATAGGGATTATCGTTATATAGGTTACATTGATGAACGTACCCTGCAATGGATGGAGAAAGATTTGGCTTTGGTGCCGAAAGATCATCTGGTATTTGTAATGATGCATATTCCTTCCAGTACTACCAAGGACATCAAGTTCAATGCCTTGCTGCCTGACGAGACAAGCAATGCCAATAGTCTGTATGCTTTGCTGAAAGACCATGAGGCACACCTCATTACCGGACATACACATGTGAACGGTAACGTGGTGTTCAACGACCGGTTAATGGAACACAATACAGCTGCTGTATGTGCAGGTTTTTGGAAATCCATGCTTTGTTCTGACGGTACCCCCCAAGGCTTTGGACTTTATGAGGTAGATGGTAATCAGGTGAAGTGGTACTACAAAGCGGTAGATTATCCGCTGGAATACCAGTTTCAGGCTTATGCTCCGGGTAGTTCGAAAGAGTTTCCCGAAGAAGTGCTGGCCAATGTTTGGAATTGGGATGAGCAGTGGAAGGTAGAGTGGATCGAGAATGGTACTTGTATGGGGGAGATGACCCGTTGTGAAGGTTTGGATCCGGCTGCTGTAGAAGCTTTTTCCGATCGTGAAAAGATGGGAGCACCTTGGGTGAATGCTTTCCCTACCAATCATTTGTTTAAGGCTGTTCCTAAAGATAAAAAGGCTCGCATAGAAGTACTGGTGACCGATCGCTTCGGTTCTGTTTATAAGCAACTTGTAAAAGAATAATTTGAATTTAATCGATAAATTTTATACTATGAAATCTTCAGTCAATATTGGTTATGTAGTTTTCTTGTCTGTTGTGGCAGCTTTGGGAGGATTTCTTTTCGGATATGATACAGCAGTCATTTCCGGTACCATTGCCAAGGTAACCGCTCAGTTTAATTTAGATACCATGTCGTCAGGGTGGTATGTGGGCTGTGCGTTGATAGGTTCCATTGTAGGAGTGCTCTTTGCTGGTATTTTAAGTGACAAGCTTGGTCGTAAACGTACCATGATTCTGTCGGCCATACTCTTTTCTATGTCTGCTATCGGTTGTGCGGTATGTGCAGATTTCAATCAGTTGGTGGTTTACCGTATTGTCGGAGGTGTAGGTATCGGTGTGGTTTCCATTGTGTCCCCTCTTTATATATCCGAGGTGTCGGTAGCTCAGTACCGTGGACGCTTGGTATCACTTTATCAATTAGCGGTTACCATTGGCTTTTTAGGAGCTTATCTAATGAATTATCAGTTGCTTATGTATGCTGAGACCCATGCAGGAGCTGCCGATAACTGGTTTAACTGGATTTTTGTGAATGAAGTATGGAGAGGAATGTTGGGAATGGAGACTTTGCCTGCTTTGCTGTTCTTTGTCATTGTCTTCTTTATTCCGGAAAGTCCGCGTTGGCTGATTGTCCGCAATCGTGAAGAGCGTGCGGTCAATATTTTGGAGCACATTTACAGCTCTTCCAAAGAAGCGTTGGTGCAATTGAACGAAACGAAGTCTGTTCTTACTTCCGAAATCCAATCAGAGTGGTCCTTGCTTTTGTCGCCGGGTATTATGAAAGCCGTTATTATTGGTGTATGTATAGCCATCCTCGGACAGTTTATGGGAGTGAATGCAGTCTTGTATTATGGTCCTTCCATCTTTGAAGGGGCTGGCCTTTCCGGTGGCGATTCCTTGTTCTATCAGGTGTTGGTGGGGCTGGTCAATACCCTGACTACTGTACTGGCTCTTGCCATTATTGATAAAGTGGGTCGTAAGAAATTGGTGTATTACGGTGTTTCAGGCATGATTCTTTCATTGGTATTGATAGGCTTTTATTTTATTGCCGGAGAATCATGGGGTATTTCAAGCCTATTCCTGCTAGTTTTCTTTTTGTTCTATGTGTTTTGCTGTGCGGTTTCCATTTGCGCAGTCGTGTTTGTATTGCTTTCCGAAATGTATCCAATCCGGGTGCGTGGACTGGCCATGTCCATTGCCGGTTTTGCATTGTGGATAGGTACATACCTGATTGGGCAGCTTACCCCCTGGATGCTCCAAAATCTTACCCCCGCCGGAACATTCTTCCTGTTTGCTGCCATGTGTATTCCCTACATGCTGATAGTTTGGAAACTGGTGCCGGAGACCACCGGAAAATCATTGGAAGAGATTGAACGTTATTGGATGAAAACAAAAAATTGACCTTAATAATAGATATGATGAAAATTAGAAAAATTTTATTGAGTGGTTGTTTGGTGGTAACTTTATGCTCATGTGGTGGTTCTCAAAACGAGAATTTGAATCTTACTCTATCAAAAGATGCTCTGTTTGATAAGGTAAAAGGTGCTTGGGCCGGTCAGGTTATCGGCTGTACGTATGGAGGTCCTACAGAGTTCCGCTATCTGTCTACTATGATTCCGGATTCGATAGTGATGCCTTGGGGACCGGGTGAAATAAAAAAATGGTTTGATGGTGGTGGCGGTTTGTACGATGATGTGTATGTGGATTTAACCTTCATCGAAACCATGGAGCGTTGTGGCTTGGATACCCCTGCTGATTCTTTTGCCGTAGATTTCTTAGCCAAAGAATATCCTTTGTGTCATGCCAATCAGCAGGCCAGATACAACCTCTTGCATGGTTTATCCGCTCGCGAAAGTGGTTATTGGAAAAACAATCCGCATGCCAATTGCTTGGATTTCCAGATTGAAGCCGATTTTGCCGGTATTGTAACACCGGGTATGGTGAATAGTGCAGTCGATATCTGCGACCGTGCTGGGCACATCATGGCTTGTGGCGACGGTTGGTATGGTGGTGTATATGTAGCGGCCATGTATTCCTTGGCTTATGTGAGCAATGACGTGAATTTCATTGTTACGGAAGCATTGAAGTCGGTACCGGCTGAAAGTAAGTTCCATGAATGCATGAGCGACGTTATCTGTTGGCATCAGCAATATCCTACAGACTGGAAAAAATGTTGGCAAGAGATTGAAAACAAATGGGGAACCGCCGATATCGCTTGTCCCGATGGTGTAGAAGTACCTTTTAATATTGAAGCCTACGTGAATGGTGCCTACATTGTCTTGGGCCTGCTGTATGGTGAAGGCGATTTTGAACGTACCATTGATATTTCTACACGTGCCGGTCAGGATTCAGATTGTAATCCAGCTTCTTCAGGTGGTATCATTGCTACCATGTTGGGTTATAACCAATTGCCTGAAAAATATAGAACCGTTTTGATGGAAGTAGCCGATCGTCCTTTCAATAATACTGTAAGTTTTAATAAAGGTTGCGAGTTGAGTTACGGACAGGCATTACGTTTTATTGAACGCGAGGGGGGGAAGGTGAATCAGGATGTGATAGAAATCAACTATCAGGAACCGAAAGCCGCACCGCTTGAAATCAGCTTTGAAGGATTGAAGCTTGATAAGCGCATATCTATAGAGAATTGGGTAGCTAAGTTCCCGGAAATTAAATTCCATGGTATAGGTGCTGTTATCAAGGGAGCCGTGCAAGGTGAAAATGTTCCTGAAGATTATGTCGCTCAGTTAGAAGTTTACTTTAACGATAAACTGGTAGAAACTTGCGAGTTGCCTTTGAAGTACAATCACCGTAAACATGAATTGTTCTTCAACTATGAACAGCCTGAAGGAGATTACACGCTGACTTGTAAATGGTTAAATCCAGTGAAAAGTGCTGATATTTGGGTGAGAGAAGTGGTGACTTATACGAAGTAAGAACATATTATATTAACCATTAAATAAGTCAATATTATGGTAGATTTTAAACAGTTAGCAGAACAGTATAAGGAAGAACTGCTGGATCGGGTACTTCCTTTTTGGTTGGAACATTCACAAGATGCCGAGTTCGGCGGATACTTCACTTGCTTGAACCGCGATGGATCTGTGTTCGATACAGATAAGTTCATTTGGTTGCAAGGTCGTGAAGTATGGCTTTTCTCCATGCTTTATAATAAAGTAGAGAAGCGTCAGGAGTGGCTCGATTGTGCTATTCATGGAGGAGAATTCCTGAAAAAGTACGGTCACGATGGTAATTATAATTGGTATTTTTCTCTAGATCGCCAAGGCAACCCGTTGGTTGAGCCTTATAACATATTCTCTTACACCTTTGCCACCATGGCTTTTGGTCAGTTAAGCTTGGCCACTGGTAATCAAGAATATGCTGATATAGCCAAAAAGACTTTTGATATTGTTTTGTCAAAGGTAGATAATCCGAAAGGCAAGTGGAACAAGCTGCATCCCGGAACTCGTAATCTGAAGGGCTTTGCCTTGCCCATGATTCTTTGTAATTTGGCATTGGAAATAGAACATTTGCTCGATGAAGATTTCTTGGTGAAAACCATGGATGTATGTATACATGAGGTGATGGAAGCTTTCTTGCGTCCGGAATTAGGCGGTATTATTGTAGAAAATCTGAATGGTGACAATTCGTTGGTTGATTGTTTTGAAGGTCGTCAGGTAACTCCCGGTCATGCCATTGAAGCCATGTGGTTTATCATGGATTTAGGCAAGCGTTTGAACCGTCCGGAATTGATAGCAAAGGCTAAGGACACAGCTTTGAAAATGTTGGAGTATGGTTGGGACAAGGAATTCGGTGGTATTTATTACTTCATGGACCGCAAAGGTTGTCCTCCCCAGCAGTTGGAATGGGATCAGAAATTATGGTGGGTACACATTGAAACCTTGATTTCCATGTTGAAAGGTTATCAGTTTACAGGCGATGAAAGATGCCTGGAATGGTTTGAAAAAGTACACGATTACACATGGACGCATTTTAAGGATGCCGAACATCCTGAATGGTATGGTTATCTGAACCGTCGTGGGGAAGTGCTCTTACCGTTGAAGGGTGGAAAGTGGAAAGGCTGTTTCCATGTGCCAAGAGGACTCTATCAATGTTGGAAGACATTGGAATACATTTATTTGGATAAGAAATGATACTAATTAATAAAATTCTAATATAAAATGAAAAACAAGTATTTTTGTTGGCTATTCTTGTTATTTGCTTTGATTAGTGCTGGCGCTAATGCTCAGGTGAAGGTAGAGGGTAGTGTATTCGACGAGATGGATAATCCGTTGATTGGTGTGTCTGTGTTTACAGAGAATCGTAAGGCAGGTACGGTGACCGATGTGGATGGTCATTTCTCTATTACCGTGCCGAACACAAGGGAAATCTTAACCTTTTCTTATGTGGGTTATACTACCCAAAAAGTGACTTTGAAAGGTCGAAAACTTTTGAAGGTGGTTTTGAAAGAAGACTCAGAACTGCTGGACGAGGTAGTAGTGGTAGGTTACGGTACACAGAAGAAAGGTAGTGTTACCGGTGCTATCTCTCAAGTAGGTAACAAAGAATTGAAGATGGCTCCTAGTGGTTCTCTTTCTAATATGTTGGCCGGTCGTTTGCCGGGTTTGATTACAAAGCAGAGCAGTGGTCAACCGGGTCAAGATGGATCTAGTTTGTATATCCGTGGTAATGGTGCTGGTGACGGTGACCCTTTGATTGTTGTCGATGGTGTTGTAACGGACTATTTTCCCTCATTCTCACAAGATGAAGTAGAATCAATTACTATCTTGAAGGATGCTACTGCAGCTGCTGTATATGGTGTGCGCGCTGCTGCCGGTGTTATTTTGGTGACTACGAAACGTGGTACAGTACAGAAGCCTACGGTTACCGTGAATTCTTCGGTTACTTTAAGTCAGAATACAAATTTTCCGGAATTCCTAAATGGTCCCGATTTTGCGTATTGGTACAATACAGCACAGCGTATGGATGGAGTAGCAGAAGAAAGTTTGCGCTTTTCCGCTGATGAAATAGCTCGTATTGAAAATCCTGGCTCTGACGAACAGGTATATGGTAATACCGATTGGTTTGATTTGCTTTTCAAAGATGTTGCTCCTACTTATACTAATAATGTATCTGTATCAGGTGGTACAGATAAATTAAAGTTCTTTGCTTCTGTTGGAGCTTATAATCAAAAGGGTATCATTGATAAAACTTCTTATGATAAGTATAACTTCCGTTCCAATATGGATGCAAAGATTACCGATAATTTTGATTTGTCTTTAGGCTTGTCTGGTTATGTTTCTACAGATAGCGAGCCGGGGGCTGGTGCCGGTCCGGGTACTTATGCTTCTATTTTCCAGCAGGCTATGCTGTCTTACCCTTACTTGCGCTCTGAATACAACGGTCTTCCTGTCGGTAGCTTGAACTTGGATGGTAACGGTAATAACAACCCTATTGCCGCTCGTGACCTTTCTGGTAAGAATACTAATAAGAAAACTTATTTCCAAGGAAATGTCTCTATGAAGTGGCAATTGCCAGTTAAAGGATTAAGTGTGAAGTTGAATGGTTCATATGTGAAGCATTATGCTATGCGTAAGAAATATTTTTTGCCTTATGATTTGAATTGTTGGAATCAAAGTACTCGTAGTTGGGGGGTTGAAAAAGGCAGAATTGCTAGTACAGCGTCCTTGAACCAGTGGTTTACTGAAACAGAGGAATATACCATTCAGCCAGCGATTGAATACGCTAATAACTTCGGGAAACATGCTGTATCTGGTTTGTTTTTGTATGAATTTACAAATTCTAAATTTTCAAGTTTATCAGCGGGTAGAGAAGATTTTCCTATTACCGATATCATGGATATGTCATGGGGACAAAAAGTTAACGATAATTTGGTGAAGGGTGGTCATGGCATAGATAAACGTGCCGGTTATGTTTTGCGTTTGAATTATTCTTATGATGATAAGTACTTATTGGAAATAACAAGTAGAATCGATGCTTCGACGGCCTTGCCTAAGAAGTACAGATGGGGTGTATTTCCCGGTGTCTCTGTAGGATGGCGTGTTTCTCAAGAAGACTTTTTTAAGGAAGCCGTTCCTTTTATGGAAAATTTGAAGATTCGCGCATCGGCAGGACGTTTGGGTAGTGATAGAGCTATTAGTAATACAATGACTTATTTTTCAACCGCTAGTTTGTCTACAGACCCTATTGTTTTGTTCGGTAATACACCTCAAAAGTATTTGGGTATCAGTCGTCCAGTTAACCCCTTATTGAAATGGGAGTTGACAGATACGTATAATGTGGGTATTGAGTCAAGTATGTGGAATGGCCTGTTGGGGGTAGAATTAGATGTGTTCTACATGAAGACAACCCGTTCATTGGAATCGCAGTCTGCCAGCTTCCCACCTTCTTTGGGAGATTATTATCCTGCTTATACGAATTATGGCTCTCATGATAATCGTGGTTTTGAATTGGTGTTGACACACCATAATTGTATTAAAAATTTTAGCTACAATGTTCGTGGTAACATTTCATGGGCACGTAATAAGATTTTAAAAATGACAGAAGATCCTAATGTACCTAATTATATGCGTAGTACTGGACGTCCGATGGGTGAGTATTGGGGATTTGTAGCAGAAGGCTTGTTCCAGACGGAAGAAGAAATTGCACACAGCGCAGTTTATGGTCCTACACTTCCTGGTGATATTAAACTGAAAGATATCAACGGTGATGGTAAGATTACCTATGATCAGGATAGAGTACCCATCGGTCGTAGTAGTACACCGGAAATGATGTTTGGTTTAAATATCGGAGCTGAGTGGAAAGGTATAGATTTCTCTATGTTGTGGCAAGGTGCGGCTTTGTTTGATGTGAATCTCTGTGGAATGTATGCGAATGTAGGTTACGATAATACTTTCTATACAAAACCTTTTTATTGTGATGGTAATACTCCTTACTATTTGGTGGAAAACTCTTGGCGTCCTGATAATCCGGATGCAGAATATCCTCGTTTGGGTATTGTTTCACGGGATAATGGTGGTAAAATGTCTTCTTGGTGGGTGGAAAATGGTACCTACATACGTTTGAAAAGTATGCAGATTGGTTACACATTGCCATCTCAATGGGTTACACCGGCAGGCATTAAAAAAGTACGTTTTTATGTTTCTGGTGGTAACTTGTTAACATTTTCCCATTTGAAGCATTTGGATCCTGAAATGCCGAGTGTTAATCAAGGATACTATCCACAACAACGTACGTATGAATTGGGATTAAATGTTACATTCTAAAAATGAAGAAAATGAAATCAAAAAATAAAATTCTTGCTGTTACTGCATTCGCAATGCTGTCATTGATGGGGTGTAATATCGACCCAATTTTGACGGATAGTTATTCAGAGGATGTAGCCTGGTCAAATGTTGACAATTTACGTTTAAATTTAAATGGCTTTTATTCGTTGATTGGAGGTTATTACGGAAGTGAGGTAGAGAATGATGCATGTACGGATATTCTAAAGATGAATGGGCCACGTGATTCAGAAAACCTGTTTGTTTTTGGATCTGCTCCGATTACTCCTGCCGCTAATCCTTTCAATAATTGGGATAACCGTCATACATGGCAACTATCTTGCTGTAGATTCTTGCATAACTTGGCAGAACATAGAGGTAATTTTCCAGAGAGCATAGCTAATGAAGCTGAGGCTGAGGCCCGTTTTTTCCGTGCATTAGTGAATTTTGATTTGGCTAAAAGATTTGGTGCCAGCTTTATCTTGCATAAGGAACTTCCGGTAATGGGAGAAAAGAACCATGCTCGTTGTACTCCTGAAGAATGTTGGGATTTCATTTATGAAGACTTGACGTTTGCTGCGAAATATCTGCCCAAGCGTTGGGATGATGCTACCAAAGATCCTTGGGGAGAAGCTACTCATACTGGACGTGTCACTCAAGGTGCAGCTTGGGGAATGTTGGCTCGTGCCATGCTTTATGCGCAACGTTGGAAAGATGCATCCGATGCTGCTTTGGAAGTGAAGAAGTTAGGTTATGCTTTGTATAAGAATCCTAGCCGTCCAGATAAAGGTTACGGTGAATTGTTCATGAACAGAAGAAGTGCGCGTGTAGATAATAATGAAAGTATTATAGAATGTGGTTATTCTTATGATGATGAGATGGACTATTCGTTTGATTATTTTTATTGTCCACCCAGCGATGGAGGTTATGCAGAAGCCAGTCCTACTGAGGATTTGGTATCTGCTTACGAAATGGCAGATGGACGTGAGTTCAGTTGGTCTGATCCTACAATGAAAGCGAATCCGTATGTAGGTCGTGAACCGCGTTTCTATGCATCGATTCTTTATAACGGTGCACCTAATAGATTCACGGTGACGGGGAATGTTGGCAAAAATTTAAGTGGTTATGGACACTACTTTATTTCTTTTTCCGGCGATTATTATGTAATTGCTGATAATATTTTAAGTGGGGCAACAGGAGACTTTATAGGGGAACCAACAGCAGATGCAACGAAGGTTTATAAGGATAATTTATAACGTAGTAGATTTATTATGCGCAGCAAGGATTGGTTTTTAGAGT
>ERZ824978.2814-NODE-2814-length-14294-cov-8.952103_pt1 | contig 14294 bp, 10 predicted proteins | sample MGYA00519860_ERZ824978 | MGnify/ENA primary metagenome ERZ824978 (study PRJEB31778, sample SAMEA3449184) | human gut metagenome | biome: human gut; feature: human-associated habitat; material: faeces | place: United Kingdom | collected 2010/2012 ... | reverse complement strand
CCGGGTCGATGCGCTCGATGATGGGGATGCCGAAGGCCATGGTCTTGCCGGTGCCAGTGGGGGCTTTGGCGATGATGTCCTTACCCTCCAGCATAGGCGGGATGCACCCGGCCTGCACCGGCGTGCTGACCTGATAGTGCTTATTTCGTATGGCGCGCATGGTGGCCTCGGAGAGTCCGAAGGAGTCAAAGGCCGCGCCCTGGGTGTATTCCATAGCGTTCTTCCTCTTTATCACATAATTCCACGATATAGTATACCATACGTGTCAATATGCGGCAAGGCCGCGCCTGTTTGCAGGCGCGGCCTTTATTCGTCGTGGTCGGTGGGCCGCTGCGACTGGCCGAAGGTGATGGCGCTGCTGCCGTACTTCTCCCGGATGGCGTCCACGGCACTCTCCAGCTTTTCCTGCCGCTGGCTGCGGCGGGCGGTCTGACCTCCCAACAGGTCCAGCTGGTGGTAGGACTGGCTGCTGTCCGTGACGTACAGGGCCGTCACCGTCATGGCGCGGATGGGCGTGGGGGCTTTCCACAGCTGGCGGGCCAGGGCCTGGGCCGTCTCCCATATATCCCGCATCAGGTGGGTGGGCTCGTCCAGCCGCAGCTGGCGGCTGGCGGATTTGAAGTCCGCGCTTTTCAGCGTGACGCTGACGCCGCCGGCGTACAGCCCCTGCTTCCGCAATCGGGTGGCCACGCTGTCGCACAGCGGCGCAAGCCCCTGCTGTATCTGCTCCCACCGCACCAGGTCGGCGGGGAACGTTGTGCCGTTGCCCACGGACTTCACCGGCTCGTGCTGGTGGCGGGGACGGACAGGACTTTTGTCCAGCCCGTTGGCATACTGCCACAGCTGGACGCCCATCTTGCCCAGCAGCTGCTCCGCCAGCGCCTCGGGACAAGCGGCCAGCTGGCCGATGGTCTCGATGCCGTACTGGGCCAGCGTCCGCTGGGTGGAGCGGCCGGCGAAGAGCATCGCCCCCACCGGCAGCGGCCACACGATGTCCTGCCAGCCCTCCGGCGGGATGACGGTGGTGGCGTCCGGTTTTTTCAGGTCGCTGCCCAGCTTGGCGAACACTTTATTGAAGGACACGCCCACGCTGAGGGTAAGGCCCGTCTCCGCCTTCACCGTTTCGCGGATGCGGTCGGCCAGGGCTTTGGCGTCGCCGCCGAAGAGGTGCAGGCTGCCGGTGACGTCCAGCCAGCTCTCGTCAATGCCGAAGGGCTCTACCAGGTCGGTAAAGCGCTCGTAGATCTCGTTGACTTTTTTGGAATAGGCCTTATACAGGTCGTGGTGGGGCGGCAGCAGCACCAGCACGGGGCATTTCTTCTTGGCCTGCCACACCGTTTCCGCCGTCTGCACGCCACGCTTCTTCGCGGGCTCGTTTTTGGCCAGAATAATGCCGTGCCGCGACTCCGGGTCGCCGCACACCGCCACGGGGACTTCCCACAGCGCGGGCTTGTCCAGCAGCTCCACCGAGGCGAAGAAGCAGTTCAGGTCGCAGTGGAATATGACGCGCCGGCCCATCATACGCCGCCTCAGTAGCCGATGCGGCGGTCCACCAGCCGCGTCGGCTTCTCGCCCCGGCCGTAGCGCTCCAGATCCTCGCAGAACAGGGCCACGTTGCGGTCGCGGGTGTAGCCCAGGCTCATTTGGCCGGAGATGTGGGGCGTGAGCAGCAGGTTTTGGGCCGTCCACACCGGGTCGCCGGCGGGGACAGGCTCTTCCTCGAACACGTCCAGCGCCGCGCCGGCGATACGCCCGCCGTTCAGCGCCGATACCAGCGCGTTTTGGTCGATGGCGCTGCCCCGGCCCACGTTGACCACACAGGCGGTGGGCGGCAGGAGGGCGATGCGACCGGCGGAGAGGATGTTCTTCGTCTCGCCGGTGGACGGCAGGGCCATCACAAGAACATCCGTGTCCGGAAGGAGAGCGTCCAGCTCGTCGTGGGTATAGATGGCGTCAAAGGCGGGGTCGGCGGCCTTTTTAGTGCGGCGGACGCCCCGGATGGACGCGGTGCCCATGGCCTTGGCCCGGCGGGCGAACTCCGTGCCGATGTCCCCCGTGCCCAGGACGGTGATGGTGCTGCCGATGATAGACCGCATGGGCTGCACCGTGCCCCAGCGGTGGGCGGCGGCGTCGGCACAGTATGTCATCTCATGGCGCAGCAGCATCAGCGTGACCATGATGAGGTGCTCGGCAATGGTGACGCCATACGCGCCGGAGGAGTTGGACAGCATGACCTCCGGGGAGGGATACAGGCTGTCGTCCAGGTAGGCGTCCACGCCGGCGAAGCTGCCGCAGAACCACTTCAGGTTGGTGAAGGTCTTCAGCTCCGAGGGCCTGGGCATCCCGTAGACGATCTCGTACTCGTCCCGCTTTTCCAGGGGGACGGTCTTGGGTGCGGCGTAATAGTCCACGGCGAAGCCGCAGCGGGCGGCCACGTCGTTGATCTGCTGCCGGTGCTTCGGCTCGGTGAAATTGTCATAGACGGCGATCCTTCTCATCTGTATACCTCCAATAGTTTTTCCGCGCAGCGCATCCCATCGGCGGCGGCGGACAGGATGCCACCGGCATAGCCCGCCCCCTCGCCGCAGGGATAGACGCCCCGTATATTTGCTTCATAGTGTTCGTCCCGCACCAGCTTTACCGGTGAGGAGGAGCGCGTCTCCACGCCGGTGAGCAGCGCGTCCGGGCTGTCGTAGCCCTTCAGCTTCCGGCCCAGTACCGGCAGGGCCTGGGCCAACGTCTCACAGACAAAGGGCGGCAGACAGCGGTGCAGGTCGGTGTAGAACACGCCGGGACGATAGGTGGGCCTCACAAGGCCCGGTCCGACGGAGGGACGGCCCGCCAGGAAGTCCTCCACCCGCTGGCAGGGGGCGTTATAGCCACCGGTGAGGGAATAGGCAGCCGCCTCCAGCTGCCGCTGCCACGCCATACCCGCCAAGGGGTGGGCCGAGGGGAAGTCCGCCGGGGTGACGTTCACCAGCAGCGCGCCGTTGATGTTCTCCCCGTCACGGGCGTATTCGCTCATGCCGTTGGTGACGGTGCGCCCTGTCTCCGACGCGGCGGCCACCACCTGCCCGCCGGGGCAGACGCAGAACGAAAACGCGCTGCGGCCGTTGTCCAGATGGCAGGACAGCTTATAGGTGCTGGGCGGCAGGGACGGGTGGCCGGCCAGGGCGCGGTACTGGGCCGCGTCCATGTCCCGCTGGCGGTGCTCGATGCGGACACCCACGGCGAAGGGCTTCTGTTCCATGTGCAGGCCCGCGCGGTGGAGCATTTCAAAGGTGTCCCGGGCGCTGTGGCCCAGGGCCAGTATCACCTGATGGGCGGGCAGGTCGTAGGTCTGGCCGTCCTGACGGACGGTGACGGCCCGGAGCGTGCCGCTTTCCACGGCGACACTCTCCAGCCGCGCGCCGAAGCGGATGTCCGCCCCGGCAGCCAGCAGCTCCCGCCGCAGGGCCTGCAGCGCGATGTGGAGCATATCCGTACCCACATGGGGCTTGGCGTCGGTGAGAATATCCTCCGGCGCACCGCAGCGCACCAGTGTCTCCATGATAAAGCGGTGGCGCACATCCTTCGTGCCGGTGTTCAGCTTGCCATCGGAAAACGCGCCCGCGCCGCCCTCGCCGAACTGGACGTTGCTCTCCGTGTTCAGCAGGCCGGTGCGCCAGAAACGGGCCACGTCCTGCTGGCGCTGCTCCACCGGCTGCCCCCGCTCCAGCAGGATGGGCCGTGCGCCGCACCGGGCCAGCACCAGCGCGGCGAACAGACCCGCCGGGCCTGCTCCCACCACGACAGGTCGGGTGTCCGGTTCGGCCACGGCGGCTGGCAGGGCATACGTCTCCGGACGGTAGGCGGACACCCGCTTGTCCCGGCAGCGGCGCAGCACCTGGTCCTCCCGGGCCACGTCCACCGCCAGGGTATACACGAAGGTCAGGCCCTCACGGGCGTCAATGGCCCGGCGCAGCACCGTGCAGGCGCGGATGGCCTCCGCAGGGACGCGGAGTATTCTGGCGCAGCGGCGGGGCAGCTGTGCTTCCGGTTCGTCCGGCAGCAGCCGTATCTGGTCGATGCGCAGCAAGGGCGTCACCTCCTTTTCAAAATGTTCATAATTTTCTTGAAAACTTAAAGGTAGAATTAAGAAAACTGAGTATGCTGATAGACAGTAAGAGGAAGGAACTCAGCGTTCCGCACTTCGTATTTTACCACGGTTTGGCCGCCGCGACAAGCGTCCGCCGTGTTCATTCGCAAAAATCCAGGAGGCGTAGTTCCATGTATAACGACGAATTCAATTCCTACCATTTCACCAATCGGGACGACCTGCCCCGGGACGATTACGCACCCGCATCCCGCCCCCAGCCGGAGATGACTCCCGCGCCGAAGAAGCAGGGCTTCTTCCACCGCACATGGGTCAAGGTCACGGCGCTGCTGCTGGCCTGCGCCGTGGTAGGCGGCGCGGCAGGCGTCGGCGGTGCGGCGATGGTCAACGGCGGCAGCGGCAACGAGGCCACCATCCAGGAGAGTGGGCGCAAGCCCGTGAGCGTACAGGTCAAGACGGTGAACGGCCTCACGAAGATGGACCCCAACGAGGTGTATGCCGCCACGGTGAACAGCACCGTGTCCATCAACTGCTCGGCCACCGGCACCAACATCTTCGGCCAGACCACCCAGTCCGCCTCCAGCGGCAGCGGCTTTATTATCACCAAGGACGGCTATGTGGTCACCAACCACCATGTGGTGAGCAAGGCCAGCTCCATCAAGGTGACGCTGTATAACGGCGAAACCTACGACGCCACACTTATCGGCAGCGACAGCGACTACGATGTGGCTGTGCTGAAGATCAACGCCGAGGATCTGCAGCCTGTGACACTGGGCAACAGCACCGACGTCAACGTGGGCGACTCCGTGCTGGCCATCGGCAATCCCCTGGGCGAGCTGACCTTCTCCATGAGCCAGGGCATCGTGTCCAGCTGCAACCGGGCCATCAACGTGGACGGCACGCCGTTCAACATGATCCAGGTGGACTGCTCCATCAACCCCGGCAACTCCGGCGGCCCGCTGATGAACCTGTACGGCGAGGTGGTGGGCATCGTGTCCGCCAAGTATTCCACCTATTCCACCACCACGGTGGAGGGTCTGGGCTTCGCCATCCCCATCAGTGATGTGAAGGCCATCATCACCGACATCATGGAAAACGGCGCGGTGACGGATAAGGCCTACATGGCCATCACCGCCGGCACGATGACGGCGCAGATGGCGGCACAGTACAGCATCGACATCACCCAGGGCGTGTTCGTCTACTCCGTGGTGGACGGCGGCGCAGGTGACAAGGCCGGGCTGCGGCTGGGCGACGTGATCACCAAGATGAACGACACCGACCTGACCAGCCGGCAGGATATGTCCGCGGCCATGAAGAGCTACCGCGCCGGAGACACCGTGACCCTGACGGTATACCGCAATGGGCAGTATATCACCACGGAGCTGACCTTTGACGCGCAGCCCCAGACCACCGGCTCTGACACGGAGGACAGCACCAACGACAGCAATGGCGGCAATGGCGGTTACTACGGTCAGATGCCCGACAACTGGCAGGATTTCTACAACTACTTCTTCGGCAGCCGCCGGGGCTGATGCCTGACTTGGCTTCTTCAAGGTTTTCTCCAAAAACTTTTTCATTCTTCTTCCTTTTCCCCCGCAAAACTTCTTCATCGCGTCTCCCCCTTCCCTCCGTCCCCGCCGGGTCTCCCGGCGGGGACAAACTTTTTTCGCAGGCTGGAAAAGCGTCAAGGTTTTGTCAACTCCCGATTGACGCTTTCCACTGTTGATGATACAATAAAGCGTAAGGACCGCGGCGGCATGGGCCGCCAGGGAATCAAGAAATGAAGGAGCAGTGATGTATGTACCGTATCGTCAGAAAAGAAGCACTGAAACCCACCGTCATCCTCTATGAGATCGACGCCCCCATGGTGGCTAAGAAGGCGGAGCCGGGCCAGTTCATCATCCTGCGGGTGGATGAGAACGGAGAGCGCATTCCCATCACCATCCACGATTATGACCGTGAAAAGGGTACTGTTACCATTATCGTTCAGACTGTGGGCGCAACCACTGAAAAGCTGAGCCACAAGCAGCAGGACGAGTGTCTGCACGATTTCGTTGGCCCGCTGGGCAAGCCCACTGAGACCGAGGGAAAGAAGAAGGTATGCGTGGTCGGCGGCGGCGTGGGCTGCGCCATCGCGTATCCCGTTTTGAAGAAGTTCCACGACTGCGGCGCGGAGGTCCACGCGGTGGTGGGCTTCAAGAGCAAGGACGTGGTCATTCTGGAGGACAAGTTCAAGGCCGTCTCCTCCGTGCTGAAGGTCTGCACCGACGACGGCTCTTACGGCCAGAAGGGCATGGTCACCGAGGCTTTGAAGGAGCTGCTGGACGCGGGCAATGTGTACGATGAGATCTTTGCCATCGGCCCGATGGTGATGATGAAGTTCGTGTGCAAGACCACCGCTCCCTACAATATGCCCACCACCGTGTCCATGTCCCCTATCATGATAGACGGCACGGGTATGTGCGGCGGCTGCCGTCTGACCGTGGGCGGCGAGACCAAGTTCGCCTGCGTGGACGGCCCGGACTTTGACGGCCAGAAGGTGGACTGGGATCTGGCGGTGAAGCGCAACCAGATGTACCACGACTTCGAGGTGCGTAAGCACGAGGAAGTCTGCAATCTGTTCAAGCAGGAGGTAAAGTAAGATGGCTGCTAAGATCAATATGCGTTTGGACAAGAACGAAATGCCCTCCCAGGACCCCAATGTCCGCAACAAAAACTTCCTGGAGGTGGCCCTGGGCTACACCGAGGAGCAGGCGCTGGACGAGGCGGCCCGCTGCCTGAACTGCAAGAACCACCCCTGCGTGGACGGCTGTCCCGTCAACGTGCGTATCCCCGAATTCATCCAGAAGATCGTGGAAAAGGATTATGAGGGCGCCTATCAGGTCATCCACCAGACCAGCTCTCTGCCCGCTGTGTGCGGCCGCGTGTGTCCCCAGGAGAGCCAGTGCGAGATGCACTGCGTCCGCGGCAAGAAGGGCGACCCCGTGGGTATCGGCCGTCTGGAGCGCTTTGTGGCTGACTGGCACAACGCCCACAGCACCGAGGCCGCGGCGGTCCCCGCCCCCAACGGCCACAAGGTGGCTGTGATCGGCTCCGGCCCCGCAGGCCTGACCTGCGCCGGCGACCTGGCCAAGAAGGGCTATGAGGTCACCGTGTTCGAGGCGCTGCATCTGGCCGGCGGCGTGCTGGTGTACGGCATTCCCGAGTTCCGTCTGCCCAAGGCCATCGTCCAGAAGGAAGTGGACGGCCTGAAGGCCATGGGCGTCAAGGTGGAGACCAACACCGTGGTGGGCCGCACCATCACCATCGACGAGCTGATGGAGGAGAACGGCTTCGAGGCCGTGTTCATCGGCTCCGGCGCTGGTCTGCCCATGTTCATGCATATCCCCGGCGAGAACCTGAAGGGCGTTTACTCCGCCAACGAGTTCCTGACCCGTATCAATCTGATGAAGGCCTATCGCGAGGACAGCGATACCCCCATCATGGATCTGCGGGGCAAGAAGGTGGCTGTCGTCGGCGGCGGCAACGTGGCCATGGACGCCGCTCGCTGCTCCAAGCGTCTGGGCGCCGAGGTCTGGGTGGTTTATCGCCGCGGTATGGAGGAGCTGCCTGCCCGTCACGAGGAAGTGGAGCACGCTATCGAAGAGGGCATCATCTTCAAGACCCTGAATAACCCCATCCAGATCAATGGCGACGAGCAGGATTGCGTCAAGTCCATGACCTGCATCGAGATGGAGCTGGGCGAGCCTGACGCTTCCGGCCGCCGCCGTCCCATCGAGAAGAAGGGCAGCGAGTTCGACCTGCCTGTGGACGCCGTCATCATGTCTCTGGGCACCAACCCCAACCCCCTGATCAAGAGCACCACCAAGGGTCTCGAGGTCAACAAGAAGGGCGGCATCATTGTCAACGAGGATGGCCTGACCTCCCGTCAGGCGGTCTATGCCGGCGGCGACGCCGTCACCGGCGCTGCCACCGTCATTTTGGCTATGGGTGCCGGCAAGCTGGGCGCCAAGTCCATCGACGAGTACCTGAGCAATAAGTAATCACACATTACATAAAAAAGATGAGCTGCGCAAGCCGCTCATCTTTTTTGTGCTTATTTCTCCGCTTTTCGCTGGAAGAACTTCACGAGCTCCACAATGGGGATCACGCAGAAGGCCAGCGCCAGCGCCACCAGATACTCGTTCCACTCCACGCTGGTGAAGTCAAAAGCGGTGGCGATGAAGGGCACCTCGCACACCAGCGTGGTCGCCAGCAGGCTGCCAATGGCAGCGAAAGTCATCATCTTATTGCGGGTGCGGAGCTTCAGGATGCTGCCCCGCTGGGAACGCATGTTGAGACTGTGGAAAATCTCCGCCATGGACATGGTGACAAAGGCCATGGTGGTGCCGTCGGGGCTGAGACCGTTTGCCGGGATCTCCCACACGCCGGACTCCATAAAGTGGCCGATAAAGAAGGCCGCGATGGTCAGCGCCGAGATCACAAGGCCCTGATAGGCCACGTCCACACCCATTCCTCCGGCGAAGATACCCGCCTTGGCGTCACGGGGACGACGGCGCATGATGGCGGGCTCCGCCTCCTCCATACCCAGCGCGAGTGCCGGGAAGCAGTCCGTCACCAGATTGATCCACAGCAGGTGCACCGGTTCCAGAATGGTGAAGCCCAGCAGCGTGGCCACGAAGATAGAGATGACCTCGCTCATGTTGGAGGAGAGCAGGAACTGGATTGCCTTGCGGATATTGTCGTAGATGCGGCGGCCCTCCTCCACCGCGCCCACGATGGTGGCGAAGTTGTCGTCCGCCAGCACCATATCCGCCACGTTCTTGGTAACGTCGGTGCCGGTAATACCCATACCCACGCCGATATCAGCGGACTTGATGGAAGGCGCGTCGTTGACGCCATCACCGGTCATGGCGGTGACATAGCCGGCATTGCGCCACGCATTGACGATGCGGGTCTTATGCTCCGGCTGTACGCGGGCATACACGGCGATATTGGGGTATTCCTTCTCAAACTCCTCGTCGCTCATGGCGCTGAGCTGCGCGCCGGTGACAGCCTTTTTGCCGTCCTCCAGAATCCCCAGCTCCTTGGCGATGGCCACGGCGGTATCGATATGGTCGCCGGTGATCATGATGGGACGGATGCCCGCCTGACGGCACTCCTCGATGGCGGCCTTTACCTCCGGGCGCACCGGATCGATCATGCCCGCCAGCCCTAAGAAGCACAGGTCGTGCTCCAGATCGTCGGCCTCCATAGAGGCGGGCAGCGCGTCATAGGTACGCTGGGCGGCAGCCAGCACGCGCAGCGCCTTGTCGGCCATGGCCTTGTTGGCAGCCAAGATCTCAGCCCTCTTTTCCTCCGTCATGGGTCGGACGATGCCGCTGTCCCAGTAGCTGGTGCAGCGCTCCAGCACCACGTCGGGGCCGCCCTTGGTGAACTGGACATAGCCGTTATCCTTCTTGTGGATGGTGGACATCATCTTGCGGCCGGAGTCAAAGGGTGCTTCCCCCACACGGGGTAGTTCCTCTTGCAGACGGGGCTTGGGCAGGCCGCATTTGGCGCCCCATGCCACCAGCGCCGCCTCGGTGGGCTCACCGGTGACGGTGCCGTCCTCCGCCAGATTGGCGTCGGAGCACAGGGTCATGGCGGTGGCGGTCAGGTCTCTCTCGCTGCCGTAGTCGTCCACCACGGTCATCTTGTTCTGGGTCAGGGTGCCGGTCTTGTCGGAGCAGATGATCTGGGCGCAGCCCAGCGTCTCCACAGCGGTCAGACGGCGGATAATGGCGCTGCGCTTGGACATGTTGGTGACGCCGATGCTCAGCACCACCGTCACCACGGCGGCAAGGCCCTCCGGGATAGCGGCCACCGCCAGCGACACGGCGATCATGAAGGAATGCAGCACCACGTCCAGCGTGAATTCACCGGCACGCAGCAGCTGCACACCGAAGATCAGCACGCAGATCACCAGCACCAGCTTGGTGAGGATGCCGGAGAGTTGGGTCAGCTTCCGCTGCAAGGGGGTCTGACCCTCCTGCGCGTTGGCCAGCGCGTCGGCGATCTTGCCCATCTCGGTGTCCATGCCAGTCTGCGTCACCACCATGCGGCCCCGGCCATACACCACGGTAGAACCCATGTATACCATGTTCTTCCGGTCGCCCAACGGCACGTCGTTGGCGTTGTTCCGCAGGTGGATCAGGTCGATGAACTTGGTGACAGGGACGGATTCGCCGGTCAATGCGGCCTCCTCCACCTTCATGCTGGCGCTCTCCAGCACACGGCCATCCGCCGGGACAGCGTCGCCCGCCTCCAGCAGCACCACGTCGCCCACCACCAGATCTTCGCTGCGGATGGTGACGGTCTGGCCGTCCCGCAGCACCTTACTGGTGGCGGCGGCCATCTGCTGTAGGGCTTCAATGGCCTTCTCCGCCTTGCTCTCCTGATACACGCCCAGCACGGCGTTGACGATGACCACGAACAGGATGATGATCACGTCGGCAAAGCTCTCGTTCTCTACCACCGCCAGCACGGCGCTGATGGCGGCGGCGGCCAGCAGAATGATAATCATGGGATCGGCCATCTGCTGGAAAAACCGCTTGATCAGGGAATCCTTCTTGGCCTCCTCCAGCTTGTTCTTGCCGTTTTTGACAAGGCGCTCCTCCGCCTCGGCGGCGGTCAAACCTTGCTCGCAGGAGTCTACCTCCCGCAATACGGCGTCCGCTTGTTCCAGATAGTGCTTCATCTTGTCCTTCCTCCTGAATACGGGTATTCTGCCCCGATATAACGAGCTGATAAAGGGCGTTGGGTCTTTCGCTTTTGTTTCCGCCCGGCAAAACAAAAAGCGAGCCGCATGTACAGAATAGGAACTGTACATGAGTCTCGCTGTTTCAAGCTAAGCCAGACGTTTCCGCCATGCATGTTGACTTAACTCGCACCCGCAGGTGCGCAACTACTCCCCCATGAAATACACAGGATTTAATTCGTATTGCATAGTATAGCAAACCTTTCGCCGGATTGCAAGGGAAAATTTGGCGAACAGCGGTTTTTTCGCGCACACTTTGCGTAGGGAGCGGCAGATGCCGCCCCCTACGCAGGACAATTGCCGCTGTATTTAGCCCGGTCATTCCTTTGTCTCCGCATCGGCGTCCTTGCCCTTCCGCTTCAGGGAAAATTTCTTCCCGCCGCTCTTGCGGCGCATGACGCGGACGATCACCACGATCACCGCGGCGATCACCGCCAGCCACACCCAGCTGTAGGCCAGCCACACGGCGAAGTCCTCCAGCGCACTGCCCACGGCTTGCAGGCCGTTGACGAAGGACTGACCCAGCCGTCCGCCGAAGGTGGTGACGGCCTCGTCCTGCCCGGACAGCTTGTAGACTTCACTGAGCTCCACGTCGATGGTGGCGTAGTCCACCAGCGCGTCATAGCGCCGCAGCGTACCGCTGAGATTCTCAATGTCCCACTCCGTCTCGGAGATGGCGCTCTCAATGGTGATGATGTCGTCCATGCTGGTGGCCTTGGCCAGCAGCGCCTGCAGACGCTCCAGCTTGATGCGGGCGGTCTCCAGCCGTGCCTCGGTATCGTAGTAGGTCTCGGACACGTCGTCCGTTCCGGTGCTGCTGTAAACCAGATGGCACAGCGTCCCGGCCTTCTGCAGGAAGGTATCGAACTGCGCGGAAGGGATGCGAATGGTGTAGCTGCCGTAGCGATAGCCGCTGTTTCCACGGTTGGAAACGCTGCTCTGCTGGAAGTAGCCGCCCAGCTCCTTCACCAGCGCGTCGATGTCGCCGCTGGCCTTGTCGAAGTCCAGCGTCTGCATCTCCATGTAGCCGGTGTAGACCTTCTTAGCGGGCCTGTCGGACTGCGCTTTGCTGTCGTTGTACGCCGAAGCGCCCGGCTCCTCGGCTTCATAGGCCATGTTCTGATCCTCGCTGATGCTGTCCGTGTCGGCGGTGGTGTTCCAGTAGCCGCTTCCGTTGTCGCGGGGCGCCGCGGCGCTGTCAGCGGCTGCAGCGGCATTACCGCCGCAGCCTGCCAGCAGCAGGGCCAGCACCAGCGTCAGCAAGAGAGATACCATACGTTTCATGGGCACAAACCTCCTTCATTTTGGGATCTTCCTGCTTATGTGACGCTGGCGGCGTGGAAAAAGTTCCCGGTTTTTGCAAAAACGCAGCCAACTTTTTACAAGTCGCCTGCTAAACGAAAGGGAGGGGCAGAGCCCCTCCCCTATGCACTGGGCAATGAAATCGAAGATTTCATGCCAGTTACTTGATATATTCCTTCGGATCGATCAGGCTTCCATCCTTCTCCACGGCGAAATGCAGGTGGGGGCCCATGCTGGCCTCGGCAGCGGCCGTGCCCACATAGCCCACGATGTCGCCGGCCTTTACCTGCTGACCCTGACTGATGGGGGGATTCTCCTGCAGGCTGCTGTAGCGGGTCACATAGCCGCCGCTGTGGGTGATGCACACGGTGGTGCCCATCAGCTCGTCACGGGTGACGGAGGTCACTTCGCCCGCCGCGGCGGTTTTCACCGCGTCGCCCTCGGCGGCCTGAATGTCCATCCCCTCGTGGGTGCGCCAGTCGGCCATGGTCTCGTCATACAAAAGCTCCGACATGCTGAACACCGTCACGGTAGTACCGTCCAGCGGCGAGACCACTTGCGGCAGCAGCTCGGCCACCGCCTCCACGGGCGGCTCCTCGTCCTCCTGCGGCTCCTCCTGAACCGGCAGGTCAGGCGTGACCGGCGTTACCACAGGGGGTTTTACGTCCACCACGGGCTGGTTGGCGGAGGCCTGCTGGTTGGGGGTCTCGCGGTTGGTCAGCAGATATCCCGTCACACCGGCGGCGACCACGCACAGCGCCAGCGCGATGTAAATGGCGCGGCGGTGCTGTCTCATAAATTTCATAGCTTCTCCTTTCACCGGAGCGATCCGATGGCCGCCCGTTACGGCCGGCGGCCTGCCGGAATGAAAAAAAGACCTCTGCCGCCTATTTTGGACAAGCAGAGGTCTTTTTATACATTTTTTGGTTCAGCTATCGAATTCACCCTTCAGGTCGCGGCCCATCAGCAGGCGGATGGCCTCGTGGGGATCGGCGTTTTCGTAGAGGATGTGGTACACGGATTGGCAGATGGGCAGCTCCACGCCGTACTGCTTTCCCAACTGCACCAGCGCCTTGACGGTGTAGTAGCCCTCGGCCAGCTGGGTGTAGGACTTGCCCTGCACGTAGCATTCGCCGAACTGCCGGTTGTGGCTGTAGGGGGAGAACACCGTGGCCTCGTAGTCGCCCAGATGGCACAGACCGTAGGCGGACAGCTCGTTGCCGCCCATGGCACGGATCAGGCGGGCCACCTCGCGGGTGCCCCGGCTCATCAGCGCGCCCTTCAGCGTCACAAGGCCCAGACCGTCCAGAAAACCGGCGGCGATACCCACCACGTTCTTGGCGGCGGCGCCTACCTCGTTGCCCAGCAGGTCGTTGCCGTAGTAGAAGCGGATCAGGTCGCTGGAGAATTCCCGCACCAGCCGCTGCTTCACATCGGCGTTCTCGCTGTCGATGACCATGCAGTTGGGCACGCCGCGATAGAACTCCTGCACGTGACCCGGCCCCAGCCATACGGCGATGGCGTTGGAGCTGTCCAGATACTCACGGGCCACCTGACTGAGCCGTTCTCCAGTGCCGATCTCAAGACCTTTCATGCACAGCACAAAGGTCTTGTCCCGCAGCACCATGAGCCGCAGCTCCTCCATCAAGCCCCGCAGGCTCTGGGAGCCGATGGAGATGATGATGACCTCCGCGTCCTTTACGCAGGCGAGGTCGGTGGACAGCGCCACGGACTCCGGTAGCGTCAGCAGGTCGTTGCTGCGGTCAGTCAGAAACCGCTGCATCCGGGCGGACTCCGGCCGGCCGTACAGCGTCACCTGATGGCCGGTGCGATCCAGGTACCATGTGATCAGCGAGCCCCAGCGCCCGCAGCCAATGACAGTGATGTTCATGTAGGTGGTTCCTCCTGAGTTGAGGGAATGATGAAATATGTTGTGGTATATTGAGGGGCGGACAGAGTCGTCCGCCCCTACAAAAGCCTCGCGGAGTTCGCGTCCGCAGACGCGAAAAAATCGAATCATTTTTCTGACGACATGTGCGTCAGAAAAATACTTCTCGGCCGCCAGTGTGTCCGAAGGACGCGCGCAGTCGGCCGCAA